>Ga0315294_10000823_pt1 | contig 33697 bp, 28 predicted proteins | sample YL17G13_40_MG_FD_203626 | JGI IMG/M metagenome (GOLD analysis project Ga0315294, IMG submission 203626) | Sediment microbial communities from Yellowstone Lake, YNP, Wyoming, USA - YL17G13_40 | ecosystem: Environmental > Aquatic > Freshwater > Lake > Sediment | place: USA: Wyoming | collected...
TGAAGAGCTTGAAGGTGTAATTGCACATGAGCTCTCACATGTCAGAAATTATGATATTAGATTTGCAACATTCATTGCAATTGCAGTCGGTCTTGTTGCTATACTAAGTTATTTTTTTATGCGTTCAATGTGGTTTGGTGGTGGGCGTCATGATAGCAGAGAGCGTGGCAGTAGCGCTGGTTTAATTATAATTGTTGGTTTAATTCTTGCAATTGTAGCTCCAATTCTTGTAAGATTAATCCAGATGGCAATTTCAAGACAGCGCGAATATCTTGCTGATGCTTCATCTGCACAATTAACTAGGTATCCGGTAGGTCTTGCAAATGCTCTTGCAAAAATAAAAAATGTTAACAAAGGTAATATGGACGTTCCTGAAGCAATTTCACATCTTTTCTTTGTAGATCCGACAAAAACCTATTTAGATAGTCTTTATGCTACTCATCCGCCAATTGAAAAAAGGATAGAAATTTTAAGAAAAATGTGATGCTTTATAATTATTCATTATAAAATCTTTTAAAATATTCTTTTATACTCTCTAAAAGTTTATCTGATTTAATGGTATGTCCATTGGTATAATTAGCAACTACACGGTCATCTGAAGGAACATAAAGTTTTCTTTCATTATTGCATTCAAGCAAGACTAAATCATTAGCAAGAGTGGTCTTGCTAACTGCCCACCCTTCTTTTACAAGTTCATCAAGTTTTGGTTTTGGTTTTGTAATAGTATCCATTTTAGCACCTATGTTTCATTGCATTCTTAAGCCATTCTGGTGCTTCCGCATTCTTTGCAACAGTCTCTTTCTTAGCAAAGTCTGAATAAACAACTTGTATATCATCAATATTTTCAAATGGGATACGAAGTGCAAATGCGTTTCCGCCATAACATGTTGTTGAACTTGTAGTTAGCACTTTACCAGAATGTGATAAATGATACGTATACTCTGCAAGATCAGGCTCATGACTTCTTATTACTTTGTCAACATTTAGATTACTACATACTTTATTAGTAACATCGGGCCCAAACTTAATTCTTCCACTTCTTGGGTCTACCCATTCTCCATCTTCATTAGATGGATCAGCCCATAGAACAGCTTTTTTTGCATAATTATTATTTATGATATCATCAATTGTTTTAATTTCACTAGAAACCCCGCCGTGTACAAATAGTACTTGACCAGGCACAATTGCAGCAAGATAGAGACTATCAACAAAGGGTGTGAATTCTTTTTTAAAATATGTGCTCCAATCAGTTTCTTTTTCACAAACTTCATCTATAAAATCGCATGGACTAAATGATGGTACTCCATTCTTGGAATAAACTTCGTGGTTCCCCTTAAGTGCAATTACTCTTCCGTCTTTCTGCAAATCTGTTATTTTTCTTATTACTTCAACGCCCTGCGGTCCTCTGTCAGCATAATCTCCAAGTGTTATTATTAAATCATCTTTTCGAGCTTTACCAAGCAAATTTTCTAAGCTTTTTAAGTCGCCATGTATATCTCCCAATATGAACATGTTTTTAAAATTCCCTTTTTCAATAACTTTGACTCCACTCATTTTTCCACCTTAAGTATTACCTACTAATATTAGTTCAAGACCAGCAGTATGATGTTTTGAAGAAGCGCCTTTACCAAGTTGGATCCTGCTTTTCCCATTTGTATAAGCATTCAATTTAGCAACCAATGATAAATCTTCTTTTCCACCATCATGCGGTAAACTAATTGCACCTAATGGAGTTCTAATAGTAAATTTCAATCCTGGCGTGTAATCAAGTCTAGTGATTCCACCACTTAATTCAAGCATGCGCTCAGCAGCTTCAGCGGCATCGATATCCCCGTCTCTAAATGATTGGTATACACTAGTTATTTCAGTTCTTGGATTTTTATTAGAAGTTTTTATACCTCTATAAACAGCTTGTGGTGTTTGGTGCAATTTTCCTTCTAAATAAGAATGATTTTTTTGTATTGCTTCTGTTTCGTATACCATATTTATCACCTCACCTTCTATTTGTTACTACTATCGAGTAAATACATATATATAAATATATCGGTTTGTATTTTAAGCTTGTGAAAGAGAAAGAAAAGTTCAAGGTTTTCAAGGATGTTTTTGACACGCCTACTATGAAAACCATTTACAAGCTTGCTAATGACAATTATATAGATTACATGCTCGGCGTTATAGCCACTGGAAAAGAAGCGAATGTTTATTTTGGAAAGACTACTTCTGGAGAAAATATTGCCATAAAGATTTATCGCATGGAAACTTCTAATTTTAGGAATATGTACAAATATATTGCAGGAGATCGCAGGTTTGGTAATATAAAAATGAGCCGCCAAGTTATAGTAGAAACTTGGGCTAAAAAAGAGTTCAAAAACCTCGAATTAGCATATAATGCTGGTATACGCGTACCAAAGCCCATAATATGCCGTAGAAATGTGTTATTAATGGAATTTATAGGAGAGAATGAAATTTCAGCACCAATTGCAAAAGATTACCCTCCTCAAGAGCCAAAAAAATGGCTGGAGAAAGTTTTAAATAGTATTAGAGTCTTATATAAGAAAGCGGGCTTAATTCATGGAGATTTAAGTGAATACAATATTTTAAACTTTGGAGAAGAGCCTGTAATAATAGATATTGGGCAGGGTGTTCCAATAGATCATCCTATAGCAGATGAATTATTAAGAAATGATATAAAAAATGTGCTTAAATGGTTCAAAAAACTTGGTGTAGCAATACCAAACGCTGAAGAAGTTTATAATAGTATAAAAGGAAAATAAAAATGGAAATATTTAAACAGGAACTTAAGGTTCCTAAAGAACGTGTTGCAATAGTTATTGGCAAACAGGGGCAAGACAAGAAAAATTTGGAGAAAAGAACTTCGACAAAGATAGACATAACAAAAGATGGCGAGGTTACAATAACCAGTAACGATTCTATACATGCTTGGGATGCAAAACAGATCATAAAAGCTATTGGTCGGGGGTTTTCACCTGATGTTGCACTTTTGTTAATAAATGAAGATTATGCTTTCGAGATTATTGAACTTAAGGATTGGGCTGGGAAAAATGAAAATGCGATGAAACGCCTGAAAGGCAGAGTAATTGGTGAACATGGGAGATCAAAAATGGCGATTGAAGACATAACAGAATCATATATCTCAGTTTATGGCAAGACTGTAAGTATAATTGGTGACGTTACAAAAATAGAGATTGCTAAAAGAGCAATTGAAATGCTACTTGATGGAGCAAGGCATGCAACTGTTTATAAACTGCTTGAACATGAAAGGGCAAAAATGAGGCGCGCAAAGTTATTAGGTGAATGAAATGGCTGAAAAGGAGATTGCAGAAAAATTTGCGGAGAAGTATAAAGGGATCTCAATAGCTGAATTTTTCGAAAAAAACAGGCACTTGCTTGGATTTGACTCAAAAGTAAAAGCTATGTTGACTTGCGTAAAAGAAGCAGTTGATAATTCGCTTGATGCTTGTGAAGAATATGCTTACGAACAAATTAGAAGAAAGGAAAAGCCTGAATTGCCAGAAATAAAGATTGAAATTCAAAAAGCAGAAAAGGCATTTACAATTATTCCAGAAGAAATGGAAGAAAGTATTGCTGAATTAATTAGGCGTGATGATGAATGGTATATTGTCTATAAAGGAAAACAGATGCGCGCAAGTGAACGAAAAAAGAATGTTGCGAAATATAATCTTGAAGGGATCTCTATTGTTTTAACTGAAGAGAAAAATAGCAACAAGCCGACTGTAACGGTTGATGATAAACCTGCAAAAGTTGCCGAAGAGGTTACAAAATATTATATTTCTGTTTTGGATAATGGCCCTGGAATTGTTAAGGAACATATCCCAGATATCTTTGGTAGAATGCTCTATGGTTCAAAATTCCATAGATTGAAACAAGGTCGTGGACAGCAGGGAATAGGAATCCATTCAGCAGTTCTTTATGCTCAATTAACTACTGGTCGTCCAGCTAAAGTAACCTCAAGAATTGCAAAAAACAAGCCGGCACATAGAATGGAAGTAATGATCCATACAGCAAAAAATGAACCGGAAGTTATCAGCGATGAAGTTGACAAAGAATTCAAACTTGAACATGGAACAAGAATTGAACTTTTAATTGATGGCGAATATGTTGGCAGCGGAGACAAATCTGTTTATGAGTTCATAAGAAGAACTGCAATTGTTAACCCGCATGCGACAATTACCTTCTATGATCCTGAGGGAGAAACTTATAGATTTGATAGAACAACGAGAGAAATACCAAAAGAGCCTGTTGAAATAAAACCACACCCGCATGGCTTACAGCTTGGAATCTTGATAAGAATGCTCAAGAATACAGAAAAGAAAGATCTTAAATCATTCTTGACAAAAGAATTTTCAAGAGTAAGTCCAGCGATAGCAGATGATGTTTTAGCGCACATAAAGCTTGAAAGTAAAAAACCTCAAGAACTTGAGCGTAATGAAATCGAATCTTTGCTTAAATCTTTACAGAAAGCGCCATTGTTAAGACCGCCAACAGATTGTTTATCACCAATTAGTGCAGATGCATTGGAAAAAAGCATAGGCTCAAAAACAAAACCAGAATTTATTGCAGTCGAGTCAAGACCTCCTGCTGTTTATTCGGGTATGCCGTTCCTGGTTGAAGCTGCAATTGCTTATGGTGGAGAAATACCAAAGGAAGGTCAAGCTCAAAGACTTAGATATGCTAACAAGATTCCTTTATTATATGACGCGAGTGCTTGTGGAATAACAGAAGCAATCCAAGAAGTGGATTGGAAGCGCTATTCTGTTGCAAATCTTACTTCAAGCAATATACCAGTTGGGCCTTACATTATTTTAGTTCATTTGGCGAGCGTTTGGGTTCCATATACAAGCGAAGGAAAATCAGCAATTGCTTCATATCCAGAAATAATAAAAGAAATCAAGCTTGCATTACAGGAATGCGCAAGAAAACTTGGCAAATATCTCTCAGGTAAACGAAGAGCACATGACGCAACAGAGCGTGCACATCTGTTTGAAAGGTATATCCCAGAACTTGCTGAAGACTTACATAAGATAACTGGCTCAAAGAAAGAAAAGATAATTGCGGAACTTGAAAAAATACTCAAAAAAGGTGTAGTTGACATATCAGCTGAAACTGAGGAAACTAAAGGTGGAGAAAATGAAGGATCAAGCGAAGAAGAAAATTGATGATATAGCTAAAAAAATTATTGATGATATTGAACAGGGCCAAAACCCTAATTTTGACGTTCCTATCCGCGCACTTTCAAATATAACTTACGATGAGAAAGATAGAATACTTAGGATGGGTACTGCAAAATCAAAAAGATTTTTCTTCAATCTCGCACACATAAGAAAATTTGTTCAGACAACGAGCGTTGCAACAGTTGCAAAAGAATTGATTGATATTGGAAAACATTTGAACTTAAGAGAGGTTTTCTACAGCATAAAACGAACTATCCCTGGGACTAATATTAACATTGTAGATGAGCAGGTTGAAACTGACAAAGCAATCGAAGATTTGGAATTAGTAACCGGTTGTTCAAGAGAACAATTGCATATCAATGCGGGCAAGAACGGTTTCGCTGCTGGAAGAATCGTAATCAAAGACAAGAATGATACAATTGATTGGTCAAAAATGGGTTCTGGTGGTTGGGCAATTCCATCAAATGTTGAAGAAATTGAATTTAAGAAAGTTGAAGCAAAATTTGTTATTTATTTAGAAAAGGAAGCAACCTGGGAAAGGCTTAACGAGGATAGAGTTTGGGAAAAACTCAATTGTGTTATAGTCGCTTCAAAAGGACAGGCCACAAGAGGGATAAGAAGATTGCTTCAAAGATTAAGCACAGAAGAAAAACTTCCTATTTATGTTCTTACTGACTTTGATCCATGGGGATTTTATATCTATTCTGTTATCAAATACGGTTCAATCAGTCTTGCAAACATTTCAGAATCATTGACAATCAAGAATGCAAAGTTCTTGGGTTTAGTTGGAGATGATATAACCAAGTATGATCTAAAAAGACATATAATTAAATTCAAAGAAGTCGACCAGTCAAGACTTAATCAAATGAGGGCGTATGATTGGTTCAAGAATGATAAGGCTTGGCAGAGGCAAATGCAGCTGATGGATGATATGAAAGGCAAAGTGGAACTTGCAGCATTAACTTCAAAAGGAATTTCATTCATTTCTGATAAGTATATCCCTGACAAAATCAAGAACAAGGATTGGATTGACTGAATTCAAAACCTTTTTAAAAGCTGATTAAATTTGATTCTTTTGAGCCCAAATAGCTCAGCCGGTAGAGCGATTGCCTGTTAAGCAATAGGTCGTAGGTTCGAATCCTACTTTGGGCGCTCTAATTTTTTAATTACATTAAAACGAGCAGGATTGCTGAATCCAATAACATTAATCCATTTTTCTAAATTTTTTTTACCATTAATCTCAACAAAATTTGTTCTATAAATCTTCCCAGGAAATCGTTTATCTCTGCGTTTTACATTCAATGCTAAATAATTATTTATTCCATACATACTTAGTGCTTCTGATACATCTCCTGCTAATATAGGATTTGCACAAGCCATAGCAATTACTGGGTATAAATTACCATTTTTATTCTTTAATGATATCGAAAAATCTGTATCACCAAGTCCTCTAAGAAAATGTGATAAAAGTTCTTTATTTATTTTAATGATTCGGGGGATCCCACCCACTTTTTTCCCAGGCATTATACCAAATTTCTTTAAGAATAAGACAATTCCTTTTGAATATATTCTCAATATACAGGTATTATCTCTTTTTGATATTAGAATTTTAGATTTTATTCGAAATAGTTTATAAATTAAAGGTATCAAATACTTTTCAAAATAAATTTTATCTGTTTTGAGATTTCCGAAGTAACTAATAGAATAAGTAACCCATCTCATATTATTTTTTGTCCTATCATAAATATACATATTGCCATCACCAACATGTATACCTATCAATTCTGCAAGATCTGGAGTTAGTTTAATTGGTAGTTTTAAACCTTTCTGGATGTCATATCTACTAAGTTTAATAGAATTTGACTTCATAAATTAATTCATTGTTATCTCTGCTTTATTGTTTTTGCGGTGTTGTCGAGTTTGTCAAGTATTAATCTCTTATAAAAATAATTATAATTTGTACTTTTATTGTTTCCAATGCTCAAGAGCTTCTTTGAGTTCCTTTGATTTTCTTGCTGCTTCCTGAAGTGTTAATCCTTCAGATATACCATCAACTGCTGCTCTTGCTGCTTTAGCTCCAGCAATTGTTCCTTTTGGATGTCCGTGTATCCCGCCACCCATCTGTATAATAACATCTTTCCCAAATGTGTCAATCAATTGCGGGACCATTGATGGTTGAAGTCCGCCTGAAGCAACAGGCATAACTTTCTTTAATCCATGGAACTCATCTTTTAGCGCTTCGAGATTTTCAAGAACTTCTTCTTTTGTTTCAAACATTTTTCCTACAGCTGTGCCAATATGTAACTGGTCCATACCAATCAGTCTTGTCAGTCTTGCCAAAACTTTCATCTTTATGCCATGATAAGGAACTTTATCAAGAGCTGCATGTCCTGCCCTATGCGCATGAAGAACAAGTTTAAAATCTGCATTCCTCAATGTTTGAAGAGCTGACCAACCAACTGTCAATATGTCAACCATTGCATATTCGTTTCCAGACCTTTCGACAAGCTTCGCGCGTTTGAGCATTTCAACTGTTTCAGCTGTCACATTAATCATATACATCTTTTTCTCGCCGGTTTCTTTCTCTGCTTTTCGTTTCATCTTCAAAGTTTCTTTAAGTCTTGCATCAAATTTGTTGAAGTTTTGTGAGGAAAGATTCTCATCATCCTTTACAATATCGCAGCCACCAGACCATGCATCATAAGCAACTTTAGCATGATCTTTAGTATTTAGACCAAGCTTTGGTTTTACAATTGTTCCAATTAATGGCCTGTTTTTAACACCAGTTATTTTTCTTACACCGTCTAATCCATACTTTGGACCATCATAACAATTCACAATGTCCTTTGGCAATTCAAGATCTATAAATCTCAAATCACGTACTTCTTTCATACCAAACACATTTCCTGCAATGCTTGAAAGTATGTTTGGAAGATTGCCATATTCAAAAAGTTCTATTGGATATGCAATTTTTATAAAAGCAGAATCTTTGTCTATAGGATTTATATCATAAACTTTAGCTGCAAGGTTCATCATGTAGGGTTTTGTTGTTGTCAACTCGGTCCATGTCCCAATAGAAGATTCCGCTGCAACAGCGCCCGCACCTCTCTTGAATGATGTGCTTTCAGAAAGTCCGCCTATTCGAAATGACGTAAGAATATCAGAATGCTTTGGTTTGTAATCTAAATGCACGAAATCCTCATAACTCACCATAAATATTTCTTTACAAATCCAATCTTATATATTTGTCTATCAAATGATTTATTAATACAAAACTATTAGAAAATATTAGGTGATGTGATGACTTCAATGCGTGGCATGATAATTGGAATTTTGATTATGGTTCTTGGTCTTATAGTAATAAGCATATTTTTGTCACCAGACTGGCTGTTCTCGCTGGGGATTGACATACAAACTTTCAATGCAATAAACACACAATTCAGGTTCTGGTCATTGCCTGTTGGCATAGCAATAGTGATTGCAGGATTATACGCAATGGGGAAGTTAGAGTAAAATGAGCATAGGCAAAATATTTGTGGGGGTATTTGTGATGATAATAGGTATAGCACTATGGTTTATGCTCGCAACGCCACAGGGAGCATTAACTCAAGTATTATTTTCTACCCCAGCAGACAGATTTGCATTCACTGAAACATTCAGCAGCTTCCAGTTCATTTATTTTCTAATTGTAATGGGGGCTGGTATAGGAATTATACTTTGGGGTTCGCAAACTTAGAAAAGTTTTAAAAGCAATAGTAATCTTCTCTTAATCAGTGGGCTTGTAGCTTAGCCTGGTATAGCGCTGGTCTTATATGACCTGTATGGATTTCCATGCATCTCGAAGCGAGCCAGAGGTCCCCGGTCCGAATCCGGGCAAGCCCATTCATTTCTTTTTTAGAACAGAGTTGTAAACTTCGAGAATCTGATCAACAACTTTCTCCCAAGAATGATTTCTTGAAACATATTCATATCCGTTCTTGCCAAATTCTTTTCGCATATTACCATCTTTCAATAATTTTTCGATTCCATTTGTAAGTTCTTCTATAGACTTTGGATTTACAAGCAGTCCTGCTTTTGACAGATTAATTAATTCAGTTGTACCGCCCGTCGAAGTTGCAACTATCGGGAGTCCAGCTGCCATTGCTTCATAAAGCACTGTTGCTTGAGGCTCATGCCAGACTGACGGCAAAACAAATATGTCTGATGCTTTGTAATATTCAATCAGTGTTTCTGAAGAAACTCTGCCTGGGAAAATTATATTTCTATTTGAAGAAGCAAGTTGTTTGTAAATAAATGTAAGTGTGTCTTCACCTATGATTACAAGTTTCAGATTCTTGTATTTTTTGGAAACCTTGTTGAATGTTGGAATTAAAAAGTCTAATCCCTTCTCCGGAAGATGTCTCCCTACAAAAAGCAAAACTTTCTCATCAGGTCTAAAATTAAATTTTTCCCTTGCAACCTCTCTTGATACAGAATCGTATTTCAAAAAATCAACTCCATTTCGTATAACCTTGATCTTTTCTGAGTTCAGACCATTTGAAACCAAATGGCTTTTATTGAATTCGCTAACAGCCATCACCATATCAGAATATTTCTTGAATTCCGCGCTTATCATTTTGTAATGTATAAAATGAATAGCATCACGCAAATCAAATGTTTCAAGAGAACCGACTGCCGAATGAACTGTGTTAACTATTGGACAATTGGTTTCTTTCTTTATTGAACCCATTGTGAATTCAATATTTGAAGTCCTATGATGAAAATGAATTATGTCTGGATTAATTTTTTTAACAAGTTTCAATACTTCTGGGAGATAAATCATCGCATCCAGCGCATACATATCTGCAATATTGAAGAAACTCGAGAAACCATGCACTTTTATTCCGTCGTAATCATATTCGCCCTTATTTTTTTCATGGAAACTTATTAAGTCAACACTATGTCCGCGCTTAATCAATTCCTTGCATATGCTAATAGTATAATTCGCTACTCCACTAATTACCGGTGGTAAATATGAGAACATTAAAATTTTCATGTGTTTATCCAGATATGTATATAAAGATTATTCAATTTTTAATACTTAAAAAGGTTGAGTTTGAAATGAAAGTCGCAATATTTACTGATACATTTATACCGCAGACAAATGGGGTAGTCACATCGATATGTAATAAGATAAAAGAACTTGCTAAGCTTGGCATTGAAGTGATAATTTTTGCTCCTGGTAAAACAACCCACATGGAATATTATGATGGTGCACGTGTTTATTTTTTCAAATCAAAATCATTGAGTTTTTATCCAGAATATCTCTTTGCTGATTTTAGTGAAGTATACATTAAGGCACATACGCTGCTTGAAATGGAAAATCCAGACGTATATCATGTAGAAGATCCTTTCGTAATTGGATTTATTGGTATAACTTATGCGCAAAAATTCGAGAAGCCCTTAATTGGTACATATCACACTCTCTATGAAGAGTACGTTGCTCATCTCTCAAAAGGAAAATATAAAACACTGATGAAGTATTTATTTGGTAAAACCTCTTGGCCTTACATAAGAATATTTTTCAGCAGTTGTGGTACAACAATAGCACCTGGATATGGAATAGCAGAAATTTTGAAAAAACACAAGATAAAAAATGTAAAAGTGATACCAAATGGTATTGACTTTTCGCTTGTAAGAAACAAAAAAAGATATGACATCCGAAAATTACATGGTATACCTAAAAATGCAAAATTAATACTTCATTTAGGCAGAATAAGTTTTGAGAAAAAAATTGAGATTCTTTTAAAAGCATTCATAGAACTTTATGATAAAAATACTTATTTAGTAATTGTTGGAGATGGGCCAAGTCTTAAGGATTACCAAAGGATTGCTAAGGATCTAAATATAAAAAACATTGTATTCACTGGTTATGTAAACGATGAATACATCGCATCGTATTATAATTCTGCAGACATTTTCGCTACATCATCAGATACTGAGATATGTCCTATGGTAGTTTTGGAAGCGTTCGCGGCTGGAAAACCTGTTGTTGGGCCTGATTATCTTGGTGTAAACGATCTTATCATAAATAATTTTAATGGTTTAAAATTCAAAACAGGTGATTACATTGACATGGCAATGAAATTATCTTTGTTGTTAAAGAATAAAAAAATGAGAAACTTACTTGGAAAAAATGCAAAAAGATTTTCAGAAAAATATTCTGTTGAAAAAACAATAGGTTACTTAATAGATGTCTACAAAAACACAAAACCAAAAAATTTCAGGCTTAGAGAACTTATTGTATTTTGGCCGAAGTTAAACATTTCACAAATCAATTATATCAAAAATCACAAGCTGGTAAAATATTTAAAGTGTATAAAGTCTAGATTCTATTAACGCCCCGATAGTCTAGTCCGGTCAAGGATATCGGCCTTTCGAGCCGACGACCCGGGTTCAAATCCCGGCCGGGGCATTACATTTTTAAATGCATAAAAAGTGATTTAAAACATGAAGCGCAGTTCAAGACATTGGAAAAAGTACAAACAGTGTAGATGGCGTACTAGAAAAAAGAGAATTCGCGACAGAAAAAGAAAACGAAAGCAAGAAAGAATTAGAGCTGCATAAAATAAGTATATATTTCTATTTTTAATTTTATTTAATGCGGGGATAGCCAAGCGGTCAAAGGCGCTAGGTTCAGGGCCTAGTCCCTTAGTGGGTTCGCGAGTTCAAATCTCGTTCCCCGCACTAAAAACATTTAAAGGGATGGATTTGGATAAATTATATCAAGCAGGAGTACCCAAGTCTGGTCCAAGGGGCAGGACTTAAGCAACCCTTTGCTAACGCGAAGCGTTGGCGGAAAGTTGAAGAAATCCTGTGGCTTAGTGCCCCCGCGGGTTCAAATCCCCCCTCCTGCAGTATGGCCCGAGTAGTTTAGTGGTAGAATAAGGGGCTGTGGCCCCCTCGATGCGGGTTCGATTCCCGCCCCGGGCCCTCATATTAAAGTATAGTACATCAACCAAAAGAATTGTTGTCTGTAATCCTTGTTTCTGACTTAAGCAGTAACAATATAAACGTCCAATTGTTGTCCAATATCGTGAAAAATTTCATAAAAACATTAATAAGAAGGACAGCAAAAACCAAAATACTCTTTTTGCCAATGGGAATTTTTGCACGAGTTGTAATCTATGTTATCTATGCTATTCAAAGTAGCGGATCTGGACTATCAGTAATAGGTTTTAACAACACTGGAAGACGTAAGGTTGTTAATTTAATAAATAAAATTAAAAGAGAAGTAGAATTGTTGATGAGTACTAACGAAGCTTACCAAATATTTATGGCTGTGAAAAGAACAGAAAAAGTTAAAGGAGATATTGTAGAAGTTGGCGTGTATAAAGGTGGATCGGCAAAACTTATTTGTGAAGCGAAAGGAAGCAAAACCCTGTATCTATTTGATACATTTAAAGGCGTTCCCAAAGTTGATGAAATTGACGCGCCTTATTTTTATAAAGGAGAGTTTGCAGCATCATTTGAAAATGTTAAAAATTATTTGGGAGATTATAGCAATGTATATTTTTATAAGGGATTATTTCCAGTTACGGCTAAGCATGTAAAGGACAAGAAGTTTTCTTTTGCAAATTTTGATGTGGATACATATGAAAGTACCTTGGATTGTTTAAAATTTTTCTATCAAAGGATGAACAAAGGCGGAATAATTATGTCGCATGACTATATCTCTATTCCAGGAGTTACTAAGGCTTTTGATGAATTCTTCAAAAATAAACCAGAACCAATTATTGAAATGTACGGTTCACAATGTTTAATTGTAAAGGTATAATTTATTGTTTGTGTCATACAAAATTAAAGAAAAGTTATTTATTTGGATTTCTTTTAAAAAATTTAATAAATTTGTAATTCTTTAGATTGTTAATGTCTTATATTTTAACTCTATCGCACGCTTCGGGCCCTTAGATACCTTTAAATATTATAAAAAATGGGATTAATTATGATGTTGATGATATTAGCATTTTTTGGGATAGCAATTTCCTTTGCACTTGCAGAACTTTATTCTTCCAAGGAACAATGGGGTAGGATGGATAAATATTATAAAATGGCATCCACAAAGGGCAGACTGCTTTTTGGCTTCGGATGGGGTGCGCTTTGTTTTATTGTTTTAGCTTTCATTGATAGACAGATAATTGTTCTAGGTGCAATAGGTCTTTTTATCCTTACTACAATTTTGTATAAAGATAAGCTAAAAAGTCTGTGGAAAGTCGCGTTACTACTGGGTATATTTCTTATGGTATTTGATTGGGTGTTTGAAAATATCGGGGCGAACTTAAATTTCTGGTACAGTTACATTTCTGTATTTTTTGTAAGAGCTGTTCCCATTGAGATAATGATAACTTGCTTACTTGGTGGATTTAGTTATGCTCTGTTTTTACCTAAAAGGTGGAACTGGAAATATGCGTTATTAATATCTTCAGTCTTTGGATTTGGCGGTGTGATGGGAGAGAACACACTACGTTCAAATGGATTTATGTCATATTCTGGCGGCTGGACCCCAATTCATGCATTTGTGGCTTACTTTTCGGTTTGGTTCCTTATAAATCTTGTATGGTACTTTGTGCTTAACAGGGAAAAGAAGAAGAGATAATTGACTTGTTGCTATTGTTAATTTCCTATAATTTAATCCATGGCACACCATGAGCATTTATTCCTTAAGTAATTAATTTAAATCAAAACTAACTTGTATTTTGTATGGCCAGACAAGCTATTATCAGAAAGAAAATTTTAGAGCAGCATAATAAAGGTTCCAGGCTCAGAGATTTTATTCTTGGATGGCAAGATGGTCTTGTCAATGTTCTTGGTGTAATGCTTGGTGTAGTCGCTGCAGCGCAAACTGTTAATGTTGTTTTGATTGCTGCTGTTGCTGCAGCCATGGCAGAATCAATATCAATGGCAGCAGTTGCATATACCTCTTTCAAAGCAGAATATGATTTTTACAAATCTGAAGAAAATCGAGAAAAACGCGAAATGAAAGACGTGCCTAAAACTGAAAGATCTGAAATCAGACAAATTTATAAGAAGTTTGGATTCAAAGGAGCGTTACTAGAAAAAGTTGTTAAGCACATAACTTCAAACAAAAAACGCTGGCTTGAAGTAATGATGTCGCAAGAACTAAGATTAGCTCCACCTCATACAACTCCAATCAGCATAGCTGCAGTGGTAGGTTTCTCAGCATTAATTGGCTCCTTCATACCAGTGATTCCATTTTTAATATTCCCAATGGGCACAGCAACTTGGGTAGCATTGATGTTATCAACATGTGTACTTTTTGGAATTGGTATTTACAAAGCAAAAACAACTGTTGGTAATCCAATAAAGAGTGGTATTGAAATGATGATAATTGGAATGGCTGCTGCAATTGCTGGTTATCTAGTAGGAACATTGCTTGGTTCAGTAATATAATATTAAAACCAATTAGGTAAACTTGGATCTTTGTTGTCAGATTGTGTTGAAGAATCTGTTTGCGAGCCATAATATTTTTGAATTGGTTTATCTTTTCCCATCATTACGTATCCTTTGCCCCAATGTTTTTTTGTTTTTCTTTTTAAAATCCAAATTGTAACTAAAACTCCTGCAGAAAATCCAATTATTCCAGTTATTACTTCAATCATCAACAAAAATTAATAATTTATTACATAAAAAGTTTGACTTATTGATAAAAATAATATAGTTAACTTTATAAATATGAAAACAAATTTTAACTATACTTTAATGTAATCCGAAGAGTTCAGATATCACGACTATCTGAATGATTTTTCATAGTCATAACGTCATGTGTTGAGTAGTGCTAATGCACTTCGAGGAAAACACATATCCAATATGACATCTGCCTTTGCCGGTGCATTGCGCGCTGGCTGAGAGAAAGGCGATGAATGCTTGGATAATGTTCAAGCACGATGTAGGAACGTGCATAAAGCCTATTTTATTCAGGTTTTAGTCAAACTAAAAGTTTGAAAGTAGTGAAACTTGATTGTACAATGTTTGCGATCTTTAACTCCAGTTGATCCTACTGGAGAACACTGCTATCGGAATCCGTGAAAACCATGCAAGTCAGCTGACCGAGTGCGGTTGGCGGCGTACGGCTCAGTAACACGTAGACAATCTGCCCTCAAAACTGGGATAACAGCGGGAAACTGCTGCTAATATCAGATAGATGTTAGATACTGGAACGTTCTAACATTCAAAGGGACCAAGCTTTCTCTTGGTTTACGTTTGAGGATGAGTCTGCGGCTGATCAGGTTGTTGGCGAGGTAACGGCTCACCAAGCCTTATACCAGTAGGGGTCATGAGAGTGAGGGCCCCGAGAAGGACACTGAGACAAGGGTCCTAGCCCTACGGGGTGCAGCAGGTGCGGAAACTCTGCAATGTCCGTAAGGATGACAGGGGGATTCCGAGTGCTAGTACAATGTACTGGCTTTTGCCAAGTCTAAATAGCTTGGCGAATAAGAGGTGGGCAAGACCGGTGGCAGCAGCCGCGGTAATACCGGCGCCTCAAGTGGTGTTCGCTTTTATTGGGCCTAAAGCGCCCGTAGCCGGCTTTGTAAGTTTCTGGTGAAATCCTTGCGTATAACGTAAGGGCGTGCCAGGGGTACTGCAAAGCTAGGGACTGGGAGAGGATAGAAGTATTACTTGGGTAAGGGTAAAATCTTATAATCCAAGTAGGACTACCCGTAGCGAAGGCGTCTATCTAGAACAGGTCCGACGGTGAGGGGCGAAAGCTGAGGGATCAAACGGGATTAGATACCCCGGTAGTCTCAGCTGTAAACACTGCGAGTTAGGTATTGCATCTCGTTCGTCGATATGCAGTGCCGAAGCGAAGGCATTAAACTCGCCGCCTGGGGAGTACGGTCGCAAGACTGAAACTTAAAGGAATAGGCGGGGGAGCACAACAAGGGATGAAGCGTGCGGTTTAATTGGATTCGACGCCGGAAATCTTACCGGGACCGACAGCATTATGAAGGTCAGTCTGAAGGGCTTACCAGAAGCGCTGAGAGGTGGTGCATGGCTGCCGTCAGCTCGTGTCGTGAGATGTCCTGTTAAGTCAGGCAACGAGCGAGACCCTCGCTGCTACTTGCTATTTCTTATCTTCGGATTAGAAAGCACAATAGTAGGACCGCGCCTGTAAAGGCGAGGAAGGTGAGGGCGACGTCAAGTCAGTATGCCCCGAATGTCTCGGGCTACACGCGCGCTGCAATGCGTAAGACAATGAGATGCAACACCGAAAGGTGAAGCCAATCCCATAAACTTACGCTCAGTTCAGATCGAGGGTTGCAACTCACCCTCGTGAGGCCGGAATCCCTAGTAACCGTGTTTCATTATGGCACGGTGAATATGTCCCTGCTCCTTGCACTCACCGCCCGTCATACCATTCGAGTTGGGTGGAAGTGAGATCCTTTCTTTTAGATAGTCTCGAACTTTCATTCAGCGAGAGGGGTAAAGTCGTCACAAGGTAGCCGTAGGGGAACCTGCGGCTGGATCACCTCCTTTTTTATAATAAATGAGTGTAAACGCATTCGTACAATCAGGCACTTGTACTGCATGTTCCTACATCGTTCTTTCTTTTTTTGAAAGAATTAGCGTGAGCTTTAAATAAAAGCGAATACTTCTATTTTGCAAAAATTTTAATGCGCGAAGAAAAAGTTTCAAAGAAATAATTTCTTTTTTATTTGGATAGATATATTTAAAAATATGGGTATATACTATAATATATAGATGGTGGTGCTTATAATAAATGATATCAATTGAAGAAAATCCGGTGTTAGAATTAGAACAAATTCTATCCGCCAATGGAACTCTTTCCAATGCGTCAGTAGCTCTTGATCTTTACAAGGTTCATGGTTTAGAAAGGAGAGCGCAAGAATATGCTAATTCTTTCTTGAAGCGTGAAAAAGAAATTGAAATTACTCTTAAAAGTGTGCTCGGAAAGCAATTGTCTGAAAGTAAATTTGAATTAAATGAGGAACTTTCTGGATTGAACAAAATTTTAAATGATATCAAAAATGGTGAATATAATTCAATAAATGAAGAAGCTGTTGAGAAATCTCAACAGTTCATAAGATATGCCACAGATATATTTAGTGATATTCTTGAAAAAACACAAGCACCTTGGTACTTTTGAGTAAATAATAAAATTCTGAATATAAACTTTTATAAATGCTAAATTAGAAGTTGTAGTTTAGGGGCCCGTGGCGAAACGGTATCGCGTCCGCCTTGCACGCGGGAGGCTCCGGGTTCAAATCCCGGCGGGTCCATTCTTATTATGTATAGCCCCACGTCTGCAGTCTATCTCCGTCGCTCTTCCAGCGTTCGCCGATATCTGTTCTATAAAACATGTTTGGAATCATGATATTTTCAATTCTTTTATACACAATATCTCTTGCATCACTCATAGTCTCCGCATTGCCTGTGACCACTAATGCATAACCAGAATTTCCGGCTAATCTCCATTCATCATCAACAATTTTTATATCACATGAGTGGATACCATCAAAATTTGGTTTTTTAAATATGACCATTGCATCTTCTGAATAACGCTTGAATGCTGATGGATCATTAAATGGAAATGGTGGCACAGCAATAACAACACCTACTTGAAAACCATTTTTTGTTTTTAGGCTATAGTTAACACCATGTGAAATTGCATCCATAAATTCACCCATTGGACTTTGGATTCCGTCCATTTGTATATTTATCGTGGGGTACCCAAATCTTGAAGTAAACTCCAGTGGGAAAACTCCTTTCTTATTTGCAATACAATTAACATCAATATAACCAACATAACCTGATTGCACAAGTTTTTCTTTCATTTTCTCCAAAGTTGCTTCAAAAAGTTTGTTTGGTTTGGACCAATACATCGAAGTACCCATCTCTCCTGTAGAAGGTCCAACTTCGCCTGGGAACATTTTCTTATGTTCAAAGTTTATATTTATCGGGTAAATGAAATCTTTCCCATTAAAGAAAGCGCCTATAGCGACTTCCACACCAGAAGCAAACTTTTGTAATTGAAACATTTTTATTTTCTTTGACCAATTTTTCTTGTAAAGTCCAAGCATATGTATCATATCAGCGCCATCATCTTCTTTCCCGACATAAAGAAGCTCTTTTTCATTTTGTGCGGCACCGCTTGGCTTAAGCACGTATCTGTCAGAATTTTTAACAACAAAGTCTATTGCCGCATCAAAATTTGTAAAATCCCAAGACGGTAGAACATCCATTTTAACTTCAGCCATTTCTTTCTGTCCAAATTCTCTTTTATCCTCCAAATTATCAGTATAAACACTTCCGCCTACAACAGCCTTCCCTTCTTTTCTTAGCGCATCTGCTTCTTTACCAAAACCGATATCATCAAAAATAATTACATCAGCCCAATCTTTGTATGCTTTCCAATCATCAATTTTTTCGAACATTCCATCTCCTATGTCTTTTTGTGTTGGATCTTCTATGTAAAATTTGACGTCATTCCCTTCTTTCTTTATTTTCCGAGCAAGATCAACTGCTAACGCTTCAAAAGAAACAAAAAGAAATTTTTTTGTATTACTCTGGCCATTGTCATTTTTATTATTCATATTTTTAAATTTATATTAATAAAAAATACAGTTCAGACTTAAATTGATTTCTATTTTTTTGGAAATCTTCTCTTAAAATTTTTTATAACGAAAAATCTAAATACCATTGTCTCATCATAATCTTAAGGGCGCAAAAATTATGATAGATGATAATCCTTACCTTCAAGCAGAAATGAAAAAAGCAGACATGTATCTTGTCAGCGGATTAATGTCAAATGCTATGGTGGCTTTAGAGATTTACAAATTAAAAGAATATCAGAAACTGGCAAAAGATATTGCTAATTCTTGTCTTGGAACGGGTCTTGATAATGCAACAAGTATTCTTGAAGAACTTGCTAAATATCCGCTTAACAAAAATATAAAAATTGAACTTAAAGATGAGATGCCAAAAGTTAAAAAAATATTGGGACTTATCAGCAAAGGAAATTACTCTTCGATAACTGAATCTGAATTAATGGAAGCGAAGAATTTTACAATAATAGCACAAGATGCAGCTATGACAGCAATTGAAAGATACAGCGAAACTTTCAGTTTCCAGCTTGTTAATTATTTTTCGAAAAGTATTACTTAGTACGCATCAAAATCTTTATAAAGGAGAAATTTTTTCTTAACCTATTAAGGCTGATGAAAATGGAAATACAATAGTGCTTCGAGCACCATTTCTCGTGATTTAGCCTTATTTTTCTCTATGCGCTTCCTGCATCAGCATGATCTGGAAGTAAGAGACATCCGCTAAACATCACAACATCATGTTTATGATGTCATGCACAGGATTGAGGATTAATTACATAGGCACTACGCTGTTAGGTGGACGGCTTGGCTCAGTAAAGCGAAGAAGGGCGCGGCAAGCTGCGATAAGCTCCGGGGATTCGCACGCAGAATTAGATCCGGAGATGCCCGAATGAGACTTCTCGACTATCAGTAATGGTAGTCAATCGCTTCGCGATTGTTAACGCGGTGAATTGAAACATCTTAGTAACCGCAGGAAAAGAAATCAACAGAGATGTCGTCAGTACTGGCGAAAGAACGCGACATAGAGCAAACTGAATCTGCTGATGTAAATCAGTAGAGATGTGGTGTTTTGGAGCCACATATGCAATCTTCGATGTTAAGAAAAAGTTATCTGGAAAGATGCGCCATAGAGGGTGATAGCCCCGTATTTGTAAGCAGAGGAGATTGTGTGGTTTCCAGAGTACTGGGGGTTGAGATTCCTCCAGGAAATCGGGAGTCAGCGACTTCCAACTCTAAATATTATCTGAGACCGATAGTGAAGTAGTACCGCGAGGGAAAACTGAAAAGGATCCTGAGAAGGATGCGAAAAGAACCCGAAATCTAACAGTTAAGGTATGCTGCGGCGTAGAAGGCAATTATTCTAGCGAACCTGGTGCAAACCAATAGTAGCGTGAGAAATTGATCCAGTGTTGCAGCGTTCCTGTAGGATAAAGCGGCAGGGAGTTTATTGTAGTGGCGAGGCTAACTGTAATGAAGCAGGAAGCCGGAGCGAAAGCAACAAGCGCGCAAGTGATGAGGCGCGACCTATGAAAGTGGGTGTAGTCACTGCAATCAGACCCGAAGTCGGGTGATCTAGGCCTGGGTAGGATGAAGTGGGGATCTTTATCTCCATGGAGGTCCGTAGGGGTACTACCTTTCAAAGTGTTCCTTTGACCTGGGTCTAGGGGTAAAAGGCCAATCGTACCCGGAGATAGCTGGTTCCTCCTAAAATGAACCTTAGTTCAGCCGTGTCTGAGTTTGCTGTTAAGGTAGAGCACTGATTGTTTACGCAGGCATCGAGAGATGTCGGTAAACTGTCAAACTCCGAATGTTTCAGCGACGTAGAAGACATGAGTGGGGGCGCCGGGGTAAGCTCGGTGTCCAAAAGCGGAACAACGCAGACCGAAGTTAAGGCCCCAAAATACTGATTAAGTGAAATTCGAACCTTGTCATAATCCATAAACAGTCGGGAGGTAGGCTCAGAAGCAGCCACCCTTTAAAAAGTGTGTAACAACTTACCGATCTAGGGTTATGGCGGGGAAAATGGACGGGTCTAAATCAGTTGCCGATACTTCGGAGCACTTTTCATATGAAGAGTGATCTGGTAAGGAGGCGTGATGCGTGGGCAGAAGTTCGTTCGAAAGAACGGGTGGACCGCGCAATATTGAGAATCCTGCCGGTAGTAGTAGCCTAGATGGGTGAGAATCCCATCCTCCTTAAGGGCCAGGGTTCCTCGGCAATGCTTCGTCATCCGAGGGTCAGCCGATCCTAACTGTTACCGTAATCCGCGTAACGGGAAAGGGAAACAGGTTAATATTCCTGTGCCACTTGAATACGAGCAGCAATGCATGCCAGTTCGAAGACACTTCGGGCTAGGTGAAGTACAACCGTCGTTGTATTTAACAAATATAAGACCGGGGAGTTCTATAACGGAGAGATCCGGTTTAAATTTGGAACAGCCTGCGTTTGTGGGTTTCATTAAAGCCTGGAGTCAGTGAAAATTTGACTGGAAGGATTTCAAGTGTTCGTACCGAGAACCGGGACAGGTGTCTCGAGCTTAGAAGGCTAAGGAGTGTAAGGATAAATTAGTCGAGGGAATTCGGCAAAATAGCTCCGTAACTTAGGGATATGGAGTACCTGCGGCAGTGTTTCGAAAGAAGTGTTGTTGCAGGTTTCAGAAACCAGGGGAATTGGACTGTTTAACAAAAACATAGCTGATTGCTAGTCTTAAAAGATGAGTACAATCAGCGACGCCTGCCCAGTGCGGGTACCTGAAAATCCTTTTCAAGGGATCTAATGGCCCGTAAACGGCGGAGGTAACTGTAACCTTCTTAAGCAAGCGCAATGCCTTGCCATTTAAATGATGGCTTTGCGAACGGCGTAACTAGATTCCCACTGTCCCCGACTAATACCTTATGAACACACCCTTCTGGTGCAAAGGCCAGAGGCTTCCATTGGGACGAAAAGACCCCGAGAGCTTTACTGCAGCTTGCATTTGTTTTTTAGTTTCTGAATTATAGCGTAGGTAGGAGAGGTTTGATAGCTGAACCGTCAGGTTCGGTTTACTCGAAAGTGTAACACTACCATCCAGAGTCTGAAAGACTTACTTTGGAATTATTTCAGAGGACAGGTGCTGGTGGGCAGTTTGGCTGGGGCGGCACGCCGCCGATAAAGGATCAGCGGCGCCCAAAGGTCGGCTCAAGCGGTTCAGAAATCCGCTGTAGAGAGTAAGGGCAAAAGCCGGCTTGACTGAGTTTCGAAAAGTAAGAAACGCAGATACGAAAGTAGGGCCTAATGAACCACTGTGTCTCTCTCGTTGAGAGCCAGTGATGACAGAAAAGTTACCTCGGGGGTAACAGAGTTGTCGCGAACGAGAGCTCATATCGACTTCGCGGCTTGCTACATCGACGTCGGCTCCTCCCATCCTGGCTGTGCAGCAGCAGCCAAGGGTACGGGTGTCCACCGGTTAAAGGGGGTCGTGAGCTGGGTTCAGTACGCTGCGAGGCAGTACGGTTTTTATCTAGTGGAAGTGCAGAGTGACTGAGTGGAAGTTTCCATTAGTACGAGAGGAACATGGAAACGGCGCCTCTAGTCAACCAGTTGTCCGACAGGGCATAAGCTGGGCAGCCACGCGCTGAGGAATAAGAGCTGAATGCATCTAAGCTCGAAGTCCACCGTGAAAAAAGTCACTTATAGTGTTGCAGTAGAAGACTGCGTTGATAGGATCAGGACGTAATCTAGTAATAGGCAATCCGTGATTACTAATAACACTTAGCCTATCTTAATCCTCAATCCTGTGTATGGCATCATATTTTTCATTTAATAAGAATTAGTGTGAACTTTTTGCAAAAAAAATTAGATTCTTAGTGGAGTAAGCAAGCACGACTTAGATATTGTTTTCATATACTTTTGTTCTGCTATATCTTTATCGCGCCACTCACCCAGAATTTTTCCTAGTTCTGCAATTGGGTTTTCGCTTTCTTCTGTTCTTATTTCTAATTCTGTTTGACTAAATGGGTCAAGCATTGGGTGTCTATCCTTAGAATTTTGTATTAAATACCAGTTAACCCAATTGAAGTAAACTCGTGTGTTATACGCTGTTTCTTCCATTAAAACCAAACAGATTAACTATTTAAAAAACTTTTGAATATAATTGATTATGATTTGTCTTGGGATAGAATCAACTGCGCACACATTCGGAACTGGGCTTGTAGACTCGAAAGGAAATATTCTTGCTAATGTTAAAGACATGTATAGACCTCCTGCTGGATGGGGGATTGATCCCTCAAAAGCTAAACAGCATCATATTGATGTAGCAGATAAAATAATTTCTGAAGCACTGATTGAAAAACCAGATATGATTGCTTATGCTGCTGGACCTGGATTACCTCCTTGTCTTAAAGTTGGCAGAGATAAAGCAGTTGAATACGCAAAAAAATTCAATATTCCAATTGTTCCTGTTAATCATTGTATTGCACATTTAGAAATCGGAAAACTTCTTGCAAAATTCAAGGATCCAGTTATGCTTTATGTCTCTGGTGGAAACACACAGGTAATTGCATTTGAAGCAGAACGCTATCGCGTATTTGGCGAAACAGAAGACATTGGAATTGGAAATCTTCTTGATGCATTCGGACGTGCAGCAAAAATAGATTTTCCTGCTGGACCTGAAATAGAAGAACTCGCGAAAAAAGGTAAATACATTGAGCTTCCATATTCAGTCAAAGGTATGGATGTGACATTTTCTGGGATAAAAACAAAGCTCGAGAAAATGATTGGGAAATTTCCAATTGAAGATTTATGCTATTCTTTACAGGAAACTTGTTTTGCTATGTTGGTCGAAGTAACAGAACGTGCAATGGCCCACTGTCAGAAAAATGAATTAATTTTAACTGGTGGTGTTGCTGCGAACAAGCGTCTTGCAGAGATGTGTGCAATCATGTGCAAAGAAAGAGGCGCAAAATTCTTTCAGGTTCCAATCCAGTACGCTGGCGATCAGGGCGCAATGATTGCTTGGAATGGAATACTTTCAAAAGAGTTAGCAACAAAAAAATATGATAAATCTGAAATAAACTCAAAGTGGAGAACAGACGAAGTTGATGTAACATGGAAATCCTAAGAAAGAATGAAATAAAGAAAGCAGTTTCCATTCTGAAGTCTGGCGGAATTATTATTTACCCTACAGAAACTTCTTATGGTCTTGGTTGTGATTACACAAACAAAAAAGCTGTAAGGAAAATTTACAAAATTAAAGGTAGATCAAAAGGAAAACCATTCATAACTCTTGTGGATAACATCAAAATGGCTAAAAAGTATGGAATAATAAACAAAATTGCTATCAAACTTATAAAAAAATTCATGCCAGGTCCATTAACTCTTATTGTTAAAGGAAAAAAATCAGAAGAGTTCACATTCAGAATCTCTTCAAACAAGATTGCAAATTCTCTTGTTAAATCGCTTGGAAAACCTCTGGTTTCAACAAGTGCAAATATTTCAGGAAAAAGACCTTTCTACAATTCAAAGAATGCAATAAAACAATTCGATGAGAACGTAGATGCGATCATTGATGCAGGAAAAATTCCGAAAATAAAACCATCAACTGTTGTAAAGGTTCATGATAAAAAAATAATAATTATCAGAGAAGGTGTTATAAGTAATAAAAAAATCATGAATACTGTTCGGGGATCCTAGACGCTCTGATTTCCTGTACCATCTTAGTGTACATCCAGATTCCTGCAACAGCCATTGCTAAGAATGCTCCGATTATGATTATTGACCTAAACAAATCTTCTTTCCTTTCTGGGGTCAATGGTGGTGGCTCCATTATTTCTGGGATGGCGGGTTTTTCTTGTACGGGCGGCTTTTCTACTGGCTTCTCTACTACTGGTTCAGCTATTGCTGAAAATGTTATGTATGCTTTGCCAATGTATATTTTCTCGAGAAATATGGATAAATCATCATAACCATTTCCGTTTGTATCAACAAGCTTTGTCTCGCCAACATTAACTGTGACATTGAACGGTGTTGAACTTATTTCAATCGTGACTGAGTCCGAACCTATTGAAATTATTTTTGCTGAATGCGATTCTCCTAAAACTGTAAATGAAACTTTGTCCTTAGCAACTAATATCTTAATTTGCGGCTGTGAAATATCAATTGCGTAGCTTTGTCCGCTTGGAGCTCCGCCACCAGCACCGCCACCACCACCGCCAATTTCGCTAACATTAAGTGTATCACTAAATATTCCAAATCCTGAAAGACGATTTATATCTGCCCAGACATATCCCTCGGTAATATTCGCTCCGCCGCTTGGTTCCTCCCACGTCCTATTAATAAATGATTTTATATAAAGAGAATCCGCTATGAATCTACCAAATTTCAATTGGTTGTCATTATAATAAATCTTAATTGTGGCTGAATCAATGTCGATATCGGGTTTTGAAGTTATATTAATCCAAGTTCCAAGCGCAAATGCTCTGTACCCAGTAATATTTTTAGGGATTTTGTTGAATGAACTTATATTTATCGTGCCATTATATTCAGTTGGACCATTCCTTATTTCAAGTTCAAAAATATTGTCTTTTCCTCCGATTGTTACATCAGCATTAGCTGGGATATTAATATGATCTGAATAGTAACCAATCCAGGCATAGTCAATCTCTTTTCCTTTAACAATAATAGTACAATTACGTCTTTCCCAATTATATAATCCATCCGCACTTAATGCAAATTCTCCGCCTATCGAAACATTATTGTTTGTACACATAGAAAAATCATTGATGAACCAGCTTACATCACTGCTGCTTCCGTTTATACCAGCTAAAATATTGTCTATGACTTTGCCATTGTACAATTTTGAAAATGATGATATTGAACCCAAACCAACAATATTGTCTGAAAGAATAGTGTTAAAAAATCTGTTATTGTATGATATGTATTCATAAATTCCGTAGTAATTACCTGTGCTTTCTGAATTTGAAATGTTTGTGTTGTTAGTTCTTATCAATATGAGCCCATTATTTCTAAGTGTATCAGAGCCGTTTATAGTCACATTGTCTATAACAGCATTGTTGATGTTTTGAAGAATTAATTCAGACAAGGTCTCATTTATTGCTTGTGTGATATTCTCTAAATAAATTATTGGCCTGTTCCCTGAACCATTGTTATTTAAGATTATGTTATTGACGCTTTCAAATATGAACATATCGAAATTTTTATTCTCTTGTAGGATATTATCTAAAATTCTATTCGAATTGCTCCATAACGAATTAATTCCTATTAGATTATTTGAACTGTTAATGTTTGAGATATTTGTATTATTAGTATAGACTAGTAGGAGACCATTGTTGTGCAATGTTTCAGAACCTTCTATTGTAATATTTTCAATTATAGAATTTGTTACGCCACATAATATCAGCTCAGACATTTCAGCTGGACCAACAAGGTTAACTGTTGAATTATAAAAAAGTATCTGCTTGTTTCCTGAACCAATATTATTTGTTATCTTATTGCTACAAGAGTACGGTAATAAATCGTATTCTTCATTTTCCTTGATGGTATTATTAAGAATTGAGTTTCCGATTGAACCAGAATCAATTTCTAAACCATTTACATTATTTGAGACATTGTTCAAGTTTATGCTGTTGTTGTTTGAGTTCTCGAGATAAATCCCTTTGATGTTTTCTGTGAATGTATCGCTAACAATGCTGTTATTGCTGGAATTTATTATGTGCAATCCAATATAATTTTCTAAGCTTCGTGAATTCGAAATATTTATTCCATCTGTAAACAACACAATTATTCCATTGTTTTTTAGGGAGTCAGATCCTTTAACTGTAACATTTTTTAAATTAGAATTATCAGCATTACAAAATATCAATTCAGAAATATTAGCTACATTGTTAAGACTGACAGAATCATTATAATAGTAAATATTTCTATCACCAGAGCCAGTATTATTCTCTATTGCATTGTTGCACGCAGAAACATCGCTTGCTGCTATGTCAACATCATAATTTGAATTCTCTTTGATGATATTATTAGCAATTGAATTCAATTTTGAGTTATCAATTGAAATTCCTACTCTATTGTAGGAGATATTGTTAATATTGATTAATTCGCTATCAGAAGAATCTAATTTTATTGCAACATAATCATTGTTATGTATACTGTTATTTATGATGTTCACATTATCTAATCTGTAATTATGTAGCCCTATATTGTTATTATAGAATTCATTATCAGAGATATCATAACGTGTAATGTTCCAAGCTAATCTTGTAAAGTGCCGTACCCAAGGCGGACAGTAGGATGGGAGATCACATCCCCAATAAGTGTATATATAAACATTTGAACTCCATCCATTTGTTCCATTCTCAACATCATCTGTCCAAACTGTTGTATTATTTATTATTAATTCGAAATTGTCTAGGTATACTCCTGGATGCGCGACAAATGGGTAAAAAACTGCGTCAAATGTGACATTTACAATACTTCCAGTGTAATTATTAAGAGAATATTCATGAGTTATCCATGTATCATTGCTACTTCCGCTTAATCTATCCAGTTCTGTATTATTTACTTTAAACGCAAACCAATCAAAATATACATTACCCCAATAAGAATCATAATACCAGGGGTAAATATCATACAGTACATCAAACTTGAATGAAGCATTTGCAGCACTTCTTAAATCAATGGTTCTTGTTAAATTAGTTATTGTATCAGGTGTTTCTCTCGCATACCAGAAATGATTACCGGATTGACTAAATCCTGCTCCGTTGTTTATGTAAACAGCTTCTCCATTGTCTATAAATTTGTTATTCTTGATTGATGCGCTGCTGTAATTTTCGTAATAGACCCCATAATTGTTTGATGTAAACGTATTATTGAGTATATAAGAATTCCTTGAACCATCAATAAATATCCCTTTATTGAAATTCTCAAATGTACAATTTTTGATCACTATGCTTGTTGTATTTGTTGTATAAATTCCCCCCATGTCATCATTGAACGAACCAATTATTTTATGGCCTTGACAATCTATAGTTATTCCATCGCTAGTCGGGACGACCATCACACTATGTTCAACCTTGAAACAGTTGCCACTTGCATAAATATCCTCTGTAAGATTGCAATTTTGTATAATAGTATTCCCACATGTGGCTACAAGATGTGATGTAACATATGGATCTTCGTTAAAACATCCACCAATTACTACTCTAAACATTCTTTTTGACGTTGTGCTTTCTTCGCCAGAAATGTTGTGTGCTGTTGCATCGATGTAATAATTTCCAGATTTTAGGTTTGTGAAGCTACCATTATATGGTCTATTTGTTAAAACTATAACATTGATGAGTCCATCCTCATCGTAAAGTCTTACTGTTACCTTACTTGTATTAGAATAATCAGTTTCAATACTAAAATTTATATTATTTTTGTATAGCAATATTCCTCTTTCATCAGTCGGTTCAACAAATCTTACCTTATTATTTGCTTCAGTTACAGCATTAATAAGATCTACTCTTGGGTATACAAAATTTGACGGAGAATCGTTTATTGGAACCCCTGTGTCTTTAAAGGTATTTTTTACAAAATATGCAGTTGGCATATGTCCCTTTGTCAAATTATAGTATTGTACGAGCAATGCTGCTGCTCCTGCAGCATGTGGTGCTGAATATGATGTTCCTCCGCCGCAATTTGTGAGAGGAATTCCCCCGCTTATAGAAGTTGTACATATTTTGTTACCTGGAGTCAATAAATCAAGTATCGGGCCTCTGTCTGTAAAGGACGAAACTTGATCTGTGATGAGACTAAAATTGTAGTATGCATAAAGTATGTAGATTACTGATGCGGGCCATCCCGATGGTTTCATATAAACCCAAATCAACAGGTCTTGTTCGCCATCATTATTAAAATCAAAGCGATTCCACGAAACATTCTCACCACCGCCGAAAAGATATGTTTTATTGAACGCGGTAAAATTAGGGTCAGTTGACGTAACCTGGACTGTTGATGAATTTGCAGTTCCATTAGTACTCACAAGTGTTACTGTAAAATTCTGTCCAGTTAAACCATATGTGCCATTTCGTATCAAAAACGTTTGGCTGTTCCCAATAGGCATTGTCACATTTCGCCAATCGTAGTAAAAATAACCAGACCCATCATCTACAGAACCAACTGAAGTTGCATTTGATATGCATGCTGGCCATGCTATACAATCTTTGTTTCCGCCATTTCCTGAGCCTATGAAAACAGATATGTTGTGTGCTACAGCATCATTTATCGCGCTTACATATACAGGTTCAGTGCCATCACAGTTTACAGGTAAACACATCATGCCAAGACTAACGCTTATTGCTGAAGGAGTATAACCTGTTGCATTAGTTGCATTGTGAACGCACCATTCAATGCCAGCAGTCATATCTGTAACATATGCACTACCGCTTGAATCAACAACTTTAACCATTATCAGTTTTGCATCAGGCGCAACACCACGATAAGTTGTATCATTCGAAACAATTATTCCAGAAACAGCTGTTCCATGTCCGTGGTCATCCATTGGATCAGAATCACGATTGACGAAGTCATATCCACCGACATATGCATGAGAAAGAAATTCATTAGTATAATTTACACCAGTATCTGTTACGCAAACAGCAACATCTTTTCCTGTTATATTAGTGCCATTAACTGTTATGTTCCAAACCTGGTTAGCCCTCATAAGTGGAACGCTCTCTTTAAGCAAAAGTGGAATTTTCATATCTGGTGAAATCGTTCTAACATTTGGGTTTTCTGACAAAGCATGCATCCCATCCTTGGTCAATTTAACTTTGTATGAATTCGAAGAAATGAAACTATATTCTATATCCAATCCATTCGAATTGAAAAGTGTTGAATTAGGTGCAAGTGTAACAATCACATCTGAATATCCATCTTCTTTTATTTCGGAAGATATTTTGGCAATTTTTTCTGCCGCAGTCAATATTTTTAGTTCGCCTGTCATATTTTGGACAAAGCTTTCATTTGGAATTTCGTAGATTGGTAAGTTATTCTTAATGCTTGAAATCTCAGCTTCAAGGTCTTGAACTTCGTTCCTAATTGTAACATCCTCGCTTTTGGCGCCCTTTGTAATAAATCCTGTTGTAAAGTCATACTCATTCCCTATAAACTTAAAGAAATTTGTTGGAGTAACTGGTCCAATACTTAAGAATATTATAAGCAATAGTCCAAGCACAATCACTGGTAACGCAAATAGTTGTATCTGTAACTTCTCCATTAAAAACCCCTATGTATTTATTAGACTAGATTAAGGTTTATAAATAATTCTAAATGACAAGTTTTTATAAAATGAGTTTCTATAAAAAGATATGATTAACCAAGAGATCGCGCGCATATTTTACTACATGGCTGACATGCTCGAGATGAAGAATGTGGCCTGGAAGCCTATTGCTTACCGTAAAGCAGCAAGAAATATTGAATCACTTTCTGAAGACTTGGCTGAAATTTACAAGCGCGGCGGAATAAAAGCATTGGAAGAGATTCCTGGGATTGGAGTTGCAATATCGGGCAAAATTGAGGAATATATCAAGACAGGAAAAGTGCAATCGTTCGAAAAAATGAAGGTTGAAATGCCAATAAAAATCGAAGAACTAATGCAGATTGAAGGTCTTGGTCCAAAAAGAATAATGCTTCTATACAAAAAATTAAAGATTAGGAACCTGAGAGATCTTGAAGCAGCAATAAAAGCTGGAAAAATAAGAAATCTTCCAGGCATGGGCGAAAAGAGCGAAAAGAACATTGTCAAGGCAATCTCATTTGCCAAAACTTCTGGACAAAGAATGCCTCTAGGATTAGCATTGCCAATTGCGCGCGAAATAGTTTCATTGTTAATGAACCAATCCTATATTGATCGCGTAGAAATCGCTGGCTCGACAGCACGTAGAAAGGAAACTGTTAGAGACCTGGACATTTTAATAACGTCCAGCAAGCCGCAGAAAGCAATGGATTTTTTCACAAAGATGCATGCTGTTACAAGAGTTCTTGCAAAAGGGCCGACAAAGGCAACCATAATCTACAATGATATTCAAGTTGATACAAGAGTTCTTCCAATAGAAGAATTTGGTTCAGCGCTTCAATATTTTATTGGATCAAAAGATCATAATGTTGCTCTCAGAAGAATTGCAATCAAGAAAGGCTACAAGCTAAGCGAATATGGTTTGTTCAAAGGGACTAAACGAATCGCTGGCAAAGATGAGGAAGAAATCTATGCAAAGCTCGGAATGAAATGGATGGAACCTGAACTTCGCGAAAACCGTGGCGAGATCGAAGCTGCAATACAAAACAAGTTACCAAAGCTGATTGAACTGAAAGATATTAGAGGAGATTTGCAAATGCACACAACCTGGAGCGATGGAAATAATTCTGTTGAGGAAATGGCTCGCGAATGCAAAAAACTTGGTTATGATTATTGCTGTATAACAGATCATGTCGGACAGCTTGCTGTTGCTGGCGCGATGAATAAAAAAGATATTCTTACTCAAAGAAAAGAAATTGGTAAGTTAAATGGAAAGCTCAGCAATTTCCAAATAATGCAAGGTGCAGAAGTTGACATAAAATTGAATGGTGAGCTTGCTGCAGACGAAGATATTTTGAAACAGTATGACTATGTTCTTGCAGCGATTCATCAGGGACTTGGCAGAAGCAAAGAGCAACAGACTGAACGAATGATCAAGGCAATGCAAACAGGTCATGTTGATGTAATCTCGCATCCTACTGGACGACTTATCAACGAGCGTCCTGGTTATGAATTAGATTTTGAAAAACTTTTCAAAGTTGCAAAGGAAAACAATGTTGCACTTGAGCTCAATGCATTTCCTTCAAGAATGGATTTAAATGATGCAAATGCCCGCGCAGCAAAAGATGCTGGTGTAATGTTGTCTATTGGAACAGACGCTCACTCAATTAATCAATTAAAATTCATGGAACTTGGTGTATTTATTGCAAGACGCGCCTGGTGCGAAAAGAAAAATATTCTAAATACTTTATCATTTGATAAATTCAAGAGCATGGTAAAATGAATTATTATCTGAAAAATAAAAATAGAATTTGGCAGATAGATTTTGCTCGCGGTATTGCAGTAATTGCAATGGTCGCTTTGAATGCAGTCATCTTATTCAGTTTCTTCGATTTGATAGATACTGATATCACTTTGTTAATGGTTCCAGCAATGATAACTGCTTCAATTTTTATTTTCCTTGCAGGAATATCATTGGTATTAAGCAATCGAAAACACAAAGATCTAAAGCATAGTATTATGCGCGGTGCAAAAGTATTTGCTTATGGTCTAATAATCACAGTTGTAAGTTGGTTTGTAGCAAGCAATTATACTGTTTGGTTCGGAATTCTTCAGCTTATTGGCTTGAGTATAATAATTTCTTCATTTCTAATTAAGTTCAAGAAATTAAATCTGCTTATTGGTTCTTTGGTTGTCATAATTGGAGTATTAATCCAAAACATAATTGTTGATACACCATTATTAATTTGGTTGGGAATCAAATATGCTGGTTTCCAAACACTTGATTATTTTCCATTGTTTCCGTGGCTCGGAATTATGTTAATTGGTGCGGCATTTGGAAACATATTATTTTATAGAAAAATAAAGATGGGCGTTCCTGAATGCATCTGCACAAGAGCAATTAGCTTCTTAGGAAGAAATTCTTTGATAATCTATTTTCTACACGTAATAATAATATTGATTATGGTGGAGATATTACGTTATCTATAAGTAACAGAATCACCGTGATCATCAACACCAGCTGCTTCCTTCATCCATCTCAACAGTATAGGGTCTCTTATAAAATCAAAAGTACCCCCTCTACCAAGATACTCTTCTGGATACTGTGCTGGCTGTTCTTTAGTTGTAGGACTATATAGGAATATGAGCTTTCTCTTAAAATCAACAAAGTGTAGTGGTGCTTCAAGTCTGTCTGTTAATTCATGAATTTCTGAAAATTTAAGCTGTCGAACCTTTTGGTATAATTCTTGTTCTGGTGTTAGAAAATATTGTATATATTGAACATCGCCTATTTTTTTGTTTATCTTAAACGCCTTTTCTTTTATTTCACTGCACAGCTCCTCTAGCGTAGCCATAAAGAATTAAATATATGCTGTACTATATAAATTCTATGGCAGCAAACCTGACTCCCGAATATTACGGCGCAGAAGAAGAGTATAGAGAATCGAAAACCAAAGAAGAAAAAATTAGAGCTTTAGCTAAGATGCTTTCTGTCATTCCTAAGCACAAAGCGTCGCAAACTGTGATTGGTGAAATCCGAAGAAAGATTTCTCTCCTGAAAAAAGATATGGCTCTTGAATCGAAGAAGAAAAAATCATTTGCAAAGAAAGGTTTCAAAAAAGAGGGTGCAGCACAGGTCTGCTTGGTTGGTCCAGCGAACGCAGGCAAATCATTTATCCTGAACAAGCTCTGTCGCACGCATATTAAATCTACAGAACTTCCATTTGAAACGACTGACCCAGAAGTCGGGATGCTTGATTATGACGGTGTCCAGATCCAGCTTGTCGAGATTCCTTCTGTTTATCCTGGTTTCCATGAAAAGCGCGGGGACTTGATGGGAATCCTATTCACATGCGATGTGATTTGCTTTGTGGCAAATAACTCTGAAGAAATTGAGTTCACAAAAAGAGAAGTCAACAGTTATAGAAAAATAGTCATAACCACAAGCAGTTCTGAGCTTGAATCGCTTGGCGAAAGAATCTGGAAAGCGCTTAACATGATCAAGGTTTATACCAAGGAACCTGGAAAACCTCCTGAAAAGAAGCCGGTTGCTCTTAAAGCCGGTTCAATAATCAGGGATCTTG
>Ga0315294_10000824_pt1 | contig 33674 bp, 25 predicted proteins | sample YL17G13_40_MG_FD_203626 | JGI IMG/M metagenome (GOLD analysis project Ga0315294, IMG submission 203626) | Sediment microbial communities from Yellowstone Lake, YNP, Wyoming, USA - YL17G13_40 | ecosystem: Environmental > Aquatic > Freshwater > Lake > Sediment | place: USA: Wyoming | collected...
ACTCCGGTGGCATCTTCATATACGCCATTGTTATCTAAATCCCATTCATAACTGATGACTCTGTCTTCAGGGTCATAGGTGTCGCTGCCATTCAGCATTATCGATGAGCCTTCGTTGCCTGTATACGGTCCGCCCACATCAGCTATTGGCGGTATCACAAATGGTTGGTCATCATAGTAAGGCAGGTAGTCCATGTCGCCGTCAAAGCCGTATTCGACGAAGTAAAACTCACTCGGGTTTTGATTGAATGTTAGAGAAGCGCTGGCTATGCCGTTGGAATCGGTCACGGCCGATGCCGATTGATTTCCGATCACGAAGTTAACCTTTTTGCCGGATAATGGGCTGCCGTTTTCAGTGGATAAGACTGCTATCAGGTTGATTATATCAAGGTTGTAGCCACTGCGAGTACCAGTATAGGAAAGATTTGTAGTTGTCCTCTGTTTAAATTCGAATGTATAAGGTTCCGTGGGGATATCAGAAATAGTGATATTTTGGGCTACGATAATAGGTGTGTAGCCCCACTTTTGTTCCATAGGTGAGACTGTGAGTGTAAATGTATCTGATGTGTTTGCACCGACTTCTGGAATGACTTGAATCGAGTAATTTCCTGGCTTCCGTTCCGGTAGCCATACTTTATCGTCAGGGGAACCGTCTTCGTTGAAATCGCGTTCCGTATAGAATGCTTCAGATACCTCAATCATTTCTTTGCTGATGATGAGGCCATCCGGATCGGTAACAATGAGGTCTACAGGGCAAGTAGAGCTTATACTAGTCGCATTTGCTGGTAAAAGAGTCTGGTAGTTTAGACTGTTATTTGGATAGATTTGTACTATTAAAATGTAAGGGTTCTCTTTATTAGCAGGGATTACGTGGCATTGTAGGATTTCAGTATCACCTTCTTCTAAGTAGAAGTCTATTAGATGATCAGGATGTTGATGTCCTGCAAAGTCTGCAACAACATAGTTTCTATAATTAAGGAGGAAAGACTTCATCTTGTTTAATTCACCACGTGAAAAACAATCTCCTCCCATCCATGACGTTGCAAGAGGATGATGGGAGAATAGTATTGTATTCTCATAGTTGTCAGGATGCGTTGAATTTATATATTCTGAAAGATTATTTGTAAACCATTTCCAAGTACCCTTTTTACTATTGTCGTAACGATCGGTAAAATCGAACAGATCAGATTCTGGAGCTACACCTGGTAAGTTGATCGCCGCATTATCCCTCGCATTGAAATCTAGACCTATGAAGTGGTAGCCATTACAATCGAATGCAAAGTTTTGGAAGTAGCTATAATGATCCGGATTTACCTCCTCATTCCAAACAGGAGTTTCTGCTTTTGTGAAGTTGCCAATGCAGTCACCTAAATTGCTGGAAAAGGAATCGTATTTGTTCTTGAAATAAGTGTTGAAATACGAGTCTGAATACTCTTCTGATGCAGTATCATATCCGGGAAACCATCGCCACCAGCTATAAGGCCAAATATCGTGATTCCCAATTATAGGAATCCATGGAACGCTGGGGTCTAGGGTATCTAGTATGGCTATTGCTTTGGTAAACTCAGATAGCTCTGCACTGTCAGTTAAGTCACCTGTGACTACTAAGAATTGAATATTGTAAGGATTACTAGCTTCAATACTGTTATTAAGTGCTTCTATAGCTGCGGTTAATTCAGGTACAGCGCAGCTAACATCATCGCCGCTGTTTGGATCGTTCCAACCATCATCCCCGTAGTCATTTGCGCCATCACCAATATGCAGATCCGTGATAATGGCAAACGACCATGGTGTTGCGGTTGGAGTAGGAGTTGGACTAGGGGTTGGCGTAGGTGATCCATCAGTTGTGTACTCGATGCTTAGCTTCGGGCGTAGAGTAGGATCGGTGCTATATTCCTTACTAATGAAACCAACGTCACTGTAATCGTTTCCATATGCAGTAGCTTTAACTAATAATTCTACTGGTATACTTCTATTTCTAGCATCACTAACTATGTCGGTTATATCCCATTGTACCCACCCTTGAGAACTAGGGGGAACCGTTGTTACTGACCCCACAGGATTAGATGTTACATAATCACCGCCTTGAGTTGTCCAACTAGAACCTGTTTTGTATATATTGTAAGTAGCTTGTAACTCTTCCCAATCAGTATGTAATTGTTTATATACCCCTACTGGTATATTAGAATAACCGTCGAAATTAAAACCATATAGTTGTAATTTTGCATAGTATATCTCTGCATCTGCAGGTAAAGACGCAAGACTAAATTCTAATAGCGAAGTTAAATCGTCGTAAGGGCTATAATTCCATACAGCAAAACTTGGCCTGCTACCATAGTTCGTATCAGGCCATGCATTTTCAGCGTATCCAACCAAAGTATCTTTTGAGGCTGGTATAGTTAGCGTCTGTACGGTGAGTGTTAAGCTGTTTGAGTTGGACTGCACATTAACATCAGGTGTGGGTAAGAATTCAGCATTAGGAGTGCCGCCACTTACATTCGACCACCAGCACAAATCTTGTATTGTAAGAGGGGCATCATCAGTTGCAGCAATCGGTGTAACAAGGACTGATGCAAATGAACTGAGCACTATCAAGATGACAACCGTTGCAAATAGAAGTTTCTTCATCGTTCTGGCCTCCTTAAGTATTTAAAAGAGTGACCTTATATAGGTCTATAAGAGTAACATATGGATAATATATTATCACCCTGATGGTACATAGTCAATAGTTTGTGTGGTGTATTGGGTATTTGTATCGTATATAATAGAATGCGTAAGGGGTGCATCATTGTATAGCAAACATATTCAGAACAGCGGTCTGCGTATCATTACAAGCAATATGCCTTCCACCCGGTCGGTATGCATAGCTGTCTTCATAGGCATAGGTTCGCGTTACGAAAGCGATGAAGAAGCAGGCACTTGCCACTTTATAGAGCATATGTGTTTTAAAGGCACCGAGCGTCGTCCTTCTCCAAAGGATATAGCGGAGACGATTGAAGGCGTAGGCGGTATGTTAAACGCAGGAACGGGGAAAGAGTTCACAACTTTCTGGTGTAAAGTAGCAAAACCGCATTTCCCTTTGGCGCTGGATCTCTTAACAGATATATTACGTTTCCCTAAATTTAACTCCGAGGATTTAGAACGGGAACGTGGGGTCATACTGGAGGAATTGAAGGAAAGTATAGATTCACCGCAGGATAGAGTTTGCCTGATACTGAATGAATTAATGTGGCCTGCGCAGCCCTTGGGCAGGGATATCATAGGCAGCAGAGAATCAATCAGCTCACTCAATAGAGATAAAATGCTTAAATATATGAATCAACATTACGGCCTGAATAATTCAGTCGTGGCGATTGCCGGCGATCTGGATCATGATGATATTATCTCCAGGGTCGAAGGATCATTCAGCGGATGGCCAAAAGTTAAAGAAAGGGCTTTTATACCTGCTGATGATCTACAGCAGAAACCGCGCATAAAAATAGAATGGCGGGATACCGAGCAGGTGCACCTGTGTCTCGGCATAAAAGGTTTTTCAGTAAATAATCCTGATCGATATAAATTGGATCTGCTGAATGTAGTGCTGGGTGGGGGGATGAGCAGCCGTCTCAATCAGGAGTTACGTGAAAAGCGCGGCCTGGTCTACGATGTAGACAGCTATGTGGATTATTATTTTGATTCAGGCGCGCTTACTGTTTATGCCGGCGTCGATCCAAAGAATGCCGAGGACGCTGTCTCTGCCATTATGGAAGAATTAGCCAGGTTGAAAGATAGTGTAGAGGCTCCGGAATTAACAAAGGTGAAGGAGCTTGTTAAAGGACGTATCCTGCTTGGTATGGAAGATACCAGGAGCGTTGCCAGCTGGGCTGGAAGGCAGGAGATTCTAACCGGCAGGGTTCTGACAGTGGATGATGTGGTATCTATCGTCGATAAGATACAGATAGAAGATCTGGTTGAGGTGGCGGAACGATTGCTTGTTACAAAGAATATCAGCCTGGCAATGGTCGGCCCTGTATCATCGGAAGAACGTCTGAGAGATTTGTTACGTCTCTGAAATAGCATCACTAATATCTGCGAACATAAAACGCAGCTATGGTATTAGCTCCATAGCTGCGTTTGTTAATTTAACTGCTGGATATTTTTAGTATTCAGGCATTGGCGGGGGAGCTCCCATCTCTTTCTCCTTGATGTCTGCGATTAAGCATTCGGTAGTTAAGACCATAGCGGCTACACTGGCTGCATTCTCTAAGCCTGCGCGTGTGACCTTTAAAGGGTCGATAATACCGCGCCTCTTCATATCGGCATACTCATCTCTGAGTGCATCATAGCCTATACCGGCCTTTTTAGTTTTAACATAATTGACTACTACCGATCCCTCTTTACCAGCGTTGGTTGCTATCATTCGCAGTGGCTCTTCAAGTGCGCGCTTGACAATAGCTACACCTGTGGCCTCATCGCCTGTCGCTTTTACTTTGTTGATGGCTGGGATGCAATTAATAAATGCAACGCCGCCGCCAGGAACTATACCCTCTTCCACAGCAGCCCTTGTTGCAGAGAGAGCATCCTCTACACGGTGTTTTTTCTCTTTGAGCTCTACTTCAGTAGCGGCTCCTACCTTTAGTACTGCCACACCGCCAGCCAATTTGGCAAGTCTTTCCTGAAGCTTCTCTTTATCGAACTCTGAGGTTGTCTCATCGATCATGGTCTTAATCTGTTTTATTCGACCTTCGATAGCCTTGTCGTTGCCTTTACCCTCAATGATAACTGTCTCCTCTTTGGAAGAGATTATCTTGCGGGCTCGGCCCAGATCTTCAACGGTAACAGAATCGATCTTACGGCCCATTTCCTCGGTTATAAGTTGTCCACCTGTGAGGGTAGCAATGTCTTCAAGCATAGCCTTGCGTCGATCGCCAAACCCGGGGGCTTTTACGGCTATGCAATTGATTATGCCTCTGAGCTTGTTAACAACGAGGGTGGCGAGTGCTTCGCTATCTACATCTTCAGCGATTATTACGAAGTTTTTACTTACCTGAAGTAACTTCTCCAATGTAGGAAGAAGGTCGGAAACTGCGGATATTTTCTTATCGGTGATCAGGATATATGGATCCTCTAGAACGGCTTCCATCCTCTCCGGGCTGGTGACGAAGTATGGTGATATGTAACCGCGGTCGATCTGCATTCCTTCGACGTACTCGGTCTCAAACTTGATGCCTTTCCCTTCCTCAACTGTGACCACTCCGTCCTTGCCGACTTTCTCCATTACCTCTGCAATGAGATTTCCGATTTCTTCATCGGCGGCTGAGATAGATGCCACTTGGGCCACCTGTTCTTTAGAAGTTACTGGTGTAGCCATTTTCTTCAGAGCTTCGACAACGGCAGCGGTACCTTTCTCGATGCCTTTCTTTATTGCCATGGGGTTGGCTCCGGCGGCGACGTTCTTCATCCCTTCATGCAACATTATCTGGGCAAGTACTGTAGCGGTAGTCGTACCATCACCGGCGATATCATTTGTTTTTGTTGCAACTTCTTTGATAAGTTGTGCGCCGATATTCTCGAACGGATCTTGCAGGTCAATTTCCTTTGCAATAGTGACACCATCGTTCGTTATAGTAGGTGGTCCGAATTTTTTATCCAGTACGACGTTTCTTCCTTTGGGACCTAATGTTATTTTTACTGCATTTGCAAGAGCATCAATGCCTTTCCTTAAACTCTTTCTTGATTCCTCACCATATACTAGCTGTTTTGCCATTTTCCCTCCTTTTCCATATGAAAATTATCGCCATTACTAGAAGATTTTTACTTAATCTTAGCTATGATATCGCTTTCACGCAGAATCAAATACTCTTTATCACCCTCTTTGATTTCTGTCCCCGTGTATTTCTGATAGAGTACTTTATCGCCCTTTTTAACTTCCATTGGTATGCGATTCCCTTTGTCACCTAACTTACCAGGGCCGGCTGCTTCAATTACTCCACGCTGGGGCTTCTCTTTTGCGGTATCGGGTAGTATGATGCCACCTTTGGTTTTCTGTTCTTCCTCAAGCGGTTTGACTACTACTCGGTCTCCTAACGGTTCAATTTTTAGTGTCACTCTTAACCTCCTCCTATAGCATTAAATTTATCGCTCGAAAATTAGCACTCTCGCGGGGAGAGTGCTAACATATATTAGTGCTGTTTCTGTGCTGTGGCAAGTAAGTAATAGCCAGTTGTAATGGATATATCATTGTGTAAAGGAGAATAAGTCCTAATATCTCTTTGTTATAGCTGAATATATCTCGATATCTCACTGAATCGATATATGCATACGTGGAGCACATTATTGCTGTTGTATCACGGCGTTCGGCTTGACATCCAGGTATAAATCGGAGCGCTCTCCTTTTTTAACATGATGGTAGCCGCACGATGCAATCATAGCAGCATTATCGGTGCAGAGGATCGGGCTAGGGATAAATACCGGGAGTGAGGATTTGCTGACCATCTCTTTTCGCAACGCCTGGTTAGCTGCAACTCCGCCACAGAGAAGAATATTGCATGCCCCTGAGCGCTCGGCGGCGGCTATCGTTTTGGTTACAAGTACATCTACCACTGATCTCTGGAAGCTGGCAGCTATCTCTGTCTTGACGCTTGATGTGGCCGGTTCGGATGATGTTCCTGAGTCGCTGTTATGATCGATATTCTCTTCCGCTAGATGCAGTACGGCTGTCTTCAGTCCGCTGAAGCTGAAGTCGTCAGTGTCTTTGAGCCATGCGCGAGGCAGGCGATATCTTGTATCGTTCGCTCCACGTGCGGCTTTCTCAATCGCCGGGCCACCGGGGTAACCCAGACCCAGAAGGCGTGAAACCTTGTCAAAAGCTTCTCCGGCAGCGTCGTCCCTGGTCCTTCCTAGTATCTGGTAGCGTCCGTGATCCTGCATTAGAAGTATATCGCTATGTCCTCCGGAGACGATGAGACACAGTGCGGGGAATTCGGGCGTGTTGCCTTCAAGCCAGTTGGCGTAGACGTGTCCTTCAAGGTGATTGATGCCTATCAGCGTGAGGCTGTGCGCTGCTGCTAAGGCCTTTGCCGCGTTTACTCCAACAAGCAGCGAGCCGGCGAGGCCAGGGCCGTTCGTTACTGCTATAGCGTTCAGATCGTTCCATTCCACATGTGCCTGCTTCAGGGCTTCGTTTATTATCGGGATGATAGAAAGGAGATGTTGTCTTGACGCTACTTCTGGCACTATGCCACCGTAGCGTGCGTGGATATCGACTTGGGAGGCAATGACATTAGATAGGATCGTTTTGCCGTCTTGAACTACGGCGGCCGCCGTCTCATCGCAGGAGGTCTCTATTCCTAATATATTCATAGCAGTTGAACCTGTCGGCATATGTGTTGCAAATTATATCTGATTAAGTTTGAATCAACCCCCTAATCCCCCATTCTTGGTCCTTCCCGTTTCGGGAAGGATTCCGCGGAAGGACACCTCAAATTCCCAATCGACGAAACCACAGAGGAGGTCGGGGTAGTGGCGACCTCGTTTGGCGGTCTCGTACAGGCCTGGAATCCCGGCAGGAGGGAAACGACCTGCACCTCTATGGGAAATATTCGATGGCAATATAACAGAACTTATGTGTAATGTAAATGAAAGCGGTTTATATAGGAGGTAGGTTCGGATTTATACTGTATTTCTTTGACAGCTTGAGAGGTGAATGCTATTATGGAGCAACGTAACAAGGTGGATATATATAGGAGAATAATCTGGTATGGATAGCACTACTGTTTTGTACCTGGTGCTTTTATTTATTTGTATTTGTGCATCCGCTTTCTTTTCAAGCGCTGAGACCGCTTTTATTTCACTGTCTAAAACGCGTATTCAATATCTTGTAGAGAGCGGAGTGCATGGAGCTGCACATATACAAAAGATAATGAATCGCCCGGAAAGGCTGCTTGCTACCATCCTGCTCGGCAATAATTTAGTGAATGTGGCGGCAGCCTCTCTAGGAACGGCTATGGCAGTGAAAGTCTGGGACGGCGATGTCGGCATCTTAGTTTCTACTATCCTAGTGACAATCATATTGCTGGTCTTCGCCGAGGTTACACCAAAGACCGTCGCGCTAAAGCATGCCGAGAGGTTGGCGTTGATTTATGTTTATCCCATGCAGTTTATTAATATGGTTGTTTCTCCTCTCGCTATCGGGTTGAGCTGGATTGGGACGGTGTTTGCAGGGAGGAGGGGTGGAGTAAAACCTTTGATAGTGAGTGTGGAGGAGATCCGCAGCATGATATCTGCGGGTAAGGAGGAGGGCACTGTGGAGGAGGCTCAGGCTGAGATGCTGCATAATGTTTTTGAATTCGGCCATCGCAGTGTCAGTGATATCATGACTCCCAGGCCTGAGGTTATAGCGATAGAAGAAGGCACGAAGTTAGCCGATTTCCTCTCTATTTATTCCGATTATCCGCATACGCGCTTCCCTGTGTACAGGGATAGTCTGGATCATGTTGTCGGTATTATCTCTGTGAAGGATGTTCTTATGGCTGAGGCACGTGGCGCGATGGATAAAAACAGCATAATCGATGAGCTTGTGCGTCCTGTTCATTTTGTGCCGGAGACGAAACGTGTCGTCAAGCTGTTGGCTGAGATGCAGGATCATAGGAATCATATGATTGTGGTAGTCGATGAGTTCGGTGTAACCAGCGGCATCGTGACGGTGGAGCAGCTGGTGAGTGAGATCGTGGGAGAGATGGGCGACGAGTTAAAGCAGGTGGACAAAGATTTCGAAGTAATCGACGATAAAACGATCCAGATCGACGGCGGTATGAGAATCGAAGAAGCAAATCAGGAATTGGAGCTGGGACTGCCGGCAGGCGATTATGATACTGTAGCCGGGTTTTTGCTCAGCCTTCTCGGGCATATACCCAAGGAGGGTGAGCGGATAAAATATGGCAATTTAAAGATGACAGTTACGCATATGAGGGAGTTGAGGATCGAGAAGATAATGGTGACCAAGGAGTAAAGCGATATGTATAGGCTGCGAGTCACCTTCTCTCGCGGGGAAGAATTAAAATATCTCTCTCATCTGGATGTTATGCGATTGTGGGAACGCGCCTTGCGCCGTGCCGACCTACCGCTCGCATACTCTCAGGGGTTCAGTCCTCATCCAAAAATCTCTATAGCAGCGCCGCTTCCATTAGGAGTCACAGGTGAGGGGGAATTGATGGATATCGTCAGCCAGCGCAGGATTTCGCCTTATCTGGTACAAAAGACCCTCGTTACTCAGCTGCCGCAGGGCATAAACATTATCAGCGTGTTGCAGGTGCCGCCGGATGCGCCGTCTTTGCAGTCGCAGGTGCGCCGCGCCGAGTATCGTGTCGAGATAGAAACAGATAAACCTGTCGATGAAATCAAGGCTGCTATCGATTCGTTTCTGGCGCTGGCGGAGTTGCCGTGGCAGCATAAGCGCGATGAAGAAATGCGCAGTTATGACATACGTAAACTGGTGGAACGAGTTTGGTTTGTCGAGGCGCACGGAACGATATGTGTCCTTGGCATGTGCTTGCGCGCCGACGGTTCTGCTTCAGGCAGGGCGGAACAGGTTGCCCTGGCGCTGGGTTTTGATGGGCAGCCTAAGTCTATATGCCGTACCAGGCTTTTCCTGGTGGGTGAGTGATATTTATGAAATCTCTGGTTCGATATTATCTATTCCCTGTATCCCGAATCCCCCTTAGTCCTTCCGCGGAAGGACACCTCTTTCCCTCTCGCCATTCTGGGGAGAGAGATGGAGTGAAGGGGGAGTGATTTTTGGTGGCACTTTTATTCCTGTCGGAGTGAAAGGCTCTCGTCAAGAAGGGTTCTTGCACCTCTTTTTTAGAGGTTCCTTATGAGATTGATTTTAGTGCGGCATGGGGAAACGGAATGGAATCGGCAGAGCCGTATCATAGGGCACACCGAGATCGCGTTGAATGAGACGGGTCGAAGGCAAGCTGCGCTGTTGGCTCAAGCGCTGCGTAACGAAAAGGTGTCGGCGATATACGCCAGCCCGTTGCGGCGTACCCGCGAGACAGCGGCTGAGATTTCGCGTGTGTTGAGTGTCGAAGTGACCTTCGACGATGCTTTGAAAGAGATCGCCGCCGGGGATATCGATGGGCTGACGTTCGAGGAGGTTGCTGAGCGCTACGGCGATTTCTTTAAACTCTGGATGAGGGGCGATCCGGCGTTGCGGTTGCCTGGGGGCGAATCTTTTATGGATCTGCGGAACAGGACTTGGCCGGCTTTGCAGAGGATAGTCAGCGAGCATAACGATGGTGATGTCATAGTTGTCAGTCATACCTTGGCTATTATGAGTATTGTCGCCAGTGCGCTGGATATGGATATAGCGGATTTCAGGCGGATTAGACTGAATGTTGCATCCATAAGCATACTTGAGTTTAAGGATCGAAATGTATCGTTGCTGTTGTTCAACGATACCTGTCATTTGAAAGGACTGGAGCGAAACGGAGGCGGTGTACTGTAATGGAGGATTTGAAGCAGCGGGTGCTGGATTTCATCCTGCGCGAGGGGCTGATACCGGCTGTCGGCAATACTCCTGCGGTCAAGCGCGGTGAGAGGATCGTGCTGGTCGGTGTGTCGGGCGGACCGGACTCGGTGTGCCTTGTTCATGTATTGAATCAGCTCAAAGAATCGCTCGGCGTGCGGCTCCATATCGCTCATCTGAACCATATGCTGCGCGGCGCCTCATCTGATGAAGATGCACGCTATGTCGAACAATTAGGTAAGTCTTTGAAGATTCCTGTCACCATTGAGGCGCGGGATGTCGATGCATATCGTAAGGAGCATAAACTTTCTCTGGAGGAGGCGGCGCGCGAGGTGCGCTACGATTTTTTCGCACGTTTGGCTGAGTCGGTCGACGCTGAATGTGTCGCTCTGGGACATACGGAGGATGATCAGGTGGAGACTGTGCTGATGCACCTGGTGCGGGGCAGTGGATTGGGGGGGCTGCGCGGCATGTCGCCGATCACCGATATGCATTCATGCGGTCCAGGCAAGCTGCGGGTTATAAGGCCACTTCTTGAGGTTACCAGAAAAGAGACTGAAGATTATTGTTCTTATTATAACCTCAGTCCTTGCATTGATTCTACAAATGCTTCGCTTGATTACACGAGGAATCGTTTCCGCCATGAACTTATGCCGCTCCTTCGGGAATATAACAGCAACGTCGGGGCTGCGATCAGGCGCGTGACGCATAGTGCTGCGGACGATCTGTCGTTCATTGAGAACGAAGTGGATAGGGTATGGAGCGATGCCGTGTGTGTCAATCCCGTCGGCATTACGATAAATACTGAAGCGATTCTTTCGTTGCATCCTGCGCTGCAGAGCCATTTGTTGCGCCGTGTCATATGCGAGGCTTTGGGTGATCTTGTGGATATTGAGGCAGTTCACATCGAGAGGATGATGGAGGCGTTGCGGAAGCCCGCGGGGAGGCGGATTTCGTTGCCTCGCGGGCTGAAGTTCTACATTAGCTATGATACGTGTTTGTTAGCAAAGGATACGGCCGATGTCTGTCCTCTTCCTGAGCTTGGGCGGGTGCGCCGCTTGAGGATTCCCGGGGTCACGCTGCTCCCCGGATGGCGTGTGCAAACCGAAGTCGTCTCTTCTGAAGGGCGGGCCGACGGTTTCAAGGCTTGTATCGATATGGATGTCAGCGGCATGGAACTGACAGTGCGTCGCCGATGTCCAGGGGATCGTTTCCAGCCGCTGGGCATGAGTAATGTCAAGAAGCTTCAGGACTTCATGGTAGATGCCAAGATTCCTAGCACGTGGCGCGACAGGGTGCCGTTGGTATGTTCGCGAGGTAGTATTGTATGGGTGGCGGGCTGGCGCATTTCTGATAGTGTAAAGATTACTGAAAGTACGAAGAAAGTACTGCGTATCAGCTTTGAACGAGCGGACTAGCCGCATTTTGTAAAAACTGCTGTTGATACCCCCAGACGTTGATATTTCTGCCCTTTTGTAGAGCGATAAGGTGTTTACTATTTTCGTTGATAGATTTATTATGTATTATAGAGTTTGATGCTAAATTAGGTCGTAAATCGTCAGTAGAGCGATTTTGCGTCCGCGGAGATGATATATGAAGAACGTTGTTGTCACAGGTGCTTCTGGATATATTGGCCAGCAATTGATAAGCCGATTGGAGCGTGACGACAGTGTGGAGCGCATCGTAGGGATAAGCAGGAGAGCCCCTAAGGTCACATCTTCTAAGCTCAAGTTTTATTCTCACGACATTCGGGAACCGTTCGATAAGATATTCACTGATAACAATATTGACACCGCGGTCCATCTCGCTTTCGTAGTCTCACCCTCTCGTGATTTTAAAGGTGCTCGTGAAACAGACATCGGAGGATCTGCGAATTTCCTCGATGCATGCAGAAGCGAACCGGTTAAGCGGATTGCATTTTTGAGCAGTTACTCGGCTTATGGGGCGCATCCTGATAATGTTAAGCCAATAGATGAGGATGCGCCTCTTAGACCAAATGCAGGATTTCATTATCCCCAACACAAAGCTGAGGTCGATGAAATGTTTCAGGAGTTCATGAAACAAAATCCAGATAAAAGTGTTTCTGTGTTGCGTGCGGTTGCAGTTGCGGGCCCAGCGAGCGATGGTGGGCCGTTAGCTGCGTTTCTAAAGAATCCTGTGTCCATGTGTATAAAAGGATACGATCCCGAATGGCAATTTGTTCATGAGGACGATTTAACCGAGTTAGTTTTATTGTTGTTGAGAAAAGGTTACAAGGGTATATTCAATGTGGCTGCTGATGGATGCATTAGATACACTGAGATGATCAGCAAGATAGGCAAGAAGTGTATAACACTTCCGGATATGTTGAGTTCTCTCATTACCAATATGACCTGGAAATTACATCTGCAATCAGATGCCCCGGGCGGTGAGGCAATGGCATTGTTGAGATATCCAATTATAGTGAATACCGTTAAGTTAAAGAAAGAAACTGGATTTCAATTTAAATATACAGGGCACGAAGCGTTCCAGTCCTTTCTCGATGCTGCTAGGAGACGGGCTAAGAAGTAGGCAGCCTATGTATCTGGCATTTCAACCCCCTAAATCCCCCATTCTTGGGGGATTTTGAAAATCTGGGGGACACCCCCGAATCCCCCGGCAGGAAGTCTCCTGCACATCTTACCGCTCTGTGAGGAACATTCTCTCTCGCGTGCAAAACGAGAAGGCCCCGTTCGCATGCGGGGCCTTCTATTATTTGTTCGATATCCGTTTTTGGATTCTTTAGCAGCTTGGCTTCTTTTTACCCATGACCTGGAGGAATATATCGAATGCCTCCGGTCCTGTATGGCGATATTTATATCCTGTCTCTTTGATCAGTTTTTCACCGTTCATGAGTGTCGAATATTTTAGCATATTTAATGCACCAGCCTGTGCCTTGGACTGTAAGTGCAGACGCCATGATATCTTGATACCCCAATAGAGAAGCCATGACGGCAAAGCGATAGCAGGCTTTCCTACAAGTTTTATGATATCTGTATATTTAAGCGCACCCTCTGCGGTGAAGTTATAGATCCCCGCTCTCCTTTGTTTGGCAAGGAGCGTTACTATCTCGACAAGATCATCTTCGTGAATAAACTGCCATGTTGAAGCAGCACCCATGGCTTTCACCATTATCGGAAGGAACATCACGGTCAGCCCGCAGGCTGCACCGCCAGGCCCGGTTACTGCGGCTGTTCGGCCTATAGTCACCTTAATCTCAGGGTGTTCGGAGGCGAATTTCTGAAACATGTGGTCAACTTCAGCCTTATCGCAAGGATAAGGGTAGTCCGGGTTAGGCTTAAGAGGCATATCCTCGCTGAATTCTTTAGGATTATTGGCCCATGCGCCATAGGCTGAATAGCTGCCCATATAAAACACCTGTTGTACTTTGGCCTGGGCGCTGGCCTTGAGGAAGTTCTTGGAACCTTCGATATTTATCTCATGCGCCCTGCGTTCGTCGTGTATAGGTGTGACGATAAAAGCAAAGTGTATTGCCGTATCGATCTTATTTTCAGCGAAGATATTTTCGAAAGGCTGTCGCACATCATGCTTTATAAAGGTAAATTTGGGAGATTGGAAGGAAGGTTCCTTTATATCCATTCCGATAATGCGCTCTACCTCTGCTTCTTGCGCAATTCTTTTGAGCAATAAGGTACCGAGATATCCAGAGACGCCGGTGATCACTACGTTCTTCATCTTGTCCCCCTTTTCCCCGTGTTTAGAATCCTACTTGTATTCTTTACGCTTGAACCCTTTAGTTTCAGATGAACAGACGACGCCTTTTGCTGCCATTTCGGCGACACATCGGTTGCAATGGTCGCAGTCTATTGCTGTTATCTCTCCGGACTGCATTTTCTTCACTACATTCGGATCTCTAACGGTGGCACGGCCGATCTGCACAAACTCAAAGCCTTCCTTCATGGCTTTTTCCATGTTATCAACCGAGCAGACCCCTCCGATGTAGGCAACGGGTATTTTAACGGCATCTTTAATGCGTTTTGCCTGGTCAAATAAAAACATCTCTTTGAATGGATGTTCCTTAACCATAATACGGCCGAACATGGCCATTCCCATTTTTGTGAACAGGTTTTTCTCGGACTTGACATATTCCATAATAGGTACTTGACCTCGCATCATATAGAATGATGTCCGGGCAGTAAATCCACAACTCGGGACTAGAGCGCTGGCTCCTTCCGCCTCAAACCGCTTGGCTACCTGCACAGCTTCATCGAGGGTCAGACCTCCTTTGAAACCGTCCTCACAATTCATTTTTATCAGTATCGGATATCCTGGGCCGACAGCTTGTCGTACATGTTTTATTACTGAGGCGGGGAATCGCAGCCGGTTTTCCAGGGAACCGCCGTACTGATCCTTACGGCAGTTGGTCCATGGAGAGAGGAACTGGCTGAGGAGATAGCCGTGTCCGGCATGGATTTCGATTGCGTCGAATCCTGCTTTGATAGCCATTTTGGCAGCCTTGCCGAAGTCCTCTCTGACCCTGTTCATGTCATCTTCATTCATAGCTCGGCAAATGCTGTATCGGAATAAGCAAAACTTGCGTGAAGGGCCGATCGGGGTTTTGCCAATGACGGACTTATTTGCGAAAAAGCCACAGTGACCTATCTGGATTGATGCGGCAGCACCCTCTTTATGTACGGCGTCAGTGAGGCGCTTCAGGATAGGGATGATTTCTTCACGCATCCACATCTCATGCCCGAAGGCCACTCCATCCTTAGATGCGGCGCAATATGCCACTGTAGTCATACCAATGCCGCCTGCGGCGACTTTCCTGTGATGCTCGATTAGCGCATCGCTAGGTGTGGCATGAGGACACATACCCTCAAAACAACCGGATCTAATAATACGATTGCGAAGTTGAAGATTGCCGATCTTGCCTGGGGTGAAAACCTTTGATTGCTTTTTCTCCGCTGTCTGCTGCATAGTTCCGCCTTTCTTTGTTTTCACAAAAGTTGTTTATGAATGACCTGGTGATGTTCCCACGGGATCGAGTTCAATTTTATTATGCATTTTATGCCAGAATTCAGTTTGTGATCTGCAATATTGCTTAAAATATCGAGGGTATTGTATTGAGAGGTGCTGCTGTTAGTGTAGTAGGCTGACGCTTTGTCCATAAATATTCTCTATCGAATATAAACATGAATCAAAATAGGATAATATTGTTAATAGAGATAGGGTATCTTAAAAGTTTGCGTGTGTCAATAAAGACGGCAACTGATGTCATGGCTCAGTAGTGTATCAATTCATCATCCAACCCCCTGTAATCCCCCTCGAACTTCGAGATAGGGCGAACACAGGGGTTCGCCCCTACAGGGGGATATTAAGAAGAATTAGGGGACACCCCTAATCCTTCCGCGGAAGGACCGGCAGAAAGAATCCTGCGCCTCTTGTTGTAATCTTCTGCATAGAAGCAGGTCCTGAATATTCCCTGGTTCTAATAATGATACACGACTCATGGCTCGATCAGGTCGGGCGTTACGCATATGTAGGGGCACAGCGTGCTGTGCCCCTACATCGAGAGTGATATTGTGGTAGTTGGTCTACCGGTAGGAGGAATCTGGTTTAATCCCTTCTGAACGTCCATCTCCATGTTTTTATTTGGCGGCTGGCAGAGACTGCTACTAACGGCGATGCCGCAATCCAGATGGTGAATGTTATCAGCATGGCCATAGGATAGTCTATGTTCGGCCAGCCCAGGTCCGGTGCGATGACGCGCCACAGGAGCATGAGGAAAAATGAGCTTAAAAAGAAGCCGGGTATTGCCGAGAACAACATAAAGTAACCGAACATATCTGCCTCCTTCTGATTTGATTTAGTCTTATCAACCCCCTGTAGTCTAATCTCCCTCAGTCCCCCTTTGGCAAAGGGGGAGGAGGATTTAAAACTGGGGGACACCCCCAAACCCCCGGTCCTTCCGTGGAAGGACACCTCTTTATTTCTCTTAGTATCCAAACTTGACGTATTCTTTGGCCTTGGTGAGGCGCTTGCCTACGGTTCCCAATACATCCATGGATCGAATTTTGCTGCCGTTCTTGCGCATGCGGAGTATCGCGTTCACCGTCACCGGCCCCAGTCCGGGGACTCGAAGCAGTTCGTATTTATCGGCGCGGTTGATATCGATGGGGAACAACTCAGGGTGACGTATGGCCCATAACTCCTTCGGGTCGGTCGTAAGCGACAGGTTGCCGTCGCTCTCGAATGGTATCTCCTCGTCGCTGAAGCCGTACTTGCGTATGAGCCAGTCGGTCTGGTACAGGCGGTGTTCGCGGTTCAGCAACTCGGCGTTGGTCAGCGGAGAGCGCTCGCCGGGGAGGTCCGGATCGCCCAGCCCGCGCTGGTATGCGCTGAAGTATACGCGGCTGAGCCCCATGCGCTTATACAGCCCCCATGAGTATGTGACGATCTCCTTGTCGGTCTCGTCCGATGCGCCGACGACGAACTGCGTGGTCTGATGCACTCGGCTGTACTTGGATTCCGGCTGTATGAGCTGGCTGATGAGCTTCATTGGACGAATGATATCATCGAGGTAGTTCTTGCTGCTGCTGAGCTTCTTGAAGTGCTCCTCGCCTGCCGTTTCGATATTGACGGAGACGGCGCTGGCCAGCGATACGGCCTGCTCGATGGCGGCGTCGGATGAGCCCGGTATGACCTTGAGGTGCATGTAGCCTTTGAACCCGCCTCTCCGCAGGATGGTGGCGGTGGAGATGATGCGATCCATTGTATTATCGGGTGTGTCTGTCACTCCGCTGGTGAGAAAGATGCCCTGCACGCGTCGTGCGCGATAGTATTCGAGGAAGGCGTTTGCGGTCTCTTCGGGCGTGAGGGAGCAGCGTCTGGTGTCGAGTCTTGCCCGCAGCGGGCAGTAGCGGCAGTTATTGACGCATTCGTTGGAGACGAGGGTTTTGAAAAGGAATGTCTTGCGCCCGTTCTCGAAGGTGACGGGGTATATCCACTTATCGTCCTTCGAACGGCGGCGCGCGTCGGTCTCGTTGACGTTGCAGGCGCAGGCGAGGTCATACTGCGATTCCTGCGACAGGATGGTGAGCTTCTCATGCGTGTCCGGGGCCACGCGGACGTAGGGCGCGCCGATCGTTGCGGGGTTGTCGCATGTGGTGCAGTTGTCCCTCATGGAAATATGATACTACCGCCAAAGTCAGTGGGCAAGGATAGAATTTTTCCAACCCCCTGTAGTCTAATCCCCCTCCTCCCCCTTTGCCAAAGGGGGAGGAGGATTTAAAACTGGGGGACACCCCCAACCCCCCGGTCCTTCCGTGGAAGGACACCTCTTTGAACCAGTTGGTTATACCGTCAAGCCCACTTATACAGCCAATTCGGCATGATCTTGAGCACCCAGGCAACGAGCCGCCACCTGCGGGTAACGTACGCGTGCGGCTTCTTTCTCTCAATGGCGCGGTAGATTTGCCGCGCGGCCTTCTCGGTTGAAGCGCGCCAGAATATTTTGTCCCCCTGAGCCATGCGTGTGTCCACAAAGCCGGGCTGGATATCAGTTACATAGATAGGCAGCTTCGTCTTCATAGCCACGTGGCGCAAGCCCTCCAGATAGTTGCAGACGAAGGCTTTGGATGCGTTGTAAGTGGGCGCGTAGCGGCTGCCGCGAATTGCCGCTACCGATGATATGCCGACGAGATGGCCGTGGCCTTGCTTGACGAAGTAGTTGAAGGCGGTGGTCGCAATGGCAGTGAAGCCGAGGACGTTTGTATCGATTGTGTCTTTCTCGTTGGGCCACTGCAGGTCGGGCAGCGAGTGGCCGGTTCCGGCGCTGATGATCACCAGGTCTATGCCGCCCATCTCGGCGATGAGGCCGTTGAGTATATCAATTGCATTAGCAGTATCGGCAATGTCCATTGTCCGGATGTGACATTTGTTCTGAAGCTCGGCTTGCAACTCTTCGAGGAGGTTGGTGCGCCTGCCGGTGACGCCGACGATATAATCGTGTCGGACGAGGACTTTGGCCAGCTCCCGTCCCATGCCGGATGACGCGCCGATGATGATAGCTTTTTTCATATCAGGTAACCTCTGAGTAAGTTCAAATCAACCCCCTGCATCTCTAATCCCCCTCAGTCCCCCTTTAACAAAGGGGGATATCAGGAGGATTTTGGGGGGCCCCCCCAAACCCTCGGTCCTTCCGCGGAAGGACACCTCTTTTCCAGAGGTTACTTAGTTATATCTTCGCGGCTATCTTTGCTGCGGAGGACACTGCCGCTGCGGCGTCGCTGGGCTTGGAGCAGTCGCCGATGATATGCAGTTCGGGTACTATGCCTTCTAGCTCATGCGCCAGGCGGTCGTCGGCCTTCGCTCCCACGGCCAGGATAACCGTATCGGCCGGGAGCGAGAATATCTCGCCGCCCCAGTTCATTATCACAGCTTTGTCTGCAATCTCGATGACGGTCGTATTGACGAACATCGGTATTCGCAGTTCGATGAGCTTGCGCGCCAGCGTGCGGTAGGTCATGCGCTCCAGCTTGCTGCCGTTCTCGCCCAGCAGCGCCTTGGTCACGATGGTCACCTCTTTGTCCTGTTCGGCCAGTAATAAAGCAACCTCCAGCCCGATGAAACGCCCGCCGATAACGATGCACTTTCCCTTCACTTTGGCTTTGCCGGTTATGACATCGATTGCCTGCACTACATTCCGGCTGTCTATTCCTTTTACAGGAATTGTCGCTGGGACAGCGCCTGTGGCAATTACGACTGCGTCGGGCTTGACTTCCATCACATCATCTCTGGTGATCTCTGATTTAAGATTTACTTCTACGCCCGCTTTCTCCAGAGAGCGTTCCAGATAAGCGGTGAAGTCGTTGAAGCGCTCCTTGCCGGCAACGTTCGCGGCGATAGTCCACTGGCCGCCGAGGGAGTTGCCCTTTTCGTGGAGTGATACCCTGTGGCCGCGCTCGGACAAGAGTATGGCAGCCTGCATCCCCGCGATGCCTCCACCTACGACCATTATATTCTTGGATTTTTCTGCCGGCGTCAGCGGCAGCTTGCTTTCGCGGAAGAGGAACGGGTTTACCGAGCACGGTCCTGCGCCCGGATCGGTTTTTATGCAGTTGTTGCAGTAAACGCACGGGCATATCTCGTCCGTTTTTCCTTCACGCAACTTATTGGGCAGTTCGGGGTCGGCCAGCACCGGGCGTCCTAAAGCGATGAAGTCGGCTTTGCCGCTCTTCAGTGTCTTCTCTCCCAGCTTGGCATCGATTTTACCCGCAACTATTACGGGGATTTTGACGGCCTTCTTCACTTTTTCAGCCAGCGCTATCATCGGGCCATCGGGATATGCGTAGCATGGTATGCTTAATGCTGTCCAGAACTCAAGACCTGAAGAGATGGAGATCGCATTAGCCCCCGCTTTTTCGAGCACTGATGCCTGATACAGTACCTCGTCCATTGTAATTCCGCTCTCAATGTCGTCGGTGCTGTTGATTTTGACTATGAGAGGGAAGGGCTTTCCCGTTGCCTTCTTTATGCGCTCCACAATGCTGCGTGCGAAACGGATGCGATTTTCCTTGGAGCCTCCATATTTATCGGTACGGGTATTGGTTATCGGTGACATGAATGTGCTTACCAGGCAGCCGTGGCAGACATGCAGCTCGACAGCATCGGCGCCGGCCTCTTTGGCGCGCCGTGCTGCCTGAGCAAAGTCTTCGATATAGCGATCTATTTCAGCCTCTGTAATCTCTTCGTATTTCCATGCTTTATTTAACCACGGTGTTATGGACGGCACCTTTATTAACATCCCTTCGGGGACGAAACCGCTGAAGGTGATCAACAATCCATTATGCATCAGCTGAACCGATACCTTGCTTCCGTTCTCATGTATGACATCGGTTATCGCTTTGATGCCCGGGATGAATGAATCGTTATAGATTCCCAGTTCCCAGCCGGGCGATCCATCCTTACTGACTCCGGCGCACTGGGTAGTAACAAGGCCAATACCTCCGCAAGCGCGTGCTTTGTAATAATCGAGCATCCGCTGCGAAGGGTTTCCCGTTCCATCGGTCAATACTGTTCCCATAGCATTCATGATAAGCCTGTTTTTTAAGCGCAGTTTTCCGATGTTCCCCTGGCTGAATAGTGTCGGGAATTTGCTCATGAGAACCTCCTAATTTGGCGGTTAAGTTATTGTAGTCTACTGTAGAATGAGGTCTTGGTCAATATAAGGAGGCCTCTGATTAAGTATTTTCAACCTCTTAGTCCCCCTTTCATAAAAGGGGATTTCTTACCGCGTTTGTCGTCATTCCGGCGGAGGCCGGAATCTAGAAAGGGCATAGAGCTGTTTGAGTCGATTGTGGATAATCCAACCCCCTGCTATCCCCCACTCGTGGGGGAATTAGCTATCCAAACCCCCTGTTAATCCCTCATACTTTGGGGGACTTTAATAAAATCTGGGGGACACCCCCAGTTCCTCCGCCAGAGGGCGATCCCTCTGGACTCCTCTGTTACGATTATAGATCATAAAAAGATAGGGACACCCCCAGTTCCCCCGTCAGGAGAATTTCTCCTGAACCTCTTTTAAATCGTCTGCGTAGAGATGAATCAGGATTTCGCCAAGTTCTGGTAATGCCTCACGACCAACTAATGCTTTTTTGCTCGGCGTGGTGTTCTTCACCGCGCCGAATTTTAGGGAGATGGAGGCACCCCACGGTTCCCCCGGTCTTTCTGCGGAAGGGCACCTCTTTTTCAGGGCTTCTTTTATTTGGTTTCGGGATCGGTTGGCTGTATGAACGAAGGTTTGACTTGTACTAAGTCCTGTGGTATAAAAGCGATTGTTATCGGTATCTGTTTGATTTACATAATCATATGCCAAAAAGAGGATAGAAATGACGAGTGAGAGCTGTGATGTATTAGTTATCGGTTCGGGGATTGGCGGATTGTCGGCTGCTGCGCTGCTTGTGGCCGCCGGTTACAAGACACTCGTGGTGGAGAAGTCACCGCGTATCGGAGGGCGCTACTCCACTATCGATCATAAGGGCTTCAAGATCACAACCGGCGCCATCGAGATCGAGATGGGTGGCGTCATACAGAAGGTGTTCGATGCTGTGGGCGTCAAACTGGATGCTAAGTTGGCGTCATCGTTCAAATATCGAATCAGTGGTAAGGACTACGATATGCCGGCCAAGGGCGGCATGAGGGCTTTCATATCGGCGCTGGCGGAGAGCGAAGAGGAAGCGAATCGTGTGATGGGTGGCCTGAAGAAGGCGCTGGCATGGCAGGAGCCTGCTGATAACATAACGTTGCGGCAGTGGGTGCAGCAGTATACGGAGAACGAGAGAATAATCCGAGCGTTCTGGTCGCTGGTCAGTCCCACACACTTCGTAAATGACGATGAGCTCCCCGCCGGGAAGTTTTTCGCCTATTTGAAGGCGCCAAAGGCCTCTGCTGTCGGCATAGCGCCACGCGGCCCGCTGGAATTGATGGAATCGCTACAGGCTGGAATTGAGGCGAAAGGCGGGCAAGTGTGGACCAAGTGTGCAGCGACAAAGATTGCTGTTGAGGATGGGAAGGTTGTCGGTGCGGTTGTCAAACAGGGGAGCGAATCCGTGACAATCGCGGCCAAGGCGGTTATCAGCAACACAGGCCCAAGGAAGACGGTCGAGCTTGCCGGATCCGATAACTTCGATCGCTGGTATCTCAATCTTATGGACGAGACGCTGCGGCCCGCTCCGTTTATAGCAGTGCATGCTGCAAGCGACGAGCCTCTTGTCGATTGCGATTCGCTGGTGTTTGTAACGGGGCGCAGGCTCAGTTGCATGAACACTCCGTCATTATTATGTCCGGAGCTAGCTCCTCGTGGCAAATATCTGCTTATGGCCGGCGGCACGCCGCTGTCGTCTCTGCCGCCATACGATGTGAAGGCGGATAAAGAGCAGATCATCGCAGAACTCAAGGCGGAAATCCCTGATTTTGATAAACGGGCTGAATTGCTGATGGTGAGCTATTTCCGAGGCGATGTTCCCGGCTATCACAGCTGGCCTGGTTACGATATGCCGCAAAAAACCCCTATTGTAAATCTGTATAACGTCGGCGATGGTGTAAAACCAGCGGGTTGGATCGGGCTTCCCGCCTGTGCCAAGAGCGCAGAGATGGTGGTTGAGGATATCAAATGGCGCTTAAAGACTGCCCAGTGATATAGTTGTGTAATTCGAGGATCGGAGGTTAGGCACGTCGTACAACGATCGGGAAAAGTTCGTTGCACCTTGTGGCCTTTTCTGCGGCGCCTGTTCAATTCGCAGTGCATATAACAGGAATGACTCCGTGTTGCTTAAGGCGATGGCGGATGGCGTCAGCCTCTATCTCGGGCATAAGGTTGAGGCAAAGGACTTAGCCTGCAAGGGGTGCCTGTCCGATGTTGTGTCCATCTCGTGTCGTGAATGTAAAATGCGGGATTGTGCATTCTCTAAAGGCTTGAAATATTGTTCGGAATGTACAGATTCTCCTTGTGACCTGATAAAGAATTTTAATAACGATGGTTTACCGCATCACGCGGAAGTGCTGTATAATATACGCCACCAGCGGGAGATAGGAATCGACGCGTGGGCAAAGGAACAGGAAGGAAGATGGCGTTGCCCGCAGTGCGATGCATCGACTGATTGGTATGCCAATAAGTGTCACTCCTGTGGCGCTGATCTGAGTGGGCATTTTTAATAAAATGACCGCGGTATATGGACTCAGGTAGGAAAAAAGAGGAGGTGCATCATGGCGAATAAGAAATACGATGTCATTGTAATGGGGGCTGGGCCCGGCGGCATCGCGTGCGCGGCGCTGCTGTGCAAATGGGGGCTGAAAACGCTGATCGTGGATAAGAACCAGATACCGGGTGGTAAGGCGATTACAGTCGAGCACAAGGGTTTTAAGTACGATCTCGAGCCTAAACTGCAGGTGCCGATGACAGGTTCGGCATTCTGGCTGCTTTATGATGAGCTGGGGATAAAAGATCAGCTTGGTGCCATCCCTTGCGACACTGTGAAAGTGGCTTATAGAAATAAGTCGGCAGATAAATACAACGTTAAAATTGTTTCTCAAACGAGTGTAGACCCGACGCCTCTGTTCGATTTGTGGGGTTTGAACGATAAAGAGCGCGGAGAAGCTATTCCCATTCTGGCGGAACTGGCCTTCCTCACCCCGGAGCAGATGAGCGCCATGGATGATATGACATTCGATGAATGGCTCAAGAAGAAGAACACTCCGTGGGGCCTGTACAGCTTTTTCTGTATGCATGCCAATGGGTCGCTGGCTGAGCCTATCGACCTTGTAGCGGCATCGGAGCAGGGTGCGATAATGCAGCACATTGCTACGGCGGGCGGCGGTGGCTACTACAAGGGCGGCTTCGGGCGCATGCTGGGCACAGTCGCCGATTACATCAAGGCTAACGGCGGTGAGTTCAAGATGGGCACCCGGGTCGAGAAGATAAAAATATCGAACGGCAGAGTGACAGGCATATCGACAACGAAGGGCGATTTCGATTCAAATATTTTAGTGAGCGATGTCGGTATTCAGCCTACCATGTTGAAGCTGATCGATGAGAAGGAGCATGATAAGAATTATTTGAATTACATCAGGGGTCTGGTGCCGGGATGGGCTTTTACAGCAGTGCGGTACTTCTTGAATAAGAAGGTAGTGAAAGAGCAGATGGCGATGTGCTGGGCGGACTATACATGGATGACAATGGATCTTTTTAATAAGGTCAAGGCCGGGCAAAAATTAGAAGAAGAAATTTTCTTTTTCACCGTACCATCTAATTACGATCCGAACATGGCGCCGCCGGACAAGCAGTGTATAATCGCCGGTACGATTTGCTCGCCAGACCCAAAGGCTCCGGAGATTAAAATGCAGAACGATCTTCTGGATAAGATGATAGAGAAGATATATCCGGGGTTCATGGACGCTTGTTTCGAAAAACAGGCCACCGGTCCTGCAGAGATATCTTCGGCCACGCGCGATAGTGTGCTACCAGGGCAGGGGGGAGAGTGTGTAGGGCTAGCGCAGATCGTCGGCCAGTGCGGTAAGTACAAGCCGTCGCAGACCACCCCTATCAACGGTTTGTTCATCGTAGGTGCTGATGCCGGCGGTGTAGGTATGGGGACGCATCAGTCATGCCAATCAGGTATGAAGGGTGCTCGTCTGGTGATGCGGCACTATTTGAAGCGTCAGGCGTCGAGATAGCATCGGGTAGCAGAGACCAAATACTTGAGGGGGCGTTATTGCCCCCTCTTTTTATATATTGACCTAAGCAGACTGCTGAAAAAGAGGTGTCCTTCCGCGGAATCCTTCCCGAAACGGGAAGGACCAAGACTGGGGGATAAAGGGGGTTGACTGAGACTTTTTCGATACTCTCCTAAGGATTACTATTTCGGCAGAACCATAGTTATTGCATCGAAGTCGCAGGCTACGACACATAGGCCACAGCCGAAGCATTTATCTCGATTTATTACAGCCTTGGATTCTTTAGATGTAATAGAAGTCATTTTGATAGCTCCGAAGAAGCATCGGTCTACGCATTCCTCGCAGCCGGTGCACAGGTTATCGTCCACTATAGCGCGGAAGCGGCTCTTTTCAAGTATCTGATCGACGTTATTATATCGAAGTCCTCCATCGAAGATGACGCAGCATTCCCTGCAACAATTGCATATCTCGTTCAGTTGCTGCGAGGCCCTGATCGGCCAAGTATGCACAAGGCCTTCCTCCTCAGCATTCATGGCAATAGCGATTGCTTCCTCTGGCGTCAGCTTGCGCCCGGAGCCCCTGTTCAGGTGGTATTTTGCCGACTTGTTGAATTGCAGGCATACGTTAACAGGAGAGTCGCATCTTCGCATTGATCTGCGGCAGCTGCATGGCACAACGGCAATGGGGTCGGCTGCTTTAATAAGTGCTCGTACATCCTCTTGCGGGAGGAATTCTTCAGATGAAATGTTGGGGCTTTTTTCGATCGACTTTAAAGAAGGTAGCACTTTAATACGATTGACAAATGATTCCCCCGGCCCTGCGGCAGTGCTGGGAATCCATTCTGCCTCATGGAATTCCTTCCATAAGTCGAGTAACTCGTTGTCGATCCATTTATCGACGCTGGAAAGGGTGGCATCGTGCAGTTGTGTGTAGTCGCGGGCGAGTTGCGGACCCTTGCTGGTGGGGAAAACCAGCCCCCGTTCAAGGAATTCTTGTAACTTCTGTTTTACCGCGTTCTCATCAAGGCCGGTTCGTTTCGCTAGTTCGGCTGGTTCGGCGGGGAGCATCAATAGCAGGTTTGCATCTGATGGTGAGACGAGCTTTTTCAGTATCTTGGGCAGTATCTTTGAATTGGGTTGATTGAGTTTGTTCGCTAATTCGATATAGCTGTTATCGGTCTTCATGATGCTCCTGTGCAAACGTTATTACTAGATTCATTGATATGATTATTGATTATATTATTGTACATTATTTCAATAATCATTAGCATCACAGATATTTAACTCCCCTACTACTGTAAAACGCAAACATTGATTGGTTATAATAATGATTTACATAATGTCTTTTGTATATACAATTATATAATACATTGACACGGCGCTAATTAATACTTAATATTCCATCTATGAAAGATATTTCTAAGCACTTGGTGGCAGTATGAACCTCGCAACACAGGTCGTTGCTATTCTGGCTGTAGGATATCTCATTGGCAGTATACCTATCGCCCATATCGTAATGCGTGTCTCCCGCAAGCAGGACCTCAGGGAAATAGGCACAGGGAATATAACCTCCACCGCTGTCATGATACACGGAGGTAAACTCCCCGGCAGCATATCTCTAATAGGTGAAATACTAAAGACATTCCTGTGTATATATTTAGCTTATTTACTGGGTGGAGATGAACTATGGGCTTACCTTGTGATGTTGGTAATAGCATCGATTGGCCAGATATGGAGTATATGGTTGAAAGGGAAGGGAGGTAAGGGTCAGACAATATTTGTTACCGGATTTATGGTCCTTTGTCCCATCCCATTTTTGATATCGATTGGGTGTATGCTTGTGGTGTTCCTGGTATCAAAGCGTTTCTTGCTTAGTAATCAAATCTGGCATCTTATTGCACCGCCTCTTATGCTTCTGGCGCTATTATTTAATCCGGCGATGTTTGGTTTAGGTGAGCATTCGTGGGGCTATGCTGTCACCGCAGGAGTGCTGTGTTCTTTCTTCTTCATAAAGAACCAGGCTGCTAACGATGACTTTGTTCAGTCGCAAGCCTTGGGCAGCTACAGTCGTTAAAGGCAATGGGACATGTGGAATATCTATCAGGCAGCCATCACAATATGCCTTGCTATTTTTATCATAAATCTCATCTTGAATTTAAGGTCTTTACACAGGCTGGGCAAAAATGATGGCCCCTTACCGGATACTCTACCGTTAATATCTGTGTTGATCCCTGCCAGGGATGAGGAAAGCAATATCAAAAACTGTCTGGAATCTTTAAAGAGGCAGGATTATCCAAACTATGAGATATTAGTGCTTGATGATAGTTCTTCTGATCGTACAGCCGTCATTGTGGAAGAGATATCGGCGATTGATACCAGGATAAGACTGTTTAGAGGAATGCCGTTACCTCAGGGCTGGGCTGGTAAATCTTACGCCTGCTATCAGCTGTCGTTAGAGGCTAAAGGCTCGTGGTTACTCTTTACAGATGCCGATACTATTCATGCCCCTGAGACATTAAAGAGTGCATTAGCTTATTCTCATAATCATGGTATATCTTTACTATCAGGATTCCCATTGCAGCACACAGTTTCGTTTGCGCAGAGAGTGGCGATACCGATGATGTATTTCTTTATATTGAGTTGCGTGCCTCTGTGGTGGGTTCAGAAATCTAAGAAACCAAAACCGGGAGTAGCCATAGGGCAGTTTCTTTTCTTTAAAGCTGATGATTACAGGGCTATCGGCGGTCACGAAGCTGTCAAATCAAGGATTTTGGAGGATGTCTGGCTTGGTTTTGAAATTGTGCGCCGGGGCAAGCGACATGGAATAGTGGATCTTACAGGAATGGTTTCATGTCGAATGTATGAAAGACTGGGACCATTGTGGGAAGGTATGGGCAAGTGGTTCTACTCTGTTACTTCGCTGTCGCCATGGCTTTTTACTATAATCATATTAGCGGTGTTCGGTGTCTTCATTCTGCCGTTTCTAATTGCTGTCGGCCGTTACACCCCTGGTCTCCCCGACTATGGCTTTTCGCTGTTAATAGTATTACAGATTATATTCATATTTCTCATGCGTATAATAATAGACCATCGCTTTAGACATTCGCAGCGTTATTTTCTGCTTCAACCTTTGAGTATCTCGTTTTGGATAGTATGTGCTACAAATAGTGTGATCAAACGTGTGACTGGAAGAGGGACAAGCTGGAAACAGCGTGTGTATAAGCCGGGTTCAAAGGTTGAGTGAAAACTGCTATCGGTGGTTCAATCGGTAGTGTTGATCATCTTCTTGGATTGTTCTGCACCACATTTTAACTGCTTTGGGATCAAACTTAGTACCAGAGCATTTTGTCAGCTCTATAACATATCCTACTATTTTTGCGCCTTTCGAGGATCGGTGATTTCTTTCTGTAATTTTTCTTTGGCTGATGTAAGTTCTTTGGTGCGCTGCTCGATCAATGTTTCCAGGTGATGGCGGTGTTCATTTAATTCCTTTTCCATACGTTTACGTGCAGTGACGTCTCGAGCTATGCCTACAACTTCAGAGGTCCCCTGCTTGGCAATAGGGAAAACGGTTACTTCTATGAGGATACGGCGTCCACTCTTATTGACTAATTCCACCTCTTGTGGACCGCCTGGTATACCCCTGTACTGTTTGAGTTTTTCTACTACTAGTGGAATGTACTCTTCTGAGATAATGCCCATGTCGAAGACATTCTTCCCCATGAATTCTATCTTTGAGTAGCCCGTAAGCTCTTCAGCTTTTCTATTGCCATATATCAGATTCCCGTCATTATCGTAAATGAAGATGGCATCAGGCGCATTCTCGACGATGGCTTGTAACCTCTCCTCGCTGCTTCTAAGGTTTGACTCTACTTTCTTACGGCTAGTGACGTCTCTGACAACTCCAATAAAACCTGTAGGATTGCCTTCGCTGTCCCTCAATAATGCAGAGCTGATTTCAGCGTCGAATTTTTTGCCATCTACAGCCCATAGAGTATATTCGACTTTGTCTTGCACATCTCCATTAGCTATCGTGTTCAACATATCCTGCTGAAATCTCTGCTGATCTTTCTGTACGATGAACTCGAAGGCGTTCTGGCCGATTATCTCCTGCTTGCGGGTATATCCTGCTTTCTGGAGCGTAGCGTTATTGACTTCAACTATTTTCCCTTCCAAATCTGTTACTATTATTCCATCAGAGATCGAGTCAACTATGAACCGGAGCTTCTCCTCCGATATTTGAAGGGCTGCTTTGTATGATTCGCCGCTGCTTGTATTGAATAATATTCCTCTGAAACCTGTAATCTGGCCTGTATCATCAATAATGCGGTTAAGATGTATTGTGATGGGCAATGTTGAGCCGTCTGCTCTCTGAAAAGTATATTCTTCCAACCCCAGTTCTTCTTGTGTAGCCTCGGCGTTAGTTAGTCTACTTATAGAGTCTTTAACCCTGTCTGCTTCATCGGAAACTATTATATCCAGAATGTTCACGCCATTTTTTAAATCACCCTGGGTATAACCTAACATTTTAAGGGTTATCCGGTTTGCATGGGTGATATTACCGTTTATATCGGCCTCGAAGATCATATCTGAAAGTGATTCTAAAAGACTCCGAATTTTGCTATCACTGGCCCTTGTTTTACGTCGCTTCTTAAGGCTGGATTTAGCATTCTTGCGTGTCTTCTGCATTGTAACACCCCATATCAATATGAAACGGAAATAAAACTATGTCCTAGACAATATACGGATTATTAGATTCAATATATTATACAATACTATTTTGCAAAATATTACTTAGAATCATATTGCAGGGAAAATTTGTTTACCCTTTTAGGATTAATTTGTTAAAAAATGAACTGCCCGCTGCTTGCGGCCTTGGCCGTCATTCCGGCCCCGTATCGGCGTACGGGGTAAACTCCGGCCGGAATCTAGAGGAACGGACTGGATTCCGTGTCAAGCACGGAATGACATTATGGTGATGTTTATGAGTCAGCATCTTCATCTGTGCTTTTCCGCCGCCATTTAGTTAGAACATATATGAAAAACAACAGAGATGCTGCGGGTAATGTCAATATAAATAATAGTAGGCCATTGTTTTCATAGCTATTGTGATGTGGCATGGGTGTATGGGTTGGAGTTGGTATTGGTGAGGTTTGTGGAGTAGGGGTTGGAGTTGGCAAAAGTGCTGCGGCAAGAGCATATATGCTAAAGTGATTGATCGAAAACGAAATCGAAAACGAAACTGTATTTGCATCGAAGTTTAATAGAATGGGAATTTCGTTCCATTCATAAGATGCACTATTAAATGAGTACATTCGTAGTGTTATTGGATTAGGTGAGAGGAATGATTCTGGAGGGTTATAACTTATAACTATGTCTGCTGGTTTTGATAAATTAGCTCCATCTGGTGAAAGCTGATAGATATTAACGAAAAAGAAACTGCTTGGTGGGGTTAAAGGGGGAACCATTATAGAAGGATCAACCAAAGTGATGACTATGTGAGTCAGTGCTTTAGCCTCAGAATCAAGTACTATTGTGTCCTTAGGTATTTTCAATAAGATATTGCCGTCTCTAGATGAACTAATAACATCTTCAAGTAAGATACCTTCTTCATTCTGCAGCCACTCGGTCACATTGCCTGTCATATCTACAGTCAATTTCAGAGTTGGTTCAGGAGTGGGAGTAGGTGAAGGGGTAGGGGTAGGGGTAGGAGTGGGAGTAGGGGTAGATTCGGGCACAGTAAAGTTGCCTGTTGCGGCCTGTATTTCTACTGATTCAGTGCTGCAAAAAAGTACTGAAATACACACCGCCAGGCCAAGAGCCACTGTAAATATTATGCATGCCCTTCTCATAGTGGCCTCGCTATATGATTTTATTCCCTTCTTGTACCCTTCTTCTTAGTTTCAGAATGAATATGTTTTGCCTTTCGGCTCCTGTATATCATGAAGGATGCGATTGCTAAAAGTATAACTACCGCACAGACTATGCCGACGATCAGTGGTATGTTAGAATCGTTTCCTGTATTAGAATGCCCCCCGCCGGTTACATCTATCTGCTTTTCAGTCGAGCTTGTGTATATTTCATTATTTATTTTAAGAATTAGCTTGAAACTATAGTCACCAGAGATCCATCCATCAAGCGGGGTATATTGATAAGATTGGCCAACACTGCCTACAACCAGCGGGCTGAAGGAGCCGATCTGTTTCTGCTCAAGAGATGCGCCGTCACGTTTGACTTCAAGTAGGACTACAGCGTTCTCAACCTGTTCATAGACGTTTTTGACCGTATATACCATCTCTGCAAATGCGAATTTTCCTGTATCTTTATTTGAATATTCAAGTATGTCGAACTGTTCAAAATATATTGTCCCTACCGTAAGTTCTATTGTTTTCGTTTCGCCTGCCGCGATATCAAAGCTTTTCTCGTCCAGGAGTTGCCCGCCGACATAGCCTTCAGCAACATAACTGCCTGGAGACACTATCGCATTTAAAATCCCTGTTTCGCTGTAAGCGAATTCGTACTTGTTGCTGCCTATCTGTTTAAACAATCTGATTGTGGCGATAACCGGCGTTCCGTCCGGGCTTATCGCCTGTACGGAAACCGTCCCTGATTCGCCCAGTACTTGCAGAGGTGCAGTCTGTCTGGCAGATCCTAGAAGCTGTATCCCCTGCACGCCTTCTTTATACGCCTCCGCAGTTATACTTATGGAATAATTACCAGGGGCTGCATCCGTTGTAACTTTAACACTAATGCTTATAGCTTTCTGACTGCCAGATTCTAAATTGAACTCTGATTCGGATAAATTGACTGTTACCCCGACAGGGGCCTGTGCGCTCATTCTAATACCGATTGCGTCGTCCAGATTGTTGAAAACTACTACATCCACACTGGGAGCGCTCACCGAAGAGCCCTGAGGTATTTCAAAGGTCTGGCTGGAGAAGCTGCCGGACAGCGCGATCCCCCCTCCCGCATTTACAGGGCAATTAGAGATGACCCCTGCTGAAAGAAAGGCGAGAGCGCATATGGCAAACCATATGGTAATTATTTTTCCCAGTCTAGCTATCTTCACTTTACGATATCTCCCCGGATATACTTCCTGTTTGAAATATACCTCAGGATAACCCAGTTATTAACAGAAATCAATCTTAGGAGATTAGCTACTAATATAAAAATTGCTCGATTGCGTATGCTCGATAAATCAATGTCTCTTCAAGCAACAGAGGGGCGAGTTGGCTCGTCCCTCTGTATTGGTAAACTGTATGAACTACCTCCCTATTATCTGTTAGCTATTTGGTAGTAGATAGTGCCGCTATAAGTATCGGCAACAAACGTTGTGCTGAGCTTGATCCACAGACTGTTTGTGGCTTCGGTATTCCCGGTTTCCGCAGTTATCGTACCTGCGTCGTCGATTGTTTTATAGTTGGATGTAGTGTCGACTGTTACATGGCTGCCCATAGTGTCGGTATCGTCAGCTCGCAGAGAGAACTGGTTTGCGTTGGATACATTCTCGGTTGCATCAAGGGTGGCGCTGTTGGCGCCGGTGCCATTCCATGTGCCTAAAGCAGCCACCTGTTCGCTATAATTGCCGTTAGCTGTATACTTTACGGAAATACTACCGTTTTCACTGGGAGCATCCTCGGCAAAAACCTGTCCCGGGTCCACATCACCCCAGTTTACATCCGTAGTAATCACATCGATCTCGCCGTACCAGTTCATGTTGAGATTTTCCTGACTACTGTTTGCGGTAGCCCCACCGTCAAAAGCCTCAACGTAGATGTGCCATTCATCAGCGTCTGGAGACTCCTTTGCTACCATACCAGGCGTGAAGTAGAACTTAAAATCACCACTGGCGCCAGTTAAGGTTGGCGCTATACATGATCCCAGTGCCCATGAGGTGCTTGCAGAAGGATCGATAGCCCATGTGTCTGGGTTGGCATTGGTCCAGGTAAATATGGCTCCGGTCTGTGTATTGCCTGGGTCAACCTTATTCGCTGAGTTAAAGGTGCCGTCCTCATCCCAGTAGATCCATACCTTCACGGTATTCAGGTCGTCGAGAGTGTTCGCATCACTGACACCAACTTTGACGTAGTATTCTGTCTGTGGGTTCATTGTCTCTGTCGTTGCATTCGCCGTAGTATATAATGCCACCGCGCTAACACTCGGTGCGGAGTTCGCGCAGGTAAATGTTCCCGTAGTTGGGTCTTCAGCAGCAAACGCCACACCTGGAGTCAAGGCAGCTACCAATGATATTACAGCTATTAGAGAAAGTACCGTTTTCATTTTCATTTCTGCCCTACCTCCTTTCATTATTAATTTATTTAATTTACTGTTTAACATCGCTTTCATTGCAATCATCCCCTTTCAGCCTGCATTCGGCGATGCGGTATGATTATCTTTAATCTGTATTATATTAACATAATACTATATATTTGTCAAGCAATTTTAAGTAATTTTGGATTTTCCATATTTATGAAAAAATATACCCTCCCCGCGACCCGTTATTATTATAACAAATGCTTATATGTTTTATCATTTTATATATGTATTTATTATTGAGCGATCTGATAATAGATTGTGCCGCTATATGTTGCTGTGGTGAATGGTGTACCGAGCCTGAGCCATAAACTGTTGCTGGCTTCAGTGTTGCCGCTCTCTGACGTTTGTGTCCCGGTATCAAATGTCTGGTACGAGTCTGAGACTGTAAGAATAGTATAACTAATTATAACTACACCTGAGCCTCCATTACCTCCAGTAGCCCATATTCCGTCACCACCACCACCTCCTCCAGTATTAGCTGTTCCAGGCCCACCGTTTGTGTACCAACCATTTGTACCTTGCCCTCCACCATCTACACATACTCCAACTCCAGTGCTTGCAGCAGAACTACCACCACCTGCATATCCCACAATTGAGCCAGTTATATCACAGTCGAAACCATTACCACCATTTGAGCCT
>Ga0315294_10000826_pt1 | contig 33645 bp, 23 predicted proteins | sample YL17G13_40_MG_FD_203626 | JGI IMG/M metagenome (GOLD analysis project Ga0315294, IMG submission 203626) | Sediment microbial communities from Yellowstone Lake, YNP, Wyoming, USA - YL17G13_40 | ecosystem: Environmental > Aquatic > Freshwater > Lake > Sediment | place: USA: Wyoming | collected...
GGGATTTGAAAATTTTTTGCGATTTTGGGATTTTTTTAGAAAGGTAGCCTCGCAAATGATTGAATTTAACGATAGCGGATAGGGGAAGCAAAGCAAATGGTTCGGCAGGCTCACCACGAAGTGCAAAAATAGCGGAGGCGGGCTAATCGCCCGCCGCCGCTTAGAAAGGGAAAAACATGAATAATCAAAGATGCTGCTTTGCCGACAATATAAGGGAACCACCTTGCAAATTTCGTAAAAAGGTCTGGGCCGGGTGGGGAGAGTCCGCGGCCCAGACAAACAGAAATAAGACGAAGCATAGGCTTCGCCGAGGATACAAATCCGATAGCCCTGCGGATACGGGGCGAAGGCCATCGGTTGAAAATGTCCTGCACCGTTTGGTACAGGGTACAAACATGAAGAACCACCTTGCATTATCCACATACTCTTTAATGTGCGCATAGAATCTCCGGTGACACTGTTTACGTTTATTTGCTGGAGGCGCTAAAAGATAAAGAGCACCGCCGCAATCACGCTCACCGTAGGCCCGGAAGAGGCCTTTAGGAAACGCGAAAGACAACGATGCTCTCTGCAGACTGTTACGCAGAGAACACCTGTTTGTGCGAGAAATCGCACAAAGCTACGGTGGCTCCCATATAAATGAGAGCCACCGAGCATTTCCGACGTTTTCCAAAAACAAATCTTCCGGTTTTACGGTGAAACGTCTGAAATCTCAGTGTTTCAGACTTTTGGTTGGCCGATTTCTCTCAGCCGATATTGATATTACTATTTATCGGATAGGAGTGCAAGGGAAAATTAAAAAATTTTTATGATAGCCGCAGTTGAAATGGTGTGGTAAAGACCCCACTCTACCAACTAAACGGAATATAAAACCCGCCGAATAAATCGGCGGGCTTTCGGAACTGCGTGCGCCAAAGCATACTCTACAGTTCCGCATTCGCTATAAGTTTCCGATTGTCAATCTGCGGTTTTATCTGATAGAGTAGTCGGTATGCGCAAGAGAAGATACATAAGCGACAGAAGGCTGCCGAGGGGGTTGGCGATACTTTATGAAGACGACGATATTCTGGTGGCGGACAAGCCGGCAGGGCTGCTGACGATGGGGACGGATGCGGAAAAAACGAGAACGGCTTACTACATCCTGACCGATTATGTGCGAAAAGGCTGTGCAAAGAGCAAGAAAAGGATTTTCATCGTCCATCGATTAGACAGAGAGACATCGGGGGTAGTGGTCTTCGCAAAAAACGAAGAGGCGAAGCTGCGATTGCAGAGACAGTGGGAAGATGTGGAAAAGAAATACTTAGCGGTGGTTTACGGCAGGCTGACAGACAAGGCTGGGACTATCACCTCATACTTAGCTGAGAACAGGGCATACAGGGTATACTCCACGACTGACGCCAGAAAAGGCAAATTGGCCCGGACTGCTTATAAGGCGCTTAAAGAGACGGAGCGGTTCAGCTTATTGGAGATTGGTCTTTTGACCGGCAGAAAGAACCAGATACGCGTGCACCTGGCTGATAAGGGACATCCGGTCGTGGGCGACAGGAAATACGGAAAGAGCAATGATGCGTACAAGCGTCTGGCGCTTCATTCCAAATCGATTTCATTCAAACACCCCATCAGCGGCAGGCGGCTTACCTTTGAAGCCGAAGTTCCGGGATATTTCAAGCAGCTTTTGATTTGCGGCCCGGCCTGCGGAACGTAAAAGCTTTGAAACCGACGATTCATATGCCCTGCTATTGCGGCTTACTCCTTTAGAGGTAAGCGAAATCCTCGATAATAATAATATCAGTTACACCTACATAAAAAACAGAATTTATTCCTATTGCATCGGGGCGGAGAAAAGGTTAAAGTTTAGACAACTTATTTTATCGCGGGGGTGAAAAACAGAAGTCCGCGTTACGTTATAAAAACCGAACGGTTCGTTAAGGGGAAGCAAAATCAAAATGGAATGGGAGGTAAATCAAATGAAAAAGAGAGAAAGAAAAACCTGGTTCGTTACGATTCTGATGTTTTCTATTTTTATGGGGGGTTATGCATACGGCCTGCCGGTCCCCGGCGGCTCATTGGAGCCGACGAGCATCCCAAAATATCAAACGCCACTGGTCATTCCGCCGGCGATGCCTCGAACTTCAGTGATTTACAGGGAGGGTAAACTAATTGACTATTACGAAATTGCGGTCAGACAATTCCAGCAGCAGATACTGCCGACAGGATTTCCGCAAACAACGGTGTGGAGCTACGGTTCCAGGACATATCCTGCAACATTTAACTACCCGGCGTTTACGATTGAAGCAAAGGTCAATAAGCCTGTGCGGGTCAAATGGATAAACGACCTTGTAGATGCGAACGGCAATTATCTGCCGCACCTTTTTGCGGTTGACCAGACGCTGCACTGGGCGAATCCGCCGGGCGGCATAATGGGAAGGGATATGGAAGGCACAGACCCAAATCGCTATACGGGTCCGGTGCCTATCGTAACTCACGTTCACGGAGCACATGTGACTCCTGAAAGCGACGGTTACCCCGAATCGTGGTGGCTGCCGAACGCAAACAATATTCCCGCCGGCTATGCAACGGTCGGCACATATTATGACCAGTATGACCGCACAAATACCGAGCCCGGCACCGCTGTATACCAGTATCGAAACGACCAGCGAGCCACTACGCTATGGTATCATGACCATGCGCTGGGTATGACCCGGCTTAACGTAATGGCCGGCCCTGCGGGATTTTATCTGCTTCGAGGAGGTACCAGCGACTACGTGTTTGGCAGGCTTCCAGGTCCGGCACCTGCGCTGGGCGACCGTCCTGGTAAAAAGTATTACGAAATACCGATAGTAGTTCAGGACCGGTCATTTAATTCTGACGGGTCGCTGTTTTTCCCGGACAATCGTGCCTTTTTTGAGGGTCTGCTTCCGAATCAGCTCCAAATTCCGTTTATCTCTCAGCAGGCCTGCAACGGCCCCAGTGATGTACACAAAATCTGGAACCCGGAATTTTTCGGGAACACTATGGTGGTAAACGGCAAAGCCTGGCCATTCCTGCAGGTCGAGCAGCGGCGCTATCGTTTCCGCCTCCTGAACGGCTGCAATGCACGCACGCTTATGCTCAAGTTTGAAAACAATCTGCTGCCGTTTTATCAGATAGGCTCCGAAGGAGGCTTCCTGCCGGAAGTAATAACGTTAAGCAGGCTGCAGATAGCGCCTGCCGAACGCGCCGATGTTATTGTGGATTTCAGCAAGGTTGCAGTGGGGACAAAGATTAACCTTCTGAATATCGGCCCTGATTTTCCTTTTGGCGGCGGTATACCGGGCGTAGATTTCCCGCCGTCAGACCCGAATACTACGGGTCAGGTGATGCAGTTTGAGGTGATAGCAAAAGTCGGATATGATAGAAGCACTCCGCCTATGTACTTGTTCCTTCCGAAGTTTACGCCGCTGGGGGATGCAACTAATACTCGCCGGCTTTCGCTTAATGAACTCGATTCCAATTCGGTATTTGTACGGACGGAGCCTAACAGCAGTATCGTGCTCGACTGCAACAGTACTGTGCCTTTCGGGCCGATAGCGGCTTTGCTTGGCACGGTTGACAGTAATGGTGTGCCGATGCCAATGCGATGGATGGACGCTATTACGGAAAACCCTGCTCTAAACAGCACCGAGATATGGGAAATTCACAATTTCACAGTCGATGCTCATCCCATCCATCTGCATCTGGTGCAGTTCCAGGTTCTGGACCGCACGCCTATGAGATACCCGGTCGGCGGACCTGTAACCCTTGCGGCAGAGCCGTGGGAAAGAGGTTATAAAGATACGGTTGTCGCATATCCGGGGCAGATTACGCGTATCAAGGCCAAGTTCGATATTGCCGGCCGGTATGTCTGGCACTGCCACATCATCGACCACGAGGACAATGAAATGATGCGTCCGTATTTTGTAGGGCCTATGGGGCCATAAATTGAAGTTTTTCAATATAGGCTGGTATGCAAAGGGCCGCTTTATGCGGCCCTTTTTTTTAGAAGAAAGTTTCAGGCGATTATTCTACTTTGGCGGCTTATACATAAGCAGTCTGAGTCTGACCGGAAGATTGCCGAAATGGCGTGCGGCGAATTCAGGATTTTTTTCTTCGACATAGGCGCAGAAATATATTGTGCCGTCAAGGCCGGTTGTTGCTGCGCCGGATGGTGCGCCCATCAGCGTATCAATCATCATTGCGCCATCCTGGGTGAAAATTCTGCCAAGCTCCTCTTTTTTGCCGGTGTTCAAATCATAGCTAATCAAATATCCCTGCCCTGCCCATTTGAAAAAGTCTATTCCTTTATTCGCCCGCTCGTGGTCTTTGGCATCCAATGAGCCGATGGGCATATAATAAATTTTTCTGTCCCTGCCGATGGTAAGGCTCAAGGTTGCGTAATGCGCTTTTTTGACCTCCTCGGACGACTGACAGGGCAGCAGGCGGTCTAAAACCTTTATCTGTCCTTCTTCACCGGCTTTGGGGTCATACTCGAAAAGTATACTCGTGCATCCTTCAACGCCATACATCTTTTTGTTTACATCGTCCCACACGCCCGCCCGCATATATCTTTTCACTATGGAAGTCGTTCTTGGGTATACAGTAGGGTCGGAAGGCAGCCTGAGATGCAAATCAAGCACCCGCTCGCTGGCCGCATCATATTTAAATATCCTGTCCGGCTCAAACGTGCCGTACGCATTGCCCAAATCGTCGCTGACAACCATTCTTGAGGCCACGCTGGCATCCATATTGACCCTTCCCTTGTCGTACGTCTTGCCGGTGGGTATATCGTAGACCATAAAATGGCTGTTACGGGACACGCCGAGCAGGCGTTTTCTGTCTTTATCTATTGCCAGCCCATATATGCCGGCGTGCGGCGTGACTAAGCCGAGGTCTGTAAGGGTGTCCGTTTTCGTGTCGTATTTAAGCCAGTGTCCGCCCTCCCAGCTTGTGGGGTCAATCTCATCGGGCCCAGCTCCCATATTGCCTGTAGCGAAATATAGATTGCCGTCCTTATCTTCGCGTATGGCCGAATGAACTTTGGCGTGCGTCCTTATCCCTCTGCCGCTTCCGCCGAGGAATTTGGCCAAATCCTGCCTGTGCGTCATTTGGTCTTTTGCGGGGTCATAAATATAAAAATGTGCGTGTCCCCCGCCTTCGGTGCATAATATCATATAGACCTTGCCGTCCGAAGCGGCGTGTATCGGCCCCCAGAAACCCTCTTCTCTGTTATTTCCGGGAAAATCGACGCTCTTTAGAACTATCTTTTTGGTGCAGTCCGCCATACGGACGGCGGACAAGTCGGCGCCGGCGAAAACCTGCACCGCCGAAGCAAACAAAATCAAACCAGCTACAAATATGCTTTTTCGTTTCATAATAATCCTCTTTTCAGTTTTACGTTATTATTATGGATAATACAAAAACAGGTGCGACCTTCTTTCCGATTCTCCGGCATAAATAATCCCGTCTCTGCCTGTCAGCATCGCATCGAACTGTATCCCCGACCAGGAATAATACGGCTCCCTGATTACCCGCATCAGGCCGAGGTCGTCAAATTCGCTTTCCGCAACGTTATAAGTGAACATCCGGCAGTGGTTGTCCCTTTGGCCGCATAAGCCGTATATGACGCCGTTTTTGCCGACGGTAAGCGCCCTTATCCTGCGCTGCGCATAAGGCTTGCCGAGATTTGTTACCTTCATCCTCGCCGGCTCGAAGCGGAAAAGATAACCCTCCGCTGTTCCGCCATATATAATGCCGCCGGGGTCTTTGGTAAACACTTCAACCGCGGTAAAATAAAGAAACGGTATTTTTACGGCCAATTTCTCAATCTTTTTCTTGTCGGGGTCATACCTGAACATTACCGCATCATCCGCCGAGCCGTAGACAAAGCCGTTATCATCGCAGATGAGGTCTCTCGATATGTTTCGCAGGGTCCTGTTGTCCGGCCCGGCGTATATTTTCTTTTCGCAGACCGCCCCGACGTCGGCAAATTTGCCTGTGTTTATGTCGTAAACAAAAAAGCGGCCGTCCGGGTACGTCAGGCCGTAAATTTCCTTTCGCTGATTGTTTATAGTCATCGCATAAATGCCGTTATGCGGGACAGGGACGCCTAAATCTTTGGCGGCACATTCATCATCGTTTTTTATCCAGGTGCGTTTTTCGTTTGCGATGTCATACCTGTATAAGTGTCCGCCTTCATATTTGTCATATCTTTTTTTGGTGTCCGACCACAGGCCTTTAACTATTCCATCAACGCCCTGCGGCGGCTCCGATATGGGCGGCTGGTCAATCTCATTTAACCCTGTTCCGAAGTAAATCACGCCGTTGGGGTCTGTAACAAGGCTGTGGTGGATACTCTCGTGGCCGCTGATTTTTCCCAGATGCCTGACGTTATTGGATTGCCTTTCTAATTTGCCCTGCTCATAAAACGGTCGAAAGACAAACAAATGGCACGCTCGCCCTGTGGTGCCGCCATATATATCACCGCTCGGCGTTTCAACGAGACTGGTTATCGCACTTTCATCGGCTGCAATCTGGTCTGCATACTCAAAGCCGAGGTCTCTGATTTCCAGATGATGGTCGCCCGGCTTAAAGCCTTCGTAAAACTTCGTTACCTCAAACCCGAAAAGCTGCCCTGCCCCAAATAATACAAGCAAAATACACCCCCCTGCCATACAGTTTTTTATACTGTTAGATTTCATATTACCTCCGGTTAATTTGATGAAAACTTAATACCTATGGTATGGCATAGCCATAATCGGCCTTTAGTGTTTAAAATGTCTTTTTCCGGTGAAGACCATAGCGATGGCATACTTGTCGGCTGCGGCGATAACCTCATCGTCTTTTTTCGAGCCGCCCGGCTGAACTATTGCCGCTACTCCCGCCGCCGCAGCGTTTTCGACGTTATCAGGGAACGGGAAAAAGGCATCGGAAGCCATTACGCTGCCCTTTGCTTCGTCGCCGGCCCGTTTTATCGCTATCAATCCCGATTCAACGCGATTCATCTGGCCGGCGCCAACGCCCAGCACTTTTTTGTCCCTGACCAGCACAATGGTATTGCTCTTGGTATGTTTGGCGACAAGCCAGGCCATCCGCAAATCCTCAAGCTGCTTTTGGGTAGGTTTTGCCTTTGTGGGGCAGGTTAGCGCCTCCGGCTCCCAGCCGACCAAATCTCTTTTCTGCAAAAGCAGTCCCCCAATCACGCAGCGCACATCATATTCACTGCGGTCGATTTTTGCCCTGTCTATGGGGCCGGTTTCCATCAATCTGACCCTGCTGCCCCATTCTTTGAGAGTTCTGATTAACTCGACTGCCTCTTTATCGAATTTCGGTGCGATAATCACCTCAGCGAAGAAACCGCCTGCGCCCCTTGCCTTTCCGAACCGGCTGTATGACTCCATAATTATCCGGGCAAGCTCAACGTCCACCTGCCTGTTCAGTGCGACAATGCCGCCGAAGGCGCTTGTTACATCGCACTCGTAAGCCTTGCGGTAAGCCTCGCGGATGTCCTCATCGACCGCACAGCCGCAGGGGTTGAGATGCTTAACGATGACCACAGCCGGCTCATCAAATTCCTTTGCCAGCTCAAAGGCGGCATTAGTATCCAAAAGATTATTAAAGCTGATTTCGGTGCCGCCGGCTAATAATTTTGCACTGCTGACCGAGGTCTCGCCGCTTGCAGGCAGTTTATAGAACGCCCCGCTTTGATGGGGATTTTCGCCGTAACGAAGCCCCATTTCTTTCTTTACCGCAATCGATACTCTTTCCGGATATTCGATATTTGCCCTGACGTTAAGGTATTTAGCGATAGCGGCGTCATAAGAGGCCGTCAAGGAAAACGCCTGGCGAGCAAGGTCGCTGCGAAGTTCCTCGCTTACTGCGCCACCGTTTTTCTGCATCTGCTCAATAAGAGCCGGGTATTGTTGCGGGTTTGTTATAATGGCAACGAATTTATGATTTTTGGCCGCCGAGCGCACCATACTCGGGCCGCCGATGTCGATATTTTCAATCGCATCCTCGAACGTGCAGCCTGGCTTTGCGATGGTCTGCTCGAACGGGTACAGGTTCACGCAGACCAAATCTATCGGTTCGATGCTGTGCTTTTTCATTGCGGCTATATGTTCGGCCTTGTCCCGCAGGCCCAGCAGGCCGCCGTGAATCTTCGGGTGAAGCGTTTTTACCCTGCCATCCATCATTTCGGGAAAACCCGTAACCGATTCGATGCCGACAACGTTTATCCCTGCATCGGCGAGCGTCTTTGCAGTGCCGCCGGTGCTGATTATTTTGACTCCCATTTTTGCCAGCGACTTTGCGAAATCAACCACCCCTGTTTTGTCTGAAACGCTGACCAGCGCCGTCTTAATCTTCACATCCATTTGAACTTTTCTCCCTTATCTGCTTCTTATTCCATTGGTTTGAGACACACAACCCTTCCTGCTGCATCAGCAATATAAATTTTCGAATCTATGGTATTGGCCGCCCATTTTGAAATGCCTGCAAATCCGGTCGAGTACAACTGCGTGGCTTTTTTATTGTCCATCACCACCAGCTCCCCGTTACCGGCAATTACATAAGTCCTGCCGCTTGTCTCTGCCAGCAAATCGATGCCTTCGGCCAGTTGCCATATAAGTTTGCCGCTGTTTTTGTCTATCGCCGCCAGACCCTTGTCCCGGACATACTGATAAACAGCATTCCGTCCCACCCGCGGGCCTTTCTGGAGCATCCCGTTCGTCTGGTATTTCCAGACAAATCTTCCGGTTAATCTATCGAGACTGTAAACATTGGTATCTTCGCTGGCAAAAAACAGCGAATTGGCATCGGCTGTTATCGGCCCGGATATTCCCCGCTCGGCATTGAACTGCCACATCTGTTTTGGGCCGTCCGGCGTGATACGCACAAAATCGCCTTTTTCGGTGGCGAAAACAACAATGTTCTCGTCAGCAAAAACCGAGGTAATTCTTGAGCCGCTCTTTGCCGAGACATCGAAAGCCTTGACCTTATCGCCCGCTCGCAGGGCGTGCAGCCGATTGTCTGTCGCCGCAATATAAAAATACGAGCTATTACGGACCGCCTGGCAGACCGCATTAAACTTCAGAAGTTTCGAGCTTAATTCTCTTCCGCTGCCCAAATCAATCTCGATAAGTTTGCCGCCGGCCACCGAAAAAATCTCATCCTTATAAACCCCTAATCCCGTAACAGGGAAACCTGCCTTAGCGATAGACTGGCTGAGTATCACCTTGCCGTCTTCGCGGTTGAGCGAAATCATATAATTATTGCCCGACAGTGCGTAAATACGAGTGCCGATAATCAATAACTGTTCCAGGCTCTCCGCCTTTTTCAGGGGCAGCTCATTTTCCCAGACTATCTTAAGCTCGGCCCCCTTTAGCTGTTCGAGCGTAAGAATTTTGCCGGCGGCAATTTCCTGCGCAAAACAATTTCCAGCCGCCAAAGAAAACAAAAAGATAATCCCCACAATCAGCCCGCTCTGTAACATTTTCGACATTTTCATAACCCTCACAAATTTACGAAATACGAATCACAAATCCACGTAATCCGCCAAATCAACTTTATATTTTTTCTCGAATTCTGACATTTGCTCGATACGCTCAATGTCATCCTGTATTCGATTGGCCAGCTTGAATATATAGGGTTTTCCTGCCAGCCGGCTTTTCAGGTCTTCCAGCATCTGCTCCCACGACCCGCCGTAAAGCTGGGTCTTGAGGATAATCAGCATACGCTGCTCTTCATTGAGGCCCTTAACAAAATCGCTGACTGCCTTGCCGACAGCGCCGCTGCCTTTATCACTTTTTTCATTCCGCTCGGCCATTCACTTCGACCTCATATAAGCCGAAATCTTAACCCGCACACCGGCAATTTGCAACAAATTTCCCCAGCCAATATACAGTGCCGCCGTTTGCAGACAGATTTTCGAAAACCAGCCTTTTTATGACCGCTTTCAGCGATTCCGAGACAAATTCGGGTAGTTATGAAGGTGGTTCGACAAGTCCACCACCTATGGTGTGGCCGAGCCACATAAATTGATTGGCTTAACCTACGACTTGTAACTCTGCCGAGGCAGCGGCCTTGTCGTCAACAAGCTCAAAAATCCCCTCAAGGCCGGTAACTTTAAATGCGCTTCTGGTAAAACTATTGACCCCGCAAAGGATAAGCCGATGTCCGCAATCAAGCATCATTTGCCGCATTCTCAGCAATTGAGCAAGGCTTGAAGACGTCATAATATCGACATCCGAAAAATCGAGTATTAAATCACAATCACCTCTGTCATGTGCAATGTCCATGGCTGTTTTAACGTCGTCTGACAGACGCGGTTCACGATGCAGCTCGACAAGAACAACGTTTTGCGACAGGTTGTGAATAGTCATTTTTGTTCTCCTACCTGAGGCACAAGTTCAGTCCTTACAAAATTTCCGATATTTTTATCGTCATAAAAGCCCACAGGATTAAGCAAAAAACCTTTGCCTGCCTCTATCTGTTTTTTGCCCCATAAAAATGGTTTCCACCTATGGTGTGGCCGAGCCACTGTTGCCTGCAAACTCTTTTCACTTGACGCAATGGGCGTCAAAAAGTAGATTTCTTGCTAAATGATACCTCAGGAAACTGTATCCGAAATTCAGCCTCGCAGATATACACAGTTAATTCTGCTGCTTATTCTATTATTGGCTGGTTTTTTAAGATTCGTCAAGTTAGGTCAAATCTCTCCGCCCGGCTTTAACCAGGACGAAGCTGTCAACGCCTGGAACGCTTACTGCCTTCTCAAAACAGGTAAGGATCAGGTCGGTGTTTCATGGCCGATTTATTATATGCGTGGCCTAGGCTGTAACTATCCTACATTTTATTTATATTTAGTTTTGCCGTTCCAATTCATTGCCGGTATGAATATATACACCACGCGCTTGCCGGCAGCCGTTCTGGGTGTATTCACGGTGCTGGCAGTTTATTTCGTCGGCAGGAGACTGTTTGACGAAAAAATCGGCCTTCTCGCTGCCCTCTTTCTGGCATTGAATTCCTGGCATCTCCAGCAAAGCCGCTGGGGACACGAAGCCTCTGTCGCTCCCCTCCTGGGTCTGGCGCCGCTGGCATTGATGCTCCTGGCAGGTATGCCTCTCAGTGACACCAAAACCACACCGCCTCGACCACTCTTCGCCGCCTTCGCCGGTGTTTTATCAGGCATCTGCTGTTATGGTTATCAGGCGCTGCGACTTTTCATACCAGCCTTGCTGCTCGCAATAATTCTACTTGCGTTTCCCGCCTGGCGCAAAAATATGAAGTCACGCAAAAATATCATCGCCGTTGCATTTTTTATGATTGCTTTCGCCGTTTTTTTTGTCCCGCTGGCCTGGCAGCATATCTTCCACCCCGAAGGAATCGGTCGGCATCTCTTACACGAACCCGACAGAATCAGCTCAGTGCCGGCACTTGCGGCAATCAAAAACATCGTCGTACGCTACTTCTGGCATTTCGTTCCCTTCAAAAGCAATTGTTACTCCAGTCCGCAATATATGCTACCCCTTATGCTCGCAGGCCTGATAATATTGCTTAAAAACTTCCGGTCGTCTCTTTCCATCAGAATCCTGCTGGCCTTTGTCATCGCCTATCCTGTCGGCGACAGCCTGAGCTGGTCGCCTTCCATATTCAGCACACATTACCTGCGCAGCTCTCCCGGCCTGTGCGGTCTCATTCTGCTGGGCGCTGTCGGCGCGGTCGGCGCTTTCAGATGGCTATACAGGCAAAATCGCATCCTTACCTGGGCGCTCACGGCGATGCTAGTTATTGCAATGACCGCCTCACATACACGGCACTTTCGTTACTTCTACGGCAAATTTAACCGCCAACCGGCAATATATTACGATTTTCACACCGACCTTGTCGACGCCTGTAAATGGCTGCGTCCCCGTCTTAACGACTTCGATGCCGTCTTCTGCACCACAAAAGGCTTTAATATGCCTTATGTCATCACTACCGTAGTCCTGGGCTATGGCCCCAAAAAATGGTTCGCCGACGGCTTCGACCTTACCACCGAAGGCCAGTGGGATTTTTACACCCGATACGGTAAAATGTATTTTATGTATGACAAATTTTTCAAACCCCCCGTCGAAAAAACATACCCTCCGGGCAGGACTCTGTTTATTGTCAGGCCAGGCGAACTCAACTTTGAAAGCATCTCCGCTCAGCTCGTTTATAAAATCATCGGCCCCGACGGCGAAATCGCTCTGCTGTTATATCGAGTCTGAAATCTCACCTGCACTATCATCTACTGCTGCAACCGCTCCTGTTTTTTCTTGACGGCGATTGAATTTGAACATAAATTTGCCTCCTATGGCTTGTCAGGAAAACCTTCTCTCCGCAGAAAACCCATCGCCGCATCTGCGCTGCAGGTGGTTAATTCTGCTCTTTATCCTGATTTTGGCGGCATTTCTGCGATTAGTCAAATTAGGTCAAATCTCTCCGCCCGGCCTAAATCAGGATGAGGCCGCCAATGCCTGGTCTGCTTACTGCCTGCTTAAAACCGGCAAAGATTATTCCGGCGCGCACTGGCCGATTTATTACGTCAGAAACCTCGGCGGCAACAGCACACCGCTCTATGTCTACCTGCTGCTGCCCTTTCAGGCAATCGGAGGCCTGAATATATATACAACACGCCTGCCCGGTGCCCTTGGCGGAGTATTTACCATCTGGCTGATTTACTTTGTCGCCCGGCGGCTTTTCAACACCGAAACCGGCCTTGCCGCCGCCCTGTTGGCGGTAAACCCCTGGCATCTCCAGCAAAGCCGATGGGGACACGATGCCTCCATCGCGCCGCTGCTGGGCCTGGCGCCGCTTGCGCTTATGCTCTGGGCCGGTCTGCCTGTAAGCGACGACAAAACCACTTCACCTCGACCCATCATTGCCGCTATTGCCGGCGCACTTATCGGCATCGGCTGCTTCGGCTATCACTCGGTGCGGCTTTTCGTGCCGGTTCTTATTCCGGCTGTCATTTTGTTCACCCTGCCCGGCTGGTGGAGAACCCTAAAAGTGCGAAAAGGCGCCCTTGCGGTTGCGGCTTTCTTTCTCGGTTTTGCCGCCACTTTCGGCCAGTTGCTTTATCTGCACCTCTTTTATCCCGAAGGCATTGGCCGCCACGCATTATACCAGCCCGCCTGGGTCGGCTCTGCCGGCTTTTCCGTCGCTATAAAGGAAGTCGTCAGCCGTTACATCCAGCATTTCGGCCCGGATTTCCTCTTTCTCCGCGGCGACCACTATGTAATTCAGGGCCCGCCTGTCGGCGGCCAGTTCCACTGGTATGAGCTGCCCCTGATGCTCGCAGGCCTGATTGTATTATTCATAAAATTCAAGTCATCTCCCTCTTTGCGAACAGTCCTGGCCTTCATCCTTGCTTATCCCGTTGGCGATAGTCTGGGCTGGAATATGTTGAGCGTTCACGCTCTGCGCAGCGCACCCGGGATGTGCGGGCTGGTGCTGCTCTCTGCCATCGGCGCAGTCGAAGCCGCCAAATGGTTATGGAAACAAAACCGGGATTCAGCAATAATCACCGCTATGGTCTTTGCCGCCGCGGTTGCGATATTCAACGCCCGTTTCTTCTATCACTTCTACGGCGAATTCAACCGCAGGCCGGATGTCTACCATATGCTGCACACCGACCTCGTTGAAGCCTGTCAGTGGCTGCGGCCACGACTTGGAGATTTCGACGCCGTTTACTTCACCGCAAGCAACTTCAATATGCCATACGTTATTACCACTGTAGCGCTCGGCTATGACCCCCAAAAATGGTTCAGTGAACCGCTGGATGTAAATACGCCCGGCGAGTGGGACTTCTACACTCGCTATGGCAAATTATACTTCCTGTATGACAATTCTGTGCTGCCGTTTATTAAAGAAAGACACAAAGACGGCCGCATACTTCTTATTATGCGACCGGGCGAACTCAATCTCGACAACCCTCAACAGCAGATTATTCACAGAATCATCCGCCCCGATGGCGAGGCGGTTTTGTTGATTTGCCAGCTCTGAACGCATCACTACTTTTGCACCTGTGACCGTTTTCTCTTGACGGCAACAAGGTTTGAAAATAAATTCCCTCTTTATGGCTTGTCAAGAAAATCTTCTGTCTCAGGAAAACAACCAATCAGCCTCGCTTTTGCGCCGCACCTGGGTAATCCTGCTGCTTATCCTGATTTTGGCGGCGTTTCTGCGATTAGTCAAATTGGGTCAAATCTCTCCGCCCGGCCTGAATCAGGATGAAGCTGCAAATGCCTGGTCTGCTTATTGTCTGCTCAAAACCGGAAAAGATTATTTCGGCAACCCCTGGCCGATTTATTACGTCCGAAATCTCGGCGGCAACAGCCCTTCGCTTTATGTTTATATGCTGTTGCCCTTTCAGGCCATCGGCGGAATGAACGTATATACTACCCGCCTGCCCGGCGCGCTCGGCGGCATCTTTACCGTCTGGCTGATTTACTTTGTGGGCAAACGATTATTCAATCCCCAAACCGGCCTGGTGGCCGCCGCTCTTTTGGCCATCGACCCCTGGCATCTTCAGCAAAGCCGATGGGGACACGAGGTCACTCACGCACCGCTGCTGGGCCTGGCGCCGCTTGCGCTTATGCTCTGGGCCGGTCTGCCCGTAAGCGACGACAAAACCGCTTCGCCTCGACCTTTCATCGCCGCCGTCGCCGGCGCTTTAAGCGGTATCGGCTGTTTCGGCTATATGTCGCTTCGCCTGTTCGTGCCGGCCTTTATTTTTACCATTGTTCTGTTCACACTTCCGGACTGGTGGCGCACTCTGAAAAACAAAAAAGGCATTTTGGCCGTCGCCGCCTTTTTTATAGCCTTTGCCGCAACCTTCGGCCAATTGGCGTATCTCCATATTTTTCACCCTGAAGGCATCGGCCGGCACGCATCCTTTCAGCCTTACTGGGTCGGCTCAGTCCCGTTTAAAAGTGCAATCAAGATTGTATATGCCCGCTATATCCATCATTTTGGTCTTGATTTTTTGTTTATAAGAGGCGAGAACTCCCCCATCACTTCACCTCCCGGTATGGGTCAGCTTTACTGGTATATGCTGCCTCTTTTAGCGGCCGGCCTGATAATATTGCTCGCAAGATTCAAAACCTCCCCATCCGCCAGGGTTGTTTTTGCCTTTATTATCACCTACCCAATCGGTGACAGTCTCGGCTGGTTCCCATCCTTGAGCTGCCTCCGAAGCGCACCGGGATTATGCAGTCTGACGCTTCTTGCCTCAGTCGGCGCCGTCGGCGCCTTTCAATGGCTGTTTGCAAAAAACCGCAATTCAGCAATCCTCACAGCCGCAATCTTCATCAGTGTGGCTCTGATTATGAATGCACGATACCTCCATCGCTTCTACGGCAAATTCAACCGCCAGGAGTTAACTTATCACCTCTATCATACCGACCTTGTCGAGGCCTGCGAATGGCTCAAACCCCGCCTCGACGATTTCGACGCCGTCTTTTTCACAACAGAGTATTTCAATATGCCCTACGTAATCACCGCTGTTGCGCTCGGCTACGACCCCGAAAAATGGTTCGCCGAGCCGCGCGATATTAACACGCCCGGTGAGTGGGACATTTATACCCGCTACGGCAAACTGTATTTTATGCACAAGGAGCATTTCAAACCGCCCCACAAAAAATTCCTGCCCGGCAGAATTCTGTTTGTCATCCGCCCCGGCGAAACTCCTCTCGAAAACCCCTCACTCAAAATTATTCACGAGATTGTTCGTCCTGACGGCAAAACCGCCTTGTTGATATGCCAGATTTGACTCGCCGTGCTTCCGCACCCATTTTTTCTTGACGGCGATGAAATTTACACATAAATTTCCCCTTTATGGCTTGCCAGGAAAATCTTCTGCCTCAGGAAAACAATCAATCAACCCCGCTTTTGCGCCACACCTGGGTAATCCTGCTGCTTATCCTGATTTTGGCGGCGTTTCTGCGATTAGTTAAATTAGGCCAAATCTCCCCGCCCGGCCTGAATCAGGATGAGGCCGCCAACGCCTGGTCTGCTTACTGCCTGCTCAAAACCGGCAAAGATTATGCCGGCGTCTCCTGGCCGATTTTTTACGTTAGAAACGTCGGCGGCAACAGCTCGCCGCTATATGTGTATATGATGCTCCCCTTTCAGGCACTGGCAGGTCTGAACGTCTACACCACTCGTCTGCCTGCCGCCCTGGCCGCCGTTTTCAACACCTGGCTGATTTACTTCGTCGCCGCAAGATTATTCAACCGCCCCACGGCGCTCGCTGCCGCCGCTCTCCTGGCCATCGACCCCTGGGACATCCAGCACAGCCGCTGGGGACACGATGCCTCTGTAACCCCCTTCCTCAGCCTGGCGCCGCTTGCGCTTATGCTCTGGGCCAATATGCCCATCAGCGACAATAAAACAGCCTCGCCTCGACCGCTCATCGCCGCTGTCGCCGGTATACTCGCCGGGGTCGTCTGCTATGGTTATTACGCCGTCCGGCTGTTTGTGCCGGCCTTTCTCTTTTTAGTCGTATTGTTCACCCTGCCACGCCGGCTCCAGACACTCAAAACCAGAAAAGATCTTTTAGCCATTGCCGTATTCTTCATTGCTTTTACTGCTTCTTACAGCCCGCTGATTTGGCAGCATATCTTTCATCCCGAAGGCGTCGCACGCCACCTCTCGTTTTCGCCCGACCGAATTGACAACGTTCCCCTTCTTGCAGCCGTCAAAAATGTCGCTCTTCGCTATATCCAGCATTTCGGCCCTTATTTTCTTTTTATAGAAGGCGACCTGCACCCTGTCCTTTCGCCGCCCGGCATCGGCCAATTCTACTGGTATATGCTGCCGCTGATGCTCGCAGGACTGATTTCTCTTGTTTTGAAATTCAAATCCTCACCTTCCGCCAGGGTCATCCTCGCCGCCGTTTTAGCATATCCTGCCGGTGATTGCCTGATTTGGGGCACCGGCCTGAGCATCCTCCGCAGCGCACCGGGCCTGTGCGGCCTGCTCCTGCTCTCCGCTGTCGGCGCCGTTGACGCCTTTCGCTGGCTATGGTCAAAAAACCGCAATGCAGCCCTTACCACAACAGCGATTTTTGCCGTTGTAGTCATCGCCTTCAACGCCTGGTATCTCCGCAATTTTTTCGGCGAATACAACCGCAGGCCGGACGTCTATCACCTTTTTCACGCCGATTTCGTTGAGGCCTGCGAATGGCTCAAGCCTCGTTTCGATGATTTCGACGCTGTCTTCTGCACCACCGATGGCCTTAATATGCCCTACGTTATATCCACCGTAGTGCTCGGCTACGACCCCAAAAAATGGTTCAGCGAACCTCGCGAATTTACAACCCAGGGCGAATGGGACTACTGCACACGTTACGGAAAGATGTACTTTATGTATAAGGGCCTTTTCAAACAGCCCACTGAACAATATCGCCAGGACCGCGTCCTTTTCATTATCCGTCCCGGCGAACTAAATCTCCCGGACCCTGATAAGCAGATTATACGCAAAATTTATCGCTTTGACGGCCAGGAAACCCTCTGGCTTTGCAGGCCGTAAAAAAGCTTCACAGAACATCTGTATTATTTTTTCTTGACTACGATATTACTTAAAAATAGATTTGCCTTTATGGCTGACCAGGAAAATCTTCCGCTCGCAGAAAACAAACAGTATGTCTCGTTTACGTATCGCACGGGAATAATTCTGCTGCTTATTATATCACTGGCGGCATTTTTGCGGCTGGTCGGGTTATGCCAATTACTCCCGCCGGGCCTTCACAGGGATGAGGCCGCCAATGCCTGGTCCGCATACTGCCTGCTCAAAACAGGCAAAGACTTTGCCGGCGTCTCCTGGCCTGTTTTTTACGCAAGAAATACCGGCGGCAACAGCTCCACGCTTTACATCTACCTGCTGATGCCTTTTCAGGCCATCGGCGGCCTGAACGCATATACCACACGTCTGCCCGGTGCGCTCGGCGGCATCTTCACTGTCTGGCTGATTTACTTCGTGGGCAAAAGGCTGTTCAACACCCAAACCGGTCTGGTGGCCGCCGCTCTTCTGGCCGTTGACCCCTGGCACCTTCAGCACTGCCGCTGGGGACACGAGGCATCCTTAACCCCTCTGTTGAGCCTGGCGCCGCTTGCATTGATGCTCTGGGCCAATATGCCCTTCAGCGACGACAAAGCCGCATCACCAGGACCTCTCGCCGCTGCCATCGCAGGTGCGCTGATCGGCGTCGCCTGCTATGGTTACTTTGCAATCAGGGTGTTCGTGCCGGCCTTTCTCTTTTTAGTCGTATTGTTCACACTGCCTCGCTGGCGGCAAATTCTAAAATCTCGCCGGGGAATCTTCGCTGTTTCAGCTTTTATCATCGCCTTTTCCGCTTTTTTCGGCCCGCTGATTTGGCAGCATATCTTTCACCCCGAAGGTATCTCACGCCATTTTTTATATTTGCCGAACCGCCTCGGCTCTGCGTCACTTTTCGACTCGATTAAAAATATTGTTGCCCGCTATATTCGCCATTTCTGCCCCTACTTTCTGTTTATAGAGGGCGACACGCACGAAATACTTTCTCCGCCGGGTATCGGCCAATTTCACTGGTATATGCTGCCGCTGATGCTCGCGGGACTGATTTCTCTTATATTGAAGTTCAAATCATCCTTCTCCGCGAGAGTCATACTGGCCTTTGTTCTTGCGTACCCGGCAGGCGATTGTCTGGCCTGGGGACCCCAATTAAGTATCATCCGAAGTGCACCGGGGTTATGCGGCCTGATTCTTCTCGCCTCAATCGGTGCTGTCGATGCATCACGCCGGCTGTGGAAGCAAAACAGATACCTGGCGCCTGCCGCAATAACGATTTTCTCCCTTGCGGTTGTTGGCATTAACGGCCCATACCTTTATAACTTTTACAGCAAATTCTCCCGCCAGCCGCTGGTCTACAATTATTTCAGCGTCGACCTGATAGAGGCCTGCGACTGGCTCAAACCCCGCTTCGATGATTTCGACGCCGTCTTCTGCACCACCAAATCCCTCAATATGCCCCACATAATCACCCTCGTGGCTTTGGGCTATGACCCCAATCGCTGGTTCAGCGAGCCTCGCGAATTCACGACCCGGGGCGAATGGGACTACTACACCCGTTACGGCAAAATGCACTTTATGTACAAAAATCTCTCCAGGAAGCCCGCTGAACAATACCGTCCGGACCACGTTCTGTTTATTCTTCGGCCGGAAGAGGTCAGCCTCGAAAATCCCTCTCTGCGTGTCATCCACAAAATCCTCCGCCCGGACGGCAAAGATGCCCTCTGGCTGTGCGGGATTTAAAAAACATACCCCCTCCCCTGCACCGGTCAATCCGAGTCACCAATCACAGCGCCGCCGTCCAGCCTCCGTCTACATATATTATCTGTCCGGTTATAAAATCGCTTGCCGCCGATGCAAGAAAAACCACCGCTCCCGCCGCATCGCCCGGCTGTCCCCATCTCCCAAGCGGCGTCTTTGAAAGCACCCATCGGTTAAAATTCTCATCGCTCTGCAGCGGCGCCGTAAGCTCCGTTGCGATATACCCCGGCCCGACGGCGTTTACGTTGATATTATATTTCGCCCATTCCACCGCCAGCGACTTTGTCAGCATAAGAAGCCCGCCTTTGCTGCTTGCGTAGGCCGCCGTCCCCGGCCTGGCGCCGTAACACATCAGCGACCCTATATTGATTATCCTGCCGCCTGCGCCGAGATTTTGGCGATGTCTGCAAAACGCCTGCGAGATTGCCAGCACCGCCGTCAGATTTATCTTAATCACCCTTTCCCAGTCCTCAAATTTAATTTCTTCCGCCTTTGCTCTCGCCGTTGTCCCCGCACAATTGACAAGTATATCCACCCCGCCCGTCCTGCGAACCACATCTCCGAACGCATCCTCGATTCGGTTTATATCCTCCAAGTTAAAGCAGAACGTCCTGACCTTTTTCCCGCCGCATTTTTTGATTTGCTCTTTCGCTCTCTTTAGCTGGCTCTCGTTCCGTGCCAGTATCGCAACATTGGCCTTATTCTGTGCCAGGGCCTTTGCTATTGCCAGCCCGATGCCCCTGCTGCCGCCCGTAACCAGCGCCGTTTTTCCTGACAGGCTGAAAATATTATTTTCCATACGCTCTTCGCCTGAAAAAATGCCAAACCAGCAAACCGCCGTAAATAATCACTGATATTAAAGACACCCATTTCCCTGTTCGGAATCCCGAAGGCATATACTCCATACGAAAAATATGATGTCCCTTTGAAAGAGGCACTGCCCGCAAAATATAATCGGCAGGCATAACGTCATACTTCTGCTGCGAGCTTCCCGGCAAAGCCCTCGCACGCCATCCGCTGCTGTAATCATCGGTAACAAGCAGAATCGCAGGCGATTGCAGCTCCGCTTCAATGGTCAGATTATCGGTTGATGAGTCAACGATGCGAACCGTCCCCTGCTGAGCCGCTTTTTCCGGCTCAGGGTTAGGGGAACTCTCTAATATAACTGTTTTATTCGGGTCGAAATCAGCTTTTTGCATAGCCTCGAAAATATCGTCTCGCTCCGGAATAATCTTCAAGTCCTGCATCAAAACCAGTCGCGGCATCGAAATCCCCGTATCCACAACCTTCAAATGCTTGTCTTTCCAGAACAAAACGTATCGGCATCGCAATATGTGGTATAAATTGTTAAACTTGTTAAAATCAATATATTCTTTGTGAGAGTCTTGTGTAAATGCCATAAACTCCGCATACCGCTTTAGAATGCCGGGGTCATATCCCCAGATACCTTGAATGCCAAATGACATCATACTATCAGGGTTATAAAGGTATAAAACCCTGTAATCGCCGGGATGCTCCTTTGAGAACTCCTTCAGTTCAGAATTTTCCGGTAAAACAAAACTTGCAAGAGAGCCTTTCGCGAAAACAAAAGCCTCCGAAACAGCTATCAATACGATGATGTAACAAACACGCATCGAAAATCTAAGCGATACAAAAAGAGCTCCTGCCAGCAGACACACTGCCCCCGTAATAAGCACACCCCTGGCTGCAAATGTCCCCGCCCGCCGGATAAATGCGGGGTCTTTGTAACGCTCTCTCGAAAGATACGTCTCGCCTGAAGCAGACACTGTTTGCAGAAGATGTTTCCAGAACCCATTGGTTGAATTTACAGCAGCCTCACTTCGAAAATATAACCCCAGTACTATGAAAACCACCCCGGCAGCCAGTGTTGCTATAATCACCGCCTTCGGAACGGTGCGATTACGAAGAACCAAATCCATCCCAATCCCCGCCAGCATTATGATAAACAGCGACGCCGGCAGGGTAAATTTCGAATTTCCGCGAAACAGATTGAACCCCGGCACAAAATCGTAGAGTAAACGAAACAGGGGCGTGCGACCCCCCAAAGCTAACAGCAGAAGCACCACTGTCATTGCGAACGAAAAACGCCGGACATTTTTACCGCCGTAAATGCAGCCATATATCGCCAGAATCAGGCCCGTAACACTCAAAAATAACGACATCTCCCAAAGATAAGAACGTCCCCAATACGGAAAAGAAACGTTGTCACCGAAAAAGTTTGGGGTCAAAAGCGTAATAAAATTCTCCGGCTGATACGAAAACATCGAGGCAAACTCAAACGTTACCCCCCCCTTCCGGACGCTTTCCGACGTCGCATCCATCCCCGTCAAAATCTGCACCGCCCCGAGAAGAAACGCACCGGCATACATACCCGCCAGTCCCAAACTAACCCTTAATCGCCGCTTCGCTTTTATCAGGCAAAGTCCGCTGTAAACCGCAACCGCAACGGCGGTATAAAAAACATACTGAGGATGCCCCGCAAGTATCTGCATCAGAACCGCAAATATACCGGCAAGACACCACCCTAACCCGCCGCTTTCAAATAATCCGTCTATTGCCAAAAATATAAGCGGCACCCACACTATTGCGCAGAGATTGGGAAGATGCCCGGCGTAAATGTGCAGAAAATGCGCGCCGCAAAACATAAACAGCACCGATGAAAGAAAACAGGCCGGCGGATGCAGCCCGCGATGACTGACCCACAGGTACATAAAAACGCCTGCCAGAAAAATATGAAGCGCAATGCTGACATTAATCGCCCTGTGCACAGGCAGAAATACAAAAACAAGGTTTAACGGGTACAACAATGCCGACTGAAACTCTCCCAGGTACGGCATTCCTGAGTATATGTATGGGTTCCATAACGCAAGTTTCCCCTCTCGTAACTGGCTAAACCCGAACTGGCGCCAGGGAATAAACTGCGCGGAAATGTCCGTCCCTCTGCTTGAAAGAACAATCTCCTGCGAGGTGAAAAGAACGCCGCCAAAAATGACGGCTGTCAACACCAGGAGAACAATTACCGATATGAGAAAAGGAGATTTGAAGTTAATTTTCATTCAGACCTGTCATTCGCATCGCTCATATAAGAACCATAAACAAAAACAACTCCGCTGCCCCTGCTGCCGCCCGTAACCAGCGCTGTTTTCCTCGACAAGCTGAAAATATTATTTTCCATACGCTCCTCGCCTGAAAAAATGCCAAACCAGCAAACTGCCGTAAATAATCGCTGATATTAAAGACATCCATTTCCCTATCCGAAATCCCAAAGGCATATATTCCATACGGAAAAGGTGATGTCCCTTTGAAAGAGGCACTGCCCGCAAAATATAATCGGCAGGCATAACATCATACTTCTGCTGCGAGCTCCCCGGCAAAGCCTTCGCACGCCATCCCCTGCTGTAAGCATCGGTAACAAGCAGAATCGCAGGCGATTGCAGCTCCGCTTCGATGGTCAGATTATCGGTTGAGGAATCGACGAGGCGAACCGTTCCCTGCTGGGCCGCTTTTTCCGGCACAGGATTAGGCGGCCTCTCCAATATGACCGTCCTGGACGAGTCGAAGTCGGCCTTTGCAATGGCACTGAAAATATCGTTGCGATTCGGTAAAACCTTCCAGTCCTGCATCAACAGCAGTCTCGGCATCGAAATTCCCGTATCCGTGACCTTCAAATTTTCATCCTTACCGGTCATAAAATAGCGACACCGCAGCATACGGTATAAACCAAGAAACCGGTGAAAATTAACGTATTGGCTGGCGTAATCCGGGTTCGCCCCCTGCGTAAAAGTCATAAACTCCGCATACCGCTTCGAAATGCCGGGGTCATATCCCCAGATGTTCTGGACGCCGAGCGACATCGCGCTATTGGGATTAGCAAATTCCAAAAGGCGATAATCGCCGCTGTATTTGGCAGCAAATTCTTTTAACGCCGCAGGCACCGTCGAGGCTGAATCAAAGTAAACAAGATTGCCTCTTGCAAAGACAAGCATTTCTATAATCGCCAAAAATGCGATAACATAACACACCCTGCGAGAGAACCTGCATACCGCAAACAAAGAGCCGGCCAGCAAACACACCCCGCCTGTGATAAGCATACCCCTGCCCGCAAAAATCTCCGTCTGCCGGATGAATGCTGGGTCTTCATAACGTTCTCTCGAAAGATACGTCTCGCCCGAAACAGATACCGTTTGCAGTAGATGTTTCCAGAACTCATCGGCGGAATTCGCAGCCGCCGAACTTTGAAGATATAACCCCAGCACTATGAAAACCGCCCCGGCAGCCAGCGTTACTATAATCACCGCCTTTGGAACAGTATGATTACGAATAACCAGGTCCATCCCAACCCCTGCCAGCATTATGATAAACAGCGACGCCGGCAGGGTAAATTTCGAATTCCCGCGAAACAGATTGAACCCCGGCACAAAATCGTAGAGTAAACGAAACAGAGGCGTGCGACTGCCCAAAGCCAGCAGCACAAGCACCACCGTCATCGTCAGCGAAAACCGCCGCAAACTTCTGCTGCCGTAAATGCAGCCATAAATCGCCAGAATCAGGCCCGTAATGCTCAAAAATAACGACATCTCCCAAAGATAACAGCGTCCCCAGTATAAAAAAGAAATGTTGTCGCCGAAAAAGTTCGGGGTCAAAAGCGTAATAAAATTCTCCGGCGGATAGGAAAACATCGAAGCAAACTCAAACGGTATGCCCCCTTTGCGAACGCTCTCCGAAGCCGCATCCATCCCCGTCAAAATCTGCACCGCCCCCAGAAGAAACGCACCGCCATACATACCCGCCAGTCCCAGAATCATCCTTAAACGCCGCTTCGCTTTTATCAGGCAAAGACCGCTGTAAACCGCAGCCGCAACGGCGGTATAAAAAACATACTGAGGATGTCCCGCAAGTATCTGCATCAGGACCGCAAACATACCGGCAAGACACCACCCCAGGCCGCCGCTCTCGAATAACCCGTCTATCGCCAAAAATATTAGCGGCACCCACACTATTGCGCATAGATTGGGAAGATGGCCGGCGTAAATGTGCAGAAAATGCGCACCGCAGAACATAAACAGAGCCGACGAAAGCAAACAGGCCGGCGGATGCAGCCCGCGATGACTGACCCACAGGTACATAAAAACGCCCGCCAGAAAAATATGAAGCGCAATGCTGACATTAATTGCCCTGTGCACCGGCAGAAATACAAAAACAAGGTTTAACGGGTACAACAGTGCCGACTGAAACTCTCCCAGATACGGCATCCCCGAAAATACGTATGGGTTCCATAATGCGAGGTTTCCCTCACGCAACTGGCTGAACCCGAACTCCCGCCAGTGAATGAACTGCGCGGAAACGTCCGTCCCGTCGCTCGAAAGAACAACAGCCCTTGAAGTAAAAAGCACGCCGCCAAAAATGGCAGCCGTCAGCGCCAGGAGAACAATTACCGATATGAGAAAAGAAGATTTGAAGTTAATTTTCATCTAAACTTACTGCTAACATCGCCCATATTAAACAAAAAACCCGGCAGCGGTCTCCGCCTCTACTTTTCCTGGAGGTATTCGCGTATCTTCTGATAAATGAGTCTGGACTTCCTCTCGCCTTCGGAGGAACTAACCTGGATAGAAATTCCGGTGGCTCTTTCTCCGACCGTCTGAAGATTTATCGCGACCTTCCTGCCCTCCGTATCACGCGTCTCTATGACCGCCGAATTTGCGTCCTCCGAACTCTTGATTATCTTCAGCTCAAGCTCTACTGCCGCCATTTCTGCTGCCGCATAAACAGTTTGCAGGTCTTCCGGCTCAACCACTTCCAGCCTACCTTCAACATACGTCGCTGCTTCCCCGCCCTTCTCTGCCTTAGTACCCGCACAACCCTGTATAACAAAAGCCGCGATAACAAGCAGAACTGCTGATAACGTCTTTTTCTTCATAATTTTTCGTCCTTCTCTCTGACGTATATAGCTCAACCTGCCGGTAGATTACCGCCAAACAAACCTTCTGTCAACGCCGCTTCATTGAGATACGAACCGCCAACAAAAACAAATCCGCTGCCTCTGCGTAGTAATATCAGTAGCGCTTCGTTTCTTTCTCCTTTCAGGCCGTAAGCTTCCCTCCCCGGGCTTACGGCCTCTTTTATTCTACTTATCCTCCGCAGGTTTAGCAGATGAGTATTCCTTCGCTTTTTTATAATGTTCCATCGCTTCATCGGTCTTGCCCGCAGCCTGAAGGGCAGCGCCGAGATTATAGTGTGCCTCCGCATAATCCGGCCTGGCCCGCAACGCCAGACGGTAGTGCATAATCGCTTCATCGAGCCTGCCCTGCGCCTTAAGAATAATGCCGAGATTATTATGCGCCTTGTAATAATCAGGCTGAATGCGTATCGCCTCGCGATAATGACCTGCCGCCTCATCGACCTTTCCCTGACTCTTTAGCAGATTGCCGAGATTATTATGTGCCTGCGCATAATCAGGCCTGGTCCGAATCGCCTGACGATAACTATTTATCGCCTCCTCAACCCTGCCCTGCGATTTGAGCGCTATGGCCAGATTATAATACGCCTCCGCAAAATCAGGCCAAATCTCCAGCGCCCTGCGGAACTGGCTGACAGCCTCATCAAACCTGCCCTGCGCACTATCCGCCTTCGCTGAAGCTTCCGCCTTCGCTGAAACAGCTTCGGCGGACAGGGCGGCGGACAAGAATGCAAGGCCAAGATTATTATAGGCTTCGGCATCATCAGGCTTAATCGCCAAGCCCTGACGATAGTAACTTATCGCCTCATCGAGCTTGCCCATCGAAGCAAACATGCTGCCGAGATTGCAATAAGCATCTGCCTTCGCTGAAACAGCTTCGGCGGACAGCTCCGCCAAATCGGGCTTAATTGCTGTCACCTGCTGATAATACCCGACAGCCTCATCAAGCCTGCCCTGCGACTGCATCAGATGACCAAGATTATAATATGCCCTGTAATAATCGGGATTGAGCCTGATTGCCTGGTTATAGTTTTTTATTGCTTCAGGCAACCTGCCCTGCTTTTGCATAGCCAGCCCCAAATTATAATATGCCCGCACATTATTGGGGACGATATCGAGAGCTTTCTGCCAAATCGACTCTCCGCTGTGATAGTCGTTATTGCGCAAAAACGTCCCCCAGCCAAGCGCAACAATAACCGCCGCCGCCAGGGCAACCATCAGCCTTCTCGCAGACAATCGCTCTAACAAAACATACCCGCCTGCCACAGCCAATACCGCCAAACCCGCCAGCGACAGGTACATCCGGTGTTCAAATATAACGTCCATCAGCGGCACAAAACTCGATGTCGGCGCCAAAACCACAAAAAACCACGCCGCCGGATATGACCACGCCTTATTGCGAACAAGTCCCCATATCGCCGCTGCGGCCATTGCCGCAACAACCGCTGCGAACGGTAAAAGCCGCCCAAAATCCTTAATTACGGGCCAGCTGTAATCCAGACATAAACCTCTCGGCCAAACACTCAATCGCAGATAATGAATTATCACCTTGCACTGATTCATCGCATAATCCAGCAGCTTGTAGCCAAAGGCAAACCCAGCCGTATGTGACCGCGGCGCCGTATGTATCAATACCAAAAGAACGACCCACGTCGCCGCCAGACCCGCATACAAACCCCACCGCCGCCTAAATGCCGCACCAAATGAACCTGCAAAAAACGCACGGTCGTACAGCAGCACCATCACCGGCGCCGTCACCATCACCTCTTTCGTCCCCATCCCCAGACCGCAGCAGATAACCGACACCGCCGACCATATCAACGGCTTATCAGACTGCATCGCCCGAACCGCCGAATACAATGTCAGCAGGTAAAACAGCCCCATTATAGATTCTGTTCGCTGAACTATATATGTCACGCTTTCGGTCTGCAGGGGATGCACCACCCAGATTGCCGCCGCCGCCCACGCCAGAACCGCTGAATGTTTGCCAAACCTTTCCCGCAGCCGCTCACATAAAAGCGTCCTGCGTATAATCCCATACAGTGTCAGCCCCGCCAGAATATGAACCAGCAGATTAAAAAGATGATAGCTCCAGACCTCATAACCGCTTATGGCATAATTCAATGCCAGCGACAGGCTCGCCATCGGCCGACCCGCCACCGTGGATTGCGGCGGCGATGACATCGCTTTGCTTATCGGCCAAAGATGCAGAATATTGGGATTTTCCAGAACGCTTTCTTCATCATCGAAAACAAATGCCCCGCTGAAACTATTTGCATACATCGCCACGCCGACAACAATCAATGCTATGGGCAATCCAATCCGCAAAACCCAATGATTGACGCCGCATCGCACATCGCCGACAGAATTTCCAGACGCCTCGCTCATAAGACCATCTTATCGCTGCCGGCACTTTGGTTCAAGAATCCTCTTGCCGCTTTCCGCTACCAACCCTGCCAAATTGACAGTTTCGACAGGCCAATAAATACCCTTGAACCTCAATTTTACGTCGATTTTTGGTATCGTAACCCGCCTGGAGTCTGGCACAGATTTTGCACTTTATCCTTAAGGGTTGTAAGAGTCAAAAAGTAAAAAATGGTTCGATTTATAATCACGGAAAGGAAGGTGCAGTATGGCTATTCTACCAAGCATAAGAAGAGACAGAAATGAGCTGGCAAGGCTTCACAGTGATATGGACGACCTTATCAAGACATTCTTCGGAGACTGGACCCTGCCGAGCTATGAAAGAAGGCTCTGGCCGCCCATCGACGTCGCAGACGAGGAAAATTCCATCTGCGTAAGGGCCGAAGTGCCGGGCTGCAAGGCTGAAGACATCGACATCTCTGTCCAGGGAAACACACTGACAATTCGCGGCGAGAAAAAATACTCCGAAGAGAAAAAGGAAAAAGGCTATTACCACGTTGAAACCACTTACGGCAGCTTCAGGCGGGATATTACACTGCCGTCAGAGGTCGAACCCGCAAAGATTGAGGCTTCCTGCAAAGACGGCATACTCAAGGTAACGCTGCCCAAAACAGAGAAGGTAAAGCCAGTCAAGGTCAAGGTCAAAGAGCAATAAATTCAGCTCGGCTTGATTTTTTATGGCTCGGCCATCCCTTACGGGAAGGCAACCTCAAATTTGGGCCCGCGGTTTAAGGCTGGCCTTTTTGTTAAAATGGGTTGAATTTGGCAATTGCGGGGGGCGGGAAAAATTTTTCGTGTTTTGTCTCGAAATAGCGCCAATTATCTCGAATGGTTCTCGAATTGTCTCGAATAGTTCTCGAATGGTCCTCGAATGGTGCGTCAAATTGCTTGAATTGTGCTGATTTTCCGGGATTGATTTTGTTTTAAGGTTTTGTGCCATAATTAGTTAGAGCCAAAATTAACCACGGATTAACACGGATTTTCACGGATTTTTTTTGTTTTCATTAAATTTTAATTCATACAACATCGGGATATAGAGTCTCCCCATAATTGGGCGGAGATGCGTGTTTGGGTTGACCCTACTTCGCCCTGCGGGCTACGAAGGGCAGGCAAAAAAGAGATAAGTTATTATGGGATAAAGAGTAAGGGGATTTGAAAAATTTTTGCGAGTTTGGGATTTTTTTGAAGAGGTAGCCTCGGAAATGATTGACGAACCAGACTCAAGACCAAAGACTGAAGACCAAAAGATTACCAATTTTGGCGGATGGCGGATAGACAAGCGGCAACGTAAAATAAGGACTTACGGCAAATCATACCCCTAAGGGGTATGCGTTTTCAGGGTAAAAACGCGGTTCAGCGGTGCGAACGAATTTTTAACCGCCCGGCCTTAAGAATTGACAAAAAAGCCGCTTTGGCGGACAATGAGGAATAAATACCACCCTGCAAATGGAAGCGGAAAATTTATCCGCCTATGGCGGAGATTGAGTTTAAAGTGATTTAATTCTTTTAAGGCAATAGTATGAAATTAACTGAAGAACAGAAAACGCAAATAAAATCGAAATTGCAGTGGTTGCGATTGTGTAATTGTTGCGGACAATTGGATTGGACTATTTCAGATACAATATTTGAATTGCGTGAGTTTCACGGAGGGGCATTTACACAATCTACACTGAGTGGCAGAACATTTCCTGTAGTTCCAATTGTTTGCAGTAATTGCGGAAACACATTATTTTTAAACGCAGTATCATTAGGCATACTCAAGGCTGGAGCGAAAACATGAGTGGAAATAACGCCCCAATGGATTTCTCTGATAAATTTGCTCTGGCATCACCTAAAAAACAAACTTTGTATCCTATTAGCCAGCGGGATTGGCAGAGATTAAAAACAATGATTCAAAGCATAGTTGCGCAAACAAACTGGTATCAAACTATATGTTCCGCATCGGTAGGTATTTTTGCAACATCAGTGTTCTTTCTGTTTGGATTTGAGAGTTCCAAAGAAGTAAAAGGTTGGGTGGTAATTTTGGCATGGGTAATATTGGGAGTTTCACTTGCTCTGGCCATAGTCTGCTTTATGTTTGACCGTAACATTAAACAAAGGAATGTATTTGCGAAAGAGCAGATTATAGAGGAGATGAAAGTTGTTGAGAGTTCCTTTGAGAACACGGAAGATTCAAAATAATGGTACGTTATGAAACTTCAATTTGACCCGAAAGATTTTATGGCGGAAAAGAAAAAAGGGTGCGAAAGGTGAGAAGGGTAAGAAAAGTGGGAAGGGTGTGAAAGGTGAGAAAGGTGAGAAAGGTGAGAAAGGTGGGAAGGGTGTGAAAGGTGTGAAGGGTGTGAAAAATGGGAAAAGCGGCAGAAACATTTGAAGATTTGCATATTTATCAACGAGCCAGAGAATTGGCCAAAGCCATCTATGCAATCACGAAGGACAATGATTTTGCACGTGATTTCGGACTGGTTGACCAGATTCGCAGGGCTGCGGTTTCCATTCTTTCCAATATCGCCGAAGGATTCGAACGTGGAAGTAATACCAATTGCATTTAATATATGCGCTTTTGAGGGAGCGGGCAGTCATTGCGAGGCCTGTCGTTTAGGCCGTGGCAATCTCAAAAACGAACGATAAAGAGATTGCTTCGCTGCGCTCGCAATGACACCGAGCGCATTTTCTAATCTCAATTGGTATAAAACCGAATTTATTCAGTTTCTTTATATCGCCAAGGGGTCAGGCGGGGAAGTGCGGGCACAACTTCAGATTGCGCAAGACCAGAATTATCTCCGGCATAATGAATACCAGCGACTTTATGACCTTTGCAAACAGATTAGCGGAATGATATCGAATTTTATCGCTCACCTTCAGAAAACCGATTATCAGGGCGAAAAGATTAACCGGCCTAAGCGGCTAAATCAGCAGAAGGACAAGCAGCGGATGGACAAATTTTTCGCTTCTCATGGAATTAAGCTGCCGGATTACGGTCAACAGGATAAATTACAGAATAATCAATGAAATTTTTCTTTGAGCCGAAGGGGTTTGCGGGGGATGCTATAAAATAAATATCCTGCGGAATCAGAATGATGGGGGTTTTTGGTGGTTATAGAGCTGGAGGGACTTGCGGATTTGGTCGGCTAACCGGTCGTTGTGGTCTGCGGTGGCGAGGTACAAAGCGGTCTGTGCGGTCGTTACAGCCTTATCGAACAAGCCGGCAGAGGCATAGGCGGCGGCCAATGCGTTAAGGACCATCGCATTTCGGTGATGAGTTAGGTCGGCAGCGTGCTCGGCGAGGGTTACAGCCTGATTTGCATCGCGTATTTTCGGGTCGGGGTGCGTGGCCAAAATCCAGGCGAGGTTGGCGGCGGCCTCCACGGAATCGGGCGTGATACGCAGGGCCTGATGATAGTTAGTTATCGCTTCATCGAGTTTGCCCTGCAACTGGAAGGTGAGAGCGAGGTTGTAAGCTGCCTTCGGGTTGTCCGATTTGGCGTGCAGGACCTGACGAAAGCAGTTTATCGCTTCGTCGAATTTGTTCTGCGAGGCGAGTATCTCGCCGAGATTGCAGAGGGCTTCGAGGTCGTCCGGTTTTAATCGCAGGGCGCGGCGATAGTGGGCTACGGCCTCGTCGAGCTTGCCCTGCAACTGGAGTGCGCTGCCGAGGCTGTAATGTGCGTTGGCGTAATCGGGGTCGAGCTGCAAGGCGCGACGGTAATGGGTAATCGCTTCGTCGAGCCTGTTCTGTATTTGAAGGGCAAAGCCGAGGTTGTAATAGGTGGCGGAGTCATCGGGTTTTATCAGCAGGGCCTGACGGTAATGGCTGATAGCGTCATCGTACCTGCCCTGCGAGCCGAGGGCGCAGGCAAGGTTGTAGTGGGCGGTGCTGTTTGCGGTAGTTACATTGAGAGCGTGTTCGAAAAGGGTAATGCTGTTGCGCCAATATTGCAACTGGACAAAGGTGGATACGGACAGGGCCGAGAGGACGGCCAGGGCTGACAGGATGAGCGCGGGTTTGCGGTAACGCCATTTTGCGGTGAGGTCGGCGAGTCCCCAGGCAATTATGATAAACAGGCCGGTCAGCGATATGTAGGTATAACGGTCGGCCATTGCGAAGGCGCCTGAGCCGACTTTTATCAGGCCGGAGACGGGGACAAGGGTGCCGAGGTACCAGAACCAGCCGACAAAGAGGTATTTGCGTTTTCTGGCCAGAAGGATTATGACGGCGGAGATTCCCAGCAGCAGGGCGGCGGCAATGGCGGCATAAAGCAGGTGGGGATTGCCGGCGTGGCGGGGGTAAAAGGCCGCCAGGCGAGCAGGCCAAAACATTTTTTCGATATAAGTCAGGAAAGAGACGGCGGCATCAGCGAGGCGGGCAGTAAGCGGCACATCGAGGCGTTTGATACCTTTGGCCTGTTGTGCAAAAACGGTAATGATGCCAAAGGCCGCTGAAAGCGCTACAAAGGGGAGTTTTTCAAGAACCGCATTTCGATTAAGGCGATTGAGCGGCCAATAGTCCAGCAGCAATAACACGAACGGCAGTGTTACCAGCATCGGCTTGGCCATAAGGCCCAGCGCAAACAAAAGCAGTGTCACCATATACCAGGTGAAGCTGGCCCGCCTGGCGTAACGCAGATACGCGGCCATTGTCAGAAACCAGAACATCGTGCTTAAAACGTCTTTGCGTTCCGAAATCCAGGCGACCGACTCAACGTGCAGCGGGTGCAGGGCAAAGGCAGCGGCGACAAATGCGCTCTGACAGAGTGCGGCGGTCATACTGTTTAATACCGCAAACAGCAGCAGGGTATTGGCGATGTGCAGTAGCAGACTGGTCAGGTGATGGCCGGCGGATTTGAGGCCGAAAAGCTGACAATCCAGCATGTGGCTGAACATAGTCAGGGGATGCCAGAAGGCGATGTGCGGCGACTTAATCGCCCAAAGAACGGACTGGCTGGTGAGGCCGGCTTTTACATACTGATTGTCGGTAACATATATATCATCGTCAAAGTTGACGAAATCGCAGGTCAGCGTGCGGGCATAAACGATAAAGGTTATCGCTGCCAAAACCAGATAAATGCAAAAAATGCGGTACTTATGCGATTGCTCACTCATTCCGTCAGACAACTTTATTTGTTATCGAGCGTGGTGTCAAGGCGACAGGCTGAAGGTTTTGCGGAACTCTATTTATTTTTGCTTTTCGAGCAGCTTTTTGAGCTCTTCGGCGGCGCCGGCGTGATGCAGATTGATTTGCAGGGCCTTGCGGAGATAATCGACGGCCTGGCGGGTATTCTCCTGCGACTGAAGCGCAAGACCCAGATTGTAATAAACATCAGCAACGTTCGGGTCAAGCTCGATGGCCTTGCGAAAATACTCAATCGCCTCATCGAGTTTGCCGCTTAATCGCAGAGCGTTGCCGAGGTTGTTGTACGCTTCGACATAATCAGGTTTCAGCCGAACCGCTTCACGATAGTGCGCAATCGCTTCATTAACATCCCCCTGCAACTGAAAAGCCTTGCCGATATTATAGTGTGCCTTGGCATAACCGGGCTTAATCTCAAGGGCCATCGAAAATGCCTTTACCGCCTCATCAAGCTTCCCCTGTGAGCCGAGCGCTATGCCAAGATTGTTGTAGGCCTGGCCATAATCGGGTTTTATTCTTACCGCCTGTCGGTACTCCTCTATTGCTTCATCGGTCCCGCCGAGAGAATGAAACGCAAAGCCAAGGTTATAATGCGCTTCAGCATAGTCAGGTTTTAGTTTTAACGCCTGCTGAAAATGATTTATTGCATCATCGCTCCTGCCGAGCGATTGAAGCACGACGCCAAGTTCGCTATGTGCCTGTGCCGAGTCCGGTGTTAGCTTCAGCATATATTCAAAAAGACCGACTGCGTCCTGCC
>Ga0315294_10000828_pt1 | contig 33606 bp, 31 predicted proteins | sample YL17G13_40_MG_FD_203626 | JGI IMG/M metagenome (GOLD analysis project Ga0315294, IMG submission 203626) | Sediment microbial communities from Yellowstone Lake, YNP, Wyoming, USA - YL17G13_40 | ecosystem: Environmental > Aquatic > Freshwater > Lake > Sediment | place: USA: Wyoming | collected...
TTCCCGGCCATAAATGGCCGGGCTATCGAAGACGAATTTCAAATTCACAGGGTAAGCCATGAATGGCCGGGCTAAGGAAACGCAAGACCGGGATTGTCCATGAGCTTAACTTAGCGCCATTCGGGTCTGACCCCAACTTATAACTTAACAACGCTTTGCAGTGAAGAGACTGGGGCGATTTCTGTTATAATGAATGAGATGCGGCTGGGGGCTTTCAGGAGGGACCGCGAGTTCTGGCCTTACCTTTTACTGCTTGCGCTCTGCGCCGGGCTTTATCTGCCGGTGATTTTCGCGGGCCGGACCACATTGCTCCCGAGTTACCAGGACCTGACCCAGTGGCGGATTTACCGCGAGTTCGTGAGCGTTTGCCTTGCTCAAGGCTATTTCCCGCTCTGGTGTCCGGGCCTTTTTTCCGGGATGGACTTTGCGGGCTGGGGCCATTCCTCGGCGTTTTATCCGCCGGCGTTTTTCTTTTTTGTTTTTGACTTCGCCCGGGCCGCGGTCTGGAACCAGTTTTTGCACGCGGCGCTGGCGCTGACCGGATTTTATTACCTGGGCCGGAGGATGGGTCTTGAAAAGTTTCCGGCGCTGGCCGCGGCCGGCGGGTTCGGGTTTGCCTTTTTTGTGCCGAGTTCGGTTCAGGACTTTCTGCCCGACATTTTCGCCCTGGCGTTCATTCCCTGGATTTACGCCTCCAGTCTTGAGCTCGCGCGCTTCCGCCGCATACGTGATTTCCTGGCCTTGTCCGCGCTGGCCGGGGTCCAGGTCCTTTCCGGGCACATGGAGGTTGCCGCGCTCCAATACCTTTCGCTTTTCATTTTCCTGGCGGTATATCTGGCCTTGAGCGGAGCCGCGGCAAGAGCAAAGCTGTCCGGGATTTTTTTATGGCTGGTCGCGGTTGCGTTCGGGGGCATGCTCGGCGTCATTTCCGCGCTGCCCTCGCTCTCGGCCTACGGTCAAAGCTTCCGGCGGATGCCGTTCAGCTACGGCCTGTTCACGCTGTTCCCGGGCCAAACCCTTTACCTGGAATCCGCGGCCGTGCTCGCGATGTTTGCGTCATTGCTCCTGGTCTTGGCGCTGGGCTTAAGCTTCCGCAAGCGGGACGCAATCTTCTGGGGCTTGCTGGTCATGATGATTTTCACCCTGGCCGAGACCTTCAACTGGCTGAACGTGCTTTGGGTGTTTTACCGGCTGCCGGTCTTCAGCGGGTTCATCCCGCACGGCCGCGGCCTGGTCAATGCCGTGATCGCGCTGTTTTTGCTCATGGGCTTCGGGCTCCAGCGCATGGATACATTCAGCGGCAAAAAATCCGGCGCGCTCGTCCCGGCTTTGATCTTGACCGAGGCGGCGTTCCTGTGCGGGCTCTACCTCCTGACCCGAAGATACTCCGGCAACATTCCCCCGGAGTTCTCGTTGGTCTTTTCCCGATTCCTGGCCTCGCGCCTGGCGCTTTCAGCCGCGCTTGCATTTGCCGGAGCGCTGGCCGCGGGTTTCGGCCTAGCGAAAGCACGGCTGAACGCTAAGTTCTGGCTGGGGGCGGCGCTCGCCCTGGAATTCATCGTGACCGGCTTTTTCGTCCTGCCCCGGAACAACCCGGAGCTCCTGAAGGAAAATGCTGATTACCTGCAATTCCTGAAAAAGGACTATTCCCCGGACTATCGCGTCCAGAGCGTCTATTCCTACGACCAGTGGGAGAAGCTCACCGCGCCGCTCCAGACCGGGGTGAGTCATGGCACGCGCTCGCCTGACGCCTACGTGACTTTCGCCCCGCTCCGCTACACCGAGTTTGTGAACCTGCTGGACAAGAAAGCCTTCCAGACCGAGCAGGGCAGGATCTCCGACGTCCAGGTCCCGAACATTTTGAAGCGGGGCGATTTTGTTTCCCGGGAGAAATTGCCGCTGATCAACCTTCTCAACCTCAAATACCTGGTTGGCCAGAACAAGAACCTCAAAGCCGCCACCAGCTTTTTCCTGGGATACGAACTCCGCAGGTTCGATCCCCGGACCAGCGTGGCCGCGGGGCGATCGTTCAAGGAGCTTGCGCTGGAGCCTCCCTCCCGCTTCGGGCTGCTGCTTTATGTCCAGAGCGGCGACCGGCTGGTGGTTGAACTCAGGAACGACCAAACCCCGGGCGCGCAACTGGTTTTCCAGCTTTGGTTCGGGGGCGAGGGCGGGGAAGAGGAACTGGTCCTGGAAAAAGTCATGGCCGGGGATGAGACTGCTTCTTTCAGCCTGGAAAAAATCTCGGGCCGCACCGGACGGCTCATCCTTTGTTTCACGCCCTTGAGCGGCGCCGGCGCCCCGGGCTGGAGGCTTTATGCCCGGATCGAAAACCCCGGCAAATTTTTCAGGCGCCTGGATTATGCGGACATTGACGTGTTTGAAAACCGGTCCGCGCTTCCGCGCGCGTTTCTGGTCCGGGGGGTGAAAGTGATCCCCGGCAGGGAAGAGCGGCTTGGGTACCTGGGCTCGGATGATTTTGATCCGGCCCGGACCGCGGTGGTGGAAAAAAATTTATGGCTGCCGCTTCCGGAGAAAATGGCGCCGTCGCCGGGGGAAGGCGTCCGGGTGGTTTCCGCGGACGCGGTCTCGGGCGGGATGAGCCTGCTGGCCCGGAATTTTTCGCCCGCGGTCCTGGTGTTTTCCGAGTCCTGGTATCCGGGGTTTCGCGCGTTCCTGGACCAAAGGGAAACAAGGATTTTTCCCGCGGACCACGCCTTCCGGGGCGTGCTCCTGGACTCGCCGGGAGTGCATAAGCTGGAGATGAAATACCAGCCGGCGAGCTTTGCGGTTGCGCTGTGGGCCGGGATTTCAGGCGTGGCGGTCTGGCTCTTCGCGTGCGCGCTCAGTTTGCGAGCAGTTCAAAAGGGTCGATCCCGTAGAGCAGCGGGTCCGCGGGCGCAATAAGGTTACGACTGGCTTCTCCGGGCCTGAGTTTTGCCAGGTCGAGCTTGATCGGTTCTTCCAGCCGCCTGCCCGAGTGGTCGAACAGAATTTTTATCTTGGGGCACAACGGCTCGGAGCTTCGCGTTTCCGTCACCACCGCGACCTCGCCGGTGTCCAGCCGCACCAGGCTGCCCACCGGGTAAATACCGAGCACGCGGATGAACTCGCGGAAATACACCGGGTCGATCACCCGCCCGGCCAGCGACTCCATGATGCGCATGGCGTCCCTGGGCGAAAACGGCTTCTGGTACGGCCGCAGGGTGGTGACCGCGTCATACACGTCCGAGATGGTGATGATCTTGGAATAGGGGTGCAGCTGCCGGCCGGCTTCCACCGCGGGATAGCCCTTGCGGTCGAAATTGATGTGGTGCTCATAGACCAGCCGCACGCAGAGCTCGCCCACGCCCGGCATCTTGGCCACGATTTCCGAACTCTTCACCGGGTGTTCCCTCATCACCCCCCATTCCTCGGGCGTGAGTTGGTGCGGTTTGAGGATGATGCTCTTGGGGGTCATGGTCTTGCCGATGTCGTGGAGCAGGCCGGCCATGCCGATCACCTGCAGGTCCGCGGCCGGCGCCTTGAGCGCCTCGGCCAGGGCCAGGCTCAGCACGCTGACGTTCACCGAGTGGTTGAACAGGTAGTTGTCGTAGCTCTTGAGCAGGGTCAGCGCCAATAGCGCGGGCCGGTCGTTGAGCAGGTACTCGGTAAGGTCGGCCACCACGCTCTTGGCGTTTTCCGCGCTCGGGATTCTGCCCATCCGGACTTCGCCGAGCACGTCGGAGATGGTGTCGATTGCGCGGTTGTAAACCTCGCGGACGTCGCGCACCTTGATGTGGGCAATCCCCTTGTCCGCGAGCCACTTGGTCGCGCCCATGCCGCTAATATGCGCATTATCTTCGACCAGGAACTGCGCCCAGCCCAAAAGTTCGCCGACCGTCAGCCCGCGGTGGAATTCAACCGCGGTCACTCCCCTCTCTTCGATCCGGCGCTGGAACTCGCGCACCGCGATGTTCGGCTGGTAGAACGGCACACCCTCAAAAACCAGGACTTCCTCCACCACCGCCACCGAGGCCTTGTCCCGGCGCCCGAAAAGCGGCTCCATGTCCGCGAAGAGTTTTTGGACCTGGCCGGTCACCAGCGGGTGATCGGGCGGGTAGAGGTTCAGGTTCCGGCTCGAGGCGATCATCCCGATCAGGATCTGCTCGAGTTTTTCCCTGGGCAAGGTCTTGGGCAAGGATCAGCCCCTTTTCCCGCTCTTGGCCGCGGTCAATTGCCGGCAGTATTGGGCCAGCCGGTCTTCGCCCCGGGCCAGTTCCGAAAGAATGAATTCCGCCCGCTCCCCGCCGATCTTATGCAAGGCCTCCGCGGCCTTGAGCCGAACCTTTTCCGGCGCGGGCTTTCGCAGGAAACCGGGCTTGCTCAAGACCTCGGTGAGCACGGAAAGCGCCTCGCGGCTCTTGATCTTGCCCAGGGCCTCCGCGGCTTTCTCCCGCAATTCCGGCGGCTGCCTCCGGCTCTTCAGCAGCTCGATCAGGCCGGGGACCGCCAGACTTTCCTGCTGCTCCCCGAAAAGCTGGACCAGCGCCAGCCGCGACTCGTTGTCGGCGTTCTTCCAGTGCAGCATCCCGACCAGGGCCTGGGTTGCATTCCGGCTTTTGATCTTCCCGAGCGCGCGGATCGCCTCCAGCTTGAGGACCTTGTCTTCCCCCGCGGCGAATTCAATCAGGATGGACGCGCTCTCCGGGTTCTTGAATTCGCCGGTCATGTAGATCAACTTGCGGGCCTGGGGGGTTTTGGGGTCCTTGAGCCGGGCTTCAATAAAGGGCCTGGCCTTTTCGCCCCTGCCCCGGAGAAAGCTGATTATCTGTTTCTGGAAAAACACCGATTCCGGAGCGAGCAGCCGCAGCACCGCGGCTTCGACCGCGGGCTCGCCCGCCTGGTCGAAATAGCGCTCAAAGGCCTTGCCCGAATTCACGTCGCTGAAGTTGTACCGCTCGATCAGCCATGCCAGGAACTGGGGCCGGGCCGCGGTCTTGAGCAGCTCCAGCGCCTTGGAGCAGGCCTGCGGGAACCGGCCGCGTTTCAGTTCGCAGAAGTCGCTGGCCGCGCCCGTGACATACCACAACTCCGGCAGCTTCTGTTCCCCGGCCAGACGGGCCTGCTCCGCGGAAATTTTACCCAGAATGGAAAGCGCCTGGCCGTCATCCCCGGCCAGGTCCAGCGACTCCACCAGGACCCTCGCCTCCAGGAAATCCTTGGAAGCCTCATCCAGTTCCTGGTCTTGGGCTTCCGCGGCTTTTCCGCCCGTGAACACCTTGGCAAAGTCGACCTCGTTCACCCAGAGCGTGGAGATCTGTTTGGCGCGGAAATACTCTTCAATCTTTTTGCCGGCCCGGAACTGCTCCGCGGGTATCAGCAGCATGCGCAGGAAATCCACCAGGTCTCGCTCGTTCAAGTTGCTGCGCAGGCCGAATTTCCGGACCTGGCGGATGTGCATCTCGGTCGAGAACTCGGTCAGCGCCTCGAGCGCGGTCTCCAGCGCACGGCCCTGGTTCGACATCCCGTCCTTGCCCACGGTGAAGGCGACCTCGTTGACCTTGGACATATCGAAAAAAATCTTCTGATACGAGGCATGGAAAATGGTTTTCAATTGCGGGTGGCCGATGGGATACAGCGCCAGCGCCCGGAAGGCCTTGGCCATCTCCAGTGCGATCTGCCGGATGTTTGCCGCGGGCTGATTCTTTTGCGCGGCTCTGCCCGGGTCCGCTCCTGCCACCTTTCCCCCTTTTACGTCATTTTATATCTTTAACGGGCGGTTGAAAAATCCGGGGTCCGGCCTCAGCATCGAAGCGAGGCTTCAGCGGAGAGGCCTGACCCGAATGGCGCTAAGTTAAGCTCATGGACAATCCCGGTCTTGCGTTTCCTTAGCCCGGCCATTTATGGCCGGGAACGGCGACCGCCTAAAACCCTTGCTGCGGCCCACGCCGCGGCGCGGGCCGCGGCCGGGTTCCCCGGCGCTGAAGCGCCGGGCTATCGAAAGAATCGAATACCTGTCAACCTGTTCAGTTGATGACCATAAGCGCTTGGCTATCAGGCTCAACCTTAAATTAGCGCCATTCGGGCCTGACCCCATCGATGCCCAAGCAGCGGCCGGGGATTCGCTCGCGGGACGCGCAATTTTTTTCAAACCTTGAAATAGAGCACGGCGATCACGCTTGCCATCCAGAGCAGGATGTTGATGATCAGCGGTTTGTCGTTGAGGAAAATTTTAGTGGGGTCGCCTCCCTCTCCCTTCTGGTGCACGAGGTAGAGGTATCGGAAGATCCCGTAGCAGACAAAGGGTATGGTATAGGGCAGGTGCCGGGTCTGGAATTTTTCGACCACCGAGGGCCACATGGTCCAGAGCGAATAGGCCATCACGGTGCTGGCCGTGGTTACCGCGATCATCTGGTCAATGAAATAGGGACTGTACTGCGCGAGCGCTTTCCGGTGGCTGGCGGCGTTGCCGCCGTGGAGCTCCAACTCATGCCGGCGCTTGGCGAAAGACAGGAACAGTGCAGCCAGGATGGTGCAGAGGATGATCCAGGTTGAGACTTCAACCTTGATCGCCTCGCCTCCCGCGGCAACCCTCAGCACAAAACCGAGCGAGACGAAAAACACGTCGAGGATCGCGTACTGCTTGAGCCAGGCGGAATAGAGGAAATTGCTGAGCACGTATGCGGCCAGGATGGCGATGGTGGCTGCGCCCAATCGGGCGGCGGCGAGGAATCCCGCGGCAAAGAGCAATGCGGCGAAGGCCCAGGCCTGGCCGGCGCTGATTTTGCCGCTGGCGACGGGCCGGTTTTTTTTCTCCGGGTGCAGCCGGTCGCGCTCCTGGTCAAAGACGTCGTTGACCACGTAGACCGAGCTTGCCACCAGGCAGAAACTGATGAAAACGACGATTGATTTGAAAATCAGCTGCGGGTCGAGCAGGTTCTCGCTGAAGGCCAGCGCGGCGAACACCATCAGGTTCTTGACCCACTGCTTGGGCCGCATCTCAAGAAGAAAACTTCCCAGCTTTTCCATGAGCGTCACTATCTATTATACAATAGAATTGAATTTCTTGATCACCTGCGCCGGGTTGCCGGCCGCGACCGCGTTGGCGGGGACGGAATCCTTGACCACCGCTCCCGCGGCGACCACCGCGTTCTCTCCGATTGAGACGCCGTCCAGGATGATTGCTCCGGCGCCGAGCCATGCGCCTTTTCCGACCGTGATCCCGCGCGCCGATATTCCCTGCTCCTTGATGGGCGCGCCCGGCTCGGAATAAAGATGGTCCACCGGCATGATTTTCACGCCCGGGGCGATGATGGCGTCTGAGCCGATCTTGACCCCGCCCTGGCCGGTGACCACCGCGGCGATGCCGATCACCGCGCCCGGCCCGATTTCAATGCCGCTCTGCGAAAGGCCCCGGTAGTTGTAAACGTTGATCACGGCCCGGGGCATGACCCGGACGTTATTCCCGATCTTCAACCCGCCCGGCCGGCCCTGGAGCATGACGCCTTCGCCGATATAAACCCCGGCGCCCATTTCCAGCCATTGGGTGCCGAAGATTTCCACCCCGCGCTCAACCGCGATCCAGCCCGAGCCTTTGACCAGGAGCCGGTATCCGATCCAGCGCGCCAGGTGTCCGATTGGTCCGGGAATCCAGTTGAGGGAAACCGCGAAAAATTCCTCGAGCAGGTAGCGCAGCCATCCGCCGCTCTTGAACTCCACGAATTCGGCCAGGCCGGAAAGCATGTTTCTCTCGCCGCTCATCTCAGGAGAGATTATCAGAATTTGGGTTTGGTTTAAAGTCCTGCCGGCCATAGGCCTTGCTCATTGCCTCCCGGCCTTTGACCAGGCCTTCGGCAACACCCGCGGCGATCCCCGCGGAGTAAGCGAGGTGGTGGAGGAGATACGCGAAGGGCGCAAGCAACGCCAGCATCCGGTTTTTCTTCAAACGCGCCAGGCTGAATGCGCAGAAAAACGCCAGGTAGAAGATGAAGAGCAAGAACGCCGGCAAGGGCATGGTGACCAGCAAAAGCAATCCCAGGCCTGCGGCGGCCATGCCGGCCAGGAGCGGCCGGTTCCAGGCATACATGTCCGGGTGGAGCAGGATGAGCCTTCCGTTCTGGCGGCGGAAGCGGAAGCCGCGTTTCAAATATTCGATCCCGAAGCCGCGGCGCTGGTGGACGACAAACAGGTCCGGGAAAAAACCCAGGCCCGCGGCCGGAATTTGCTTCAAATGGTAAAGCATCTCGCTGTCCTCGGCGCCGTAGCCGATCTTTTCGTTAAAGCCCTTCACCCGCTCAAAGAATTCGCGCCGGATGAAAAGGTTGGATGAATGGAGCTCTCCGGGCCGGGCCGGCCGGGGAACGCCCGAACGTTGGTAGCTTTTGCCGCCGGAGCCGAAGTATTGGTCGGTCAGGATCAGCTCGACCAGTTGCTGCGGCCATGACATTTTTTCCGGGGCCAGGTTGGGGCCGCCGAACGCGGCCAGATCCGGCTTGGTCTCAAAAATGCTTTTGGCCTTGGCCAGCCAGTCTTTCGGCGCGGAAGCGTCGTCGTCGATAAAGGCGAGATATTTCCCGGCGGCCTTGGCGGCTGCGAGGTTTCTCCGCCGGGCCGGGTTCGGGTCAGGGACCACCGCCAATTTCACGCGCGGGTCGGCAACCGCGATCCGGTCGTCCGGGGCCACGCCGATGATTTCAAAGTCCGCGTTTTCCTGGGCGAGCAGGCTTCCGAGCGCCGGCTCGGTCGCGCCCCGGCCGAAAATGACAATCACCGAAAAGTCCGGCGCGCTCATCTTTTCAGCCCCAGGATGGAAAGCCCCATGCGCGCCTGGTTTTTGAAACCGGTCCAGCTCCTGGTCCGGGAAAGGCGCGAGAATAGGTATCCCGGCCGCAGGTAATATCCGCGATAAGCCTTGTGCAAAGCCGCGACCAGTTCCTCCCGACTGAGATTTTCCTCCCAAACCGGGGGCGGGAAGTCCGGCCGCGGGTCCCGGGCAAACTCCTGCCAGAGGTCCCGCTTGATCACGCCTTTTTCCAAAGCCAGCGCATAAACCGGCGTGGCCGGAAAGAGCATGAGCAGCGAAAAATGTATGTAGTCGGGCCGGAGTTCGCGGCCGAGCGCGGAGGTGCGGCTGAGGGTGTCTAGATTTTCGCCCGGGAGCCCGATGATGAAATAGGCCAGGGTCTCGATCCCGGCGTCATGCGCGGCCTTGAACGCCTCGCGGGCCTGCTCGACGGTGATTTTTTTTTGGAGCGACTCCAGTATTTTGGGGTCTCCGCTCTCGACCCCGAAATGGATGCGCTCCAGCCCGGCCCGGCGCAAGAGCCTGTAGTCCTCCGGCTTCAAGTCTCCCACCCGCGCCCTGATGTCCCAGCTCATCTTGAGCCCGGCTTGCAGGATTTTTTCCGCGATCTCCAGCGCGCGCTCGCGCTGCGTGGTGAAGTTGTCGTCATAGAAGATCATTTCCCGGATGCCCATCTCCGCGCAGGACTGCATTTCCAAGACCACGTTTTGAGCGGAGCGCGGCCGGAACTTCTTGCCCAGGTGCGGCCGGTCGCAGAAGATGCAGCGATAGGGGCATCCCCGGCTGGAGACGGCGGTGGTGGCCGGCCGGCGGGAACTGAGCACGGAGAAATATTTTTCAACGGGCAAAAGCTTTCGGGCCGGGAAAGCCAGCCGGTCAAGTTCGGGGAGGTTGCGGAAATTCAAGTCCGGCTTTCCGCTCCGGCGCCGGGAAACCATCCCGGGAATTTGCGGCTCGGACTCGCCCCGGGAAAGCCTTGAAACCAGTTCCCGGAAAAGGTCCTCGCCCTCCCCCAGCGCGACAAAATCAAACGGGCCCAGGCCAAGCGTTTCCTCGGGATAAATGTGCGCGTGCGGCCCGCCCGCGATAATCATGGTCCGGCTTGATTTTTGCTTGATCTTTTGCGCCAGCTCCAGCGCGTCCAGGAGATGGAAACTTAGGATGCTGATCCCGACCAGGTCAACGCCCTTGGCCGCGACTTGTTCCGCGAGCTCTTCCGCGCTCAAGCCCTGGGTGGGACAGTCGACCGCGGAGATTTCCACTCCCGGGACTTGCGCAGCGGCTGAGGCGAGGTAAAGGATCCCGAGCGGCGGGAATGCCCCGCGCGAGGACTCGACCTCTCCGGGCAGGATGGAGGGCAATGCCCGGGTGGTGGGCGGATATGCCAGGAGCACTTTCATTTTTTGAGCCGCAAAAGCAGGTCTGCGATCAGTCCCAGGGCGAAAGTCTGCACCGCGCAGACCAGGAGCACGCTGGTGGTCACGTCCATGAATTTGCCGAGCGCGAAAATGCTCACCAGCGCAACCGCGAGCGCGAGCAACGCCAAAGACATCGAGAGCGGAATGAAAAACTTGAGCGGGTTGAAATACATGATGGTCCGGAGCAGGAGCAGGGAGAGCGAGGATAGTTCGCTCATTTTGAATTTTGATTTTCCCCGCCGGGGGCGGTAATCGATGTCCACGTATTCCACGGGGAACCCCTCGCTGAGAAAGATGATGGTGATGGTTGAGGTGAAGGAGAAGCCATCGGGGAGGATTGAGAGGTATTTGAGCGCGAGTTCCTTGTTGAAGATTCTCATTCCGGAATTGAGGTCTTTGACTTGAAACCCGGCCAGGAAATGGAGCATCTTGCGCACCAGGAACTTGAACACCTGCCGGACCAGAGGCTCAACCTTCAAACCGCTCTTCCTCGCTCCCACCACCATCGCGGCCGAGCCGCTCTTTTCGATAAGCGCGGGGATGTCTTGCGGGTCGTAGCTGCCGTCGGCGTCGATGATGAGCACCTTGTCCGCGCTCGCGGCGCGCAGTCCGGTTTTGAGCGCGGCGCCGTAACCCTGGTTTTGCTCGTGCCGTATCAGCCTGACCTCCGCCTCGTGCTCGTAGATTTGCAGCAATTCCGTGCTCTCGTCGGTGGACCCGTCGTCCACGGCAATGATCTCGGCGTTTGCGCCGTGGAGCGCCGCGGCCAGTCCGTCCAAGAGCGGCCCCAGCGCTTCCCGCTCGTTATAGACCGGGACCACCACTGAAAATTTCGGAGCCTCGTCGGTCATGGCAACCCTCCGCAGCCGTCATTAAATTCAGCGTCCAGCCAATAGGCGTCGTCAAAACTAAAATCTCTTCGCGGCCCTGACTCAATGACCATCCGTATCCCCGTTAGATCGCCGGTTTTGATTTCGGTTTCGCGGGCCGCGCCCCGCCTTATAAAACGCGAGTAAAGCAGGCGCGTCCGTTGCCCGTTTCGGCCGGTGACGAGGAATCCCGCGCCGTCGCCCCTGCCTGAAATAGGCGCGTGAATGAGCGCGGGCCTGAAACTCAGGCATCCCGGCTGCGCGGCGAAATCGAGCGCGGAAATTCCTTTTGGGCCGGCCGGCTGCCGGATGCCCAGCCAGGGTCTGTGGTCAAGCCAGACCACTTCTGTTTTCGGGTCCTGCCAACTGTTTCCGGGCCTGGGCTCAAGCCGCGGCCCGGGATAGCGCCGGCTGCGAAGCAAACCTCTTTTCGTGTAAACGGTCATATCCGGAAAAGACCAGGTTTTTTCATAGCCGGATTTTTCCGGCAACGACGTGAACCCCTGCACCTCGGGGTTGGTTGTATCCATGATCACCATGTCAAAATTGAATCTGCCCAGCGCTTCGGCCGCTTTCCCGCTCACCGGGGCCACGGTTTCAATTTTATCATAGAAAAACAATGTTCCCAGGGCCGCGCTCGAGAAGGCCGCGCGCGCCTGCGGGAGCTTTTTCATTTCCCGGGCGAAATAATATCCGCGGGCGTCCCTGGTCTTGAAGCCGGTGTAGTCGGGGATGACGAACGAAAGCAAGACCAGGGCCGCGGCCAGGGCTTGCTGCCGCAGGCCGCTTGCGGCAAAGGCCAGAGCCAGGGCAAGCAGCGGGAAGAAATAGAGGAGGTAAACGAAATGTCTGCTGGTGAGGTTGGCCGCGGAGAGCCAGAGCAGGATGAGGAACCATATCCAGAAGGCATAAAGTCGGGGCTTTTCCCGGGCAACGGCGAAAAATTTCACCAGGGCCGCGAGCGCGAGGATCAGCGCGGGCCAGCCGAGCATCCAGCGCAGGTGAGTGAAAAGCTCGCCATAGGTTCCGGCCTGGAAGATGTAGAGCGGGTTGCTCCGGGTCTGGCCGTGGGCAAAAAGCGCGGCCTCGCCGGCGACTGACTTCGCGTAAAGCAGGTATCCGGCCAGGAACGCGGCCTGGAGCAAAAGCAACACCATCAGCTCATTCCTGGATTTTTTGTCCCGGAGGTTGACCATGAGCATGGCCGGGATTGCGAGATAAGCCGGCCAGTCCGAGAGCAGGATCAGCAAGAGCGAGCCGAGCAGCAAAAGCCCGGCCCATTTTTTCCCCGCGCGCCGTCGCTCAAAGCTGAAAACGAACAGGCTTATGCTCGCGATGCTGAGCAATTCGTAGTTGGTGGTCATTCCCAGCCGGAAGCTTAGAGGATTGAAGAGCGCGAAAAGCCAGAACCGCGGCCGGGTCTCGGCGTCGAGCATCCGGCCTGCGAGGAATATGGAGGCGATGAGCAGGAGCAGCGAAAACGCCCGCGTCACCCATTCATGCACGCCGAGAATCTGATAAAGCAGCGCGTAAATAACGTGGAGCAGCGGCGGGTGCGCGGTGTGGTAAAATTTTTGCCCGTCGATTTCCGCGATCACCGGCAGGAAATGGTTGGCGGAGAGTCCGGACTCAAGGTGGTGAAGGGCGATCATCTCCTGGAACGCTCCTTCAAACTCGTTCACCCAGGGCAGCGTGATCCTTTGCGCCTGGATTCCGATGAAAACCGCAAGCGCGATCACCACTGCTATTTTGGCGGTCCTGGTCATTTCAGAAAGAGTTCCAGGTTTTCGACAGTCCCTGCCGGAGCGGGGTTTGCAGGGACCAGCCTTCGCTCATAAGTTTCGCCGGGTCAAGCACGTTATATTCCAGGTCGGTGGGCCGGGCCGGCTTGATTATTTTCCGGAGCTTCCTGCCCGTGATTTCCCGGCAAAGCTCGATCAGCCGGTTGACCGAAGTCCCCTCCCCGCTGCCCACGTTATAAATTTGCCCCCAGCGCGAATTCCCGAGCAGAAGCCAGAACGCCCGGCTCAGGTCGTCAACGTAAAAATAGTCGCGCACGGTCTCGCCGTCGCCGTAGAGAGTGAACTCCCGGTCAAGCGCGAGCGAATTCAGGATGTGCGCCACCGCGCCGTGGCGGTTGAGCTGCGCCTGGAGCGGCCCGAAAGGGTTGCCCGGACGAAGGATGATGTATTTGAGCGAACCCGCTTTTTGCCCGGCCATGATCGCCTGCTCAATCTTAACCTTGACCGCGGCATAGACCGACCCGGGGTTAACCGGCGCGCTCTCCGGGATCGGACGCCGCAGCGCCGGCTCGCCGTAGATGGTCCCGCCCGAGCTGAAATAAATCAGACCCGCCACCGGCTTTTCCTGCAAAAGCTCAACCAGCCTGAGCGAAGGCGAAAGGCTATCCTCCAAACCCGGCCGCGCGTCCGTGAACTCGGACGCAATAGCAGCGTGCACCATGTGGGCCACCACGTCATCAGGTTCAAGCAAGTCCCTGACCCGGTCGGTTTCCTCAAGCGAACCCCGGACAAAAAGGTCGGGCGGGAAAAACTCGGGCGGCTTGGGGTCATAGATTACGATCTTATGGCGGCCGCGCTCGCCGGTTTCCTCGAGGTATCGGAGCAGGCTTTGTCCCAGGAACCCGGCGCCTCCGAGCAGCACCAGCCTCATCCGGCCTCCCGGTAAATAAGCTCCAGCGAATCCGCGTGTTCGGTCATGCTCATCACCAGGTTTTTCGCCCCGGCCGGCCTTTGCCGCCATGCGCCCGAGGCAAGCAGGTCTTGAAGCTTTTGCCGCAACTGGTCCACGCGGTTGATCCCGAAGATATCTATTCCCTCCAGGCTTGATTTTAGCAGTATTCCGGGGGCGTCCGAAATCAGCAGGCGCGTGCCGGTGAGCAGAGCGTACTTGGGCATCAGCGGGCAATTCTCGGCCCAACGGCTGGGCATTGCCAGCAGGTCGATCCCCTCCAGGATTTGGTTCATTTGCAAAAGGTCGAAGGTCCCGAGCCATTTCTGGTTTTGGATGCGGGAAAGGCCCAACGAGTCGAAATATTTCTTTTCCGCGGGGTCGGAAAGGCTGCCGTAAATGAGCAGTTCAAAGAGTTGCTGGTTTTTCATTCCGGCCAGGGCGTCCACCAGCAGGTCCAGGCCTTTATGGGGAAGGATTTGTCCGATGAAGCCGATCCGCAAGCGGCCGGAAGCGGTCTTTCGGTGGACTTTGAACGGCTCAACGTCAATTCCGAAATCGAGCAGCTTTGCGCCGGCAATTGAAATTCCGTTCCCGGCAAACACCGCCCGGGTGTGCGGGTGGGCGAAGATGACTGTCCGGCTGGTCTCCAGGACTTTTTTCGCGGCCTGGTTTCTTCTCCGGACCATTGCAAGTTCGGCCGGGTGCTTGAACCCGAGCCATACCGGCCAATGCTCGCGCGCCCAGGAATCAAGCCTGGGATTTGAAAACAGCCAGTCCCGGTTAAATAGGCAACGGAGGCAACGCACACCGCTCCTCGGACCAGGGCAGGGCGCAAGCTCCTGGTCCAAAAGCTGGCCCCGGCAGCAGAGCGCGGAATAGTCGGTCACGGTCACGATCAGCTTTCCGGCCGGAGCGGACTCGCTCATCCCCAGGGAAAGCCCGCCCAGAAAATAGCCGGCGTGCACCAGGTCCGGCCGGAAATCAGAGATCATGCCCTTGAACAGCCCGTCCATTGCCGGGTCAAAAAAGTAGTCCTCAAAATTTTCCGGCCGCAGTTGCTTCCGGATGCGCGCAACCGGGACCCCCCGGTAAACATCGTTCACCACGCTGAGCTTGCCGGAATCCTTCATCTCCCGGAGCGTAACCACCAGCGCCTGGTGACCGCGGCGAAGCATCTCCGCGGCCAATTCCAAAGTGTAAACCTCGGTGCCCCGGAAATGCTCGGGCGGGAACCGGTGGGTGAGATATAAAATTTTCATCTCTTCAAATTTAGGGGGCTTCCTCGAGCCAAAAGTTTCCCGGCAAGGTCATAATTAGAGTATAGATCAGTATCCAGCAGGCACAAAAAGATGAAAAGCGCGCCAGGATAATGGATGCCGGCGGCCAGGGCTTTTTTCCAAGGCGCAATATGCGTATAATATCAATAATGAGGGCGGGATGAAAAAAGGCTCATCAGCTATTTTGTCCACCAGGAAAAAAATCCGGGAAATGACCGAAAGGATCATACGGGATTTTGATCCCGAGAAGATCATCCTTTTCGGGTCGCATGCCCGGGGAGAAGCCGGGCCGGACAGCGATGCCGACCTGCTGGTGGTGATGCGCGTCTCCGGGTCCAAAAGAAAAATGGCCGCCAGAATCGATCTGGCCATCTCCGGCTTGGGGCTGCCCAAGGACGTGATCGTGGTCACTCCCGAGGAAGTTGAGAAGTATAAGAACGTCGTCGGCACCATAATTTATCCCGCGCTCCGGGAAGGGAAAATTCTTTATGAGCGCGCGGCCTGAGGCCATCGAGGTGGCCCGTCAATGGGTCAATAAAGCCGAGAACGATCTCAAGAATGCCGAGCACACCTTGATGATGGAGGATAATTGCCCCTTTGACACGGTCTGTTTCCACGCCCAGCAATGCGCGGAAAAATATCTGAAGGCTTTGTTTACCTTGCACTCGATGCCTTTCCCCAAGACCCATGACCTGGTTGAACTGGTGTTATTGCTGGCGTCCCGCAAAATCAAGCTCGAGATCAGCCTGGAAGATTTGACGGTGATCAACCGCTATGCCGTGGAAGCTCGCTACCCGGGCGACTTTGAGCCCATCGACCGCGCCGATGCGGAAGAAGCCCTTGCCATCGCGCGCCTGGTCAGGGGCGCGGTCAGGAAAAATTTGCCCAAAAAAGCTCTTGGTTAACCGCAGGTTCAACCGGCTCTTCGCTTCACAGGTATTTCCCGATGATGATTTTCAGGTCTTTCCTGGTCTTGGCCGGGATTTTGTCCCGGGAGGTGATCACCGCGTCCTTCATGGCCTGAGGGCAGGAGCAGTTGGTCTTTTTCGGGATTTTTTTGCCGGCCAGTTTGATGATCTTCCGGCAGTTGTCAACGTTCTTGCTCATCACCTTGAGCACCTCTTCGATGGTGACCGGTTCGCACGACTCGCGCCAGCAGTCGTAGTCGGTGCAGAGCGCGACCGAGGCGTAGCAGATTTCAGCCTCCCGGGCCAGCCGGGCCTCGGTAAGGTTGGTCATCCCCACCACGTGCGCGCCCCAACTGCGGTAGGCGCGGCTTTCCGCCCGGGTCGAAAAACTCGGGCCCTCGATGCAGACGTAGGTCCCTTTGCGGTGCGCGCGGATGCCCAGCTCGGTCGCGCAGGAGTAGAGCGTCTCGGCCAGGCATTGGCAGATCGGGTCGGCAAACACCAGATGCCCGACCACGCCCTCGCCCATGAAGGTGTCAATCCTCTGCCTGGTCCGGTCTATGAACTGGTCAATGACCACGACCTCTCCGGGGTGGATGTCTTCCTTGAGCGAGCCGCAGGCCGCGGAGGCGATGATGAATTCCGCTCCCAGTTTCTTCAGCGCCCAGATGTTGGCGCGGTAATTGATCTCGCTGGGCAGAAGAAAATGACCGCGGCCGTGCCGGGGCAGGAAGGCCATGGCCGCCCCGTCCAATTTGCCCAGCACGATCTTGTCGCTGGGCTTGCCGAACGGGGTCTTGACCAGAACTTCCTCACTCTTCGAAAAACCCGGCATCTCATACAGGCCGCTGCCTCCGATCACCGCGATCAATCGCTCCGCCATGCTGAACTACCTCTCAGGACTCCATCTTGACCAGGTTGATGGTTGGTCCGCAGGACATTTCAATCGGGGATTCGGTCTCGTAGAGTTCGCCGTCGATCGTGTATCTCATATTGGAAAGCGGCTCGATATGAACGTTATTGGTTATGCGCGAGATCACGTCGGGCCGGTCCAGGTCTTTGCCCATCCAGAGGTTGGGGATCTGGAGCACGAGTTCGAGGGGCTTGATGGTTGCGGCCAGGAACTGGAAATGGCCCGGTTGGTCATAAGCGTGCGGAGTGAAAGTGAACCCCAGGCCGATCTCCCGGATGGTGCAAGCCAGGATGCCGATGAAATCCCGCGGCTTCAACTCCTCGCCGTCAACCACAATCCTGCAATACGCGGGCTGGGCCAGGAACTTGTAGAAAGGCCCCTGCACCATGATCGAGCCGATGGCGTGCAAAATGGTTTTCAGGGCCTGCCACGGCCCGGTGGAGTTCCCGCTGTAATACGCGGCCAGGAAATTGGGGGGCACCCCTGCCCCGCTCATGAAGCCATATTTGTCGTTGAGCCTTATCAGGTGCTGCGGGATGGTGTTGACGGGCTGGCGGGAGCTGTATTTCTCAACCAGCTTCTTCAGTATCCCCGCGGTATTGCCCTTGATCTTGACCGAGTTGGCCATGGTGTTCATGGTCCCGCCCCGCATGGCAACTATGGTCGGCAACGGGTGGTCTTTGTAAACCGAAATGAACGCGCTCAATACGATGTGCAGGCTGCCATCTCCGCCGTTCACGCCCAGGTACTCAATCTCGTTTTTCAGGCATTGCTCGGCCACCGCCGGGACCTGGTTGATGTTCCGGGTCATGATCAACTCCCCGCAGCCGGTCAAGATGCGGCGCAACTTGTCCGCCATCCACGGGCGCTTGATGTTCCCCCGAGCAAACGGATTATGGATGATTACAATCCCGCCCACGCACTTCTCCCCATATGCCCAAAAACCTTACTTGATTATGAACCCCTAGTCAAGCCTGCCGGCTGTGGCCGGCGTTATCCGGCTGGGGAGGGCCTGCCCCCGCTTTCCGGGCCTGGCCTCCAGGCATCCCTCTTGCCCTCCCCCCGCGCTTCCGATATGATCTGCGCATGAGATCTCTCCGCCGGCCAAGCCCCGGAAAATACCATCAAACACCCGAGACCCCCAAGCCCGGAAATCGCGGCGAGGGGCTGAAGATAGAGAGAGGCGCGTTCCAATGAAAGGGACGATGCGCTTGATTGAACTGGTGGAGAGAGCGGGACGGCGTCTGGCCGTGCCCCTGGCAGGCTATCCCGGAATTTCGCTCACCAAATCCACGGTCAAGCAGAACGAGTTTAACGCTGAACTCCAGGCCCGGACCCTCTATAAACTGGCCGAGCGCGTCCAGCCCGACATGATCTTCACCTTGATGGACCTCTCCGTTGAAGCCGGTGCCCCGCCTTAAAGCGGGGCCTGCCCGTGCGATATCCGGTCAGCGATTCCGCGACCGTGGACTGGCATCCGGTTAAAACCGTCTCCGACCTCGAACAATACAAGGTGGTTGACCATCTTTATGACGGCCGGGTCTGGGTCTATCTCCAGACCATCCGGATGCTTTCCGCGCGGCTAGACATCCCGATCGGGAGCTATGTCATCGGACCCTTCACCCTCGCGGGACTGATGATGGGCGCAAACGATATCGCCATCGCATCAATTGAAACCCCGGAAGTGGTGGTCGCAACCGTGAACTTCTGCGAAAACGTGGTCATTGCCTATGCCAAGGCTTTGCAGGAAGCGGGCGCCGACATCATTACCATCCTCGACCCCACCGCGGGAATGCTTTCCCCCAATGCCTACTGGCAATTCGCGGGACAAAGCGTCCAGAATCTCATCCGCCAACTCGATACCCGGACCATCCTCCACGTCTGCGGAGATACCACCCGCCTGATCAGCAATATGTGCCGGACCGGAGCCCAGGGACTTAGCCTGGACTGCATGGTCAACTTCCCCCAAATCGCCAAAACCGTTCCCAAGGACATCGTGCTTATTGGAAACATTGATCCCGTGACAACCATGCTCCAAGGAACCCCTGAAAAAGTCCGGCAGGATACCATGGAATTACTTAAGGCCATGGCCCCATTCCAAAACTTCATCCCCTCCACCGGATGCGACTTGCCCGCTGAAACCCCCATTGAGAACGTCGCCGAATTCGTCAGAGTGGTCAAATCTTGGCCCTGATTTGCAAGTGATGGGGTCAGGCCGAAATCCCCTGAGGTCAGGCCCAAATTCATGGGGTCAGGCCGCTTGGGGTCTGACCCGAATGGCGCTAATTTAAGGTTGAGCCTGATAGCCAAGCGCTTATGGTCATCAACTGAATGGGTTGACAGGTATTCGATTCTTTCGATAGCCCGGCGCTTATGGTCATCAACCAAATAATTTGATCGGGAGTTCGGGGTTCGATAGCCCGGCGCTTCAGCGCCGGGGAACCCGGCCGCGGCCCCTGCCGCTGCGGCCCGGGCCGCGGCGTGGGCCGCAGCAAGGGTTTTAGGCGGTCGCCGTTCCCGGCCATAAATGGCCGGACTATCGAAGACGAATTTCAAATTCACAGGGTAAGCCATGAATGGCCGGGCTAAGGAAACGCAAGACCGGGATTATCCATGAGCTTAACTTAGCGCCATTCGGGTCTGACCCCGGAATTGCAGAGTGATAAGGCCAGACCCCTCCGGGCCTGACCCCGAGAATTCCGAACCCGGGAATTAAGGGGTTTGCTGGGCTTATTACGTAAGAGTTATGAGTTCCCCTCTTTTGCCCTTCTCAATGCGAATCTTTCCTTCGCGCGCCAACCATCCGATCGCGCGGTCCGCCTCTTGCTGTTTTAGAGCCGTTCCCTTAGCAATGCTTTCAACTGAAACTTGGCTCTTGCCGCAAAGAAACTCAAAAACTTTTCCCGCATTTTCGCCGATTTTCACAATCATAATTCGACCCTCCTTTTTCAGGGTGTGTTACGGACCCTCTCTTTCCACATTATTCACAAATTACTTTAGCATGCCAATCCCCGGTTTGCACTTGCCCACCCCCACTTTTTGAAAATGCCGCGGGTCAGGCCGAAATCCCCTGGGGTCAGGCCCTATCGTCGCAGTTCGGACTTCGATGTTAGGGCCTGACCCCGCGAATTCGGGATTTCGGCCTGACCCCGAGAATTCCTTGTTTTCCGGCGCGGAACATGACGTTGAGCGGAGGCTTTTCCCCGGTCCAGAGCCGGAATTGCTCGCCGGCCTGGCGCACCAGCATTTCGATCCCGGGGATGGTCCGGCAGCCTTTGTTGCGGGCGTATTTCATGAGCAGGGTCTGCGCCGGGTTGTAAACGATGTCAAACACGCAGATGCCTTTGGGCACGAGCTCTCTGGGGATGGGGCTTTCATTGACCCTGGGATATACGCCCACGGGCGAGGTGTTGATCAGCACCTCCGAATCAGCCAATTCTCCGGACATGGCCTTGCGGTCGAACTTTGCCCCGCGCACCCGGGCGCCGGTCTTGGCCGAGACTTCTCTTGCCAGGGAGCTCGCCCGCTCGTTAATGACGTCAAAGATCACGATTTCGTTTCCAAGCCTTTTGCCGGCAAGGGTGAACGAGATCGCCCGCGAGGCCCCGCCCGCGCCGAGGATGGATATTTTCTTGCCCTTGAGCGCGATTCCGTTTTCCACCAGCGAAAGGTAAGCCGCCTCGCCGTCGGTGTTGAAACCGGTAAGCACGCCGTGGTCATTCACAATGGTATTGACCGCGCCGATTTTTTCCGCCAGCGGGTCCAATTTATCCAAGAGCGGGAGCACGTTCTGCTTGTGCGGGAAGGTCACGGATGACCCGCGGATGCCCAGCCCGCGGATGCCGCTCACCGCGGATTTAACGTCCTTGACCGCGAACGCAACATAAACATAGTTCAGCCCGAGCTTCCTGAAAGCGGCGTTGTGGATCTGGGGCGAGACCGAATGCTCAACCGGGTCGCCGATCAGAATGCAAAGCCCGGTGCGGCCGCTGATCTCCACGGCTATTTCCCCGCCGGGAATTGCCGGACCATCTCCCGGATGAATTCCGGGCTCGAGCCGCAGCAGGCCCCGATCGCCTCCGCGCCGGCCTGGAACATCTTGGGCGCAAAGGATGCGAACTGCGCGGCGGTGACTCCGTATACTTCCTTGCCCCCCTCGAGCGAAGGCTCGCCCGCGTTGGCCTGCGCAATCAGCGGCGCAGACGTGTGCGAGCGAAAAACCTTCACGAGCTCGACCATTGCTTCCGGCCCGACCGAGCAGTTGGCGCCGACCACGTCCGCGCCCGCTTCCAGCATGCCGTTCACCGCCTGCTCCGGGCTTACGCCCATCATGGTGAAAAAGCCGCGGCCGGTCTTCTTGAAGGTCATGCCGGCAACCACCGGAAGCCCGCGAGCCGCCTTCTTAAGTCCGCGGATCGCAGCCTTGACCTCTTCAAGGTCAAACATGGTTTCAATGCTGAACAAATCAACCCCGCCACTAACCAGGGCGCGCGCCTGCTCGAAATAAATTTTCTCGCACGCCTCCGGGGTCAGGTTTCCAACCGGGGACATCATCTCGCCCGTGGGCCCGAAATCGCCCGCGACCAGCGCCCTGCCCGACGAGGCCTCTTTTCCGATTTCCGCCGCGGCCAGGTTGATCTCTTCCAGCCTGGATTCCAGCCCGGCCGTTTTCAGCTTGAGCCGGTTGGCGCCGAAGGAGTTGACCTGGATCACCTCCGAGCCGGCGTCAATGTAGGCGCGGTGGATCTCGCGGATGACTTCCGGCTTTTCCAGGTTCCAGAGTTCAGGCAGCCTGCCGGCCAGCCCGCGCTCAATCAACTGCGTGCCCATGGCCCCGTCCCAGAACACCGGCCGTCCGGACTTGCGCGCGTTTTTGATCCGCTCCATCAGCTCCATCATTTTTGCCCCAGGGTTTCCCGAAAAAAATCCTTGAGCGCCTGGTTCACCTCATTAGGTTTCTCCAGGTTGACGATGTGCCCCGCGTCTTCAATCCGGACCAGCTTTGACCCCGCGATTTGGCTGTGGAGGAAATCGCTGTATTTCGGGGGCGTGAGCAGGTCGCCGGCCGCGGAGATGATCAGGGTCGGGGTCCGGATCTGGGCCAGTTCTTGCTGGACGTCAAAAACGTCGCAGGCGCGGAAGTCCGACTCCGCGCTCTCCGGATTGATCTTGGCCAGTTCCGCCACGCTCTGCTCGACCACCGCCTTGGGCGCGTTCTTGCTAAAGGCGAAGGACGGGAAGAGCTTGAGGTATGCCGGCCAGTCGTCGCGGATGACCTTGAAGATGTAGGGCATGACCTTGAGCTTCGCGCCCGTGCTCATCAGCACCAGTCCCAGGAGACGGTCCTGGCGGTGGATCGCTATGTGCTGCGAGATGGCCCCGCCCATGGAAAGACCGACCAGAAGGAACTTGTCAAACTTGAGCGCGTCCGCGGCGCCGAGCACAAAGTCGGCATGGTCTTTGATCTGCTTGCAGGCCGGTCCGGGTGAAAGCCCGTGGCCCGGGAGGTTCAACGCCACCGGGGCATAGTCGCGCCGGAAGTAGACAAGCTGGCCCAGCCACATCATGTGCGAGCCGCCCGCGCCGTGGACAAAAATCACCGGGGTTTTACCCTCGGCAAGCGGCCACTCCCCGGCCGCGAGCCCGAATTTATCGCCGATTATTTTTTCGACCATTCCCAGAATGATAGTTTTGAAATCGGCTTTTGTCAAAAACCAGCGGGACCAAAATCATAAGGCCATGCCCGCCATCCTCCGCGCAACATGACCGGACATCTCATTACAAAACAGAATCATAATTTTTTGTCTTCCTTGTCAGAACTGCTTATGTCTTAAGTCAAGACCTGACCCCAAATATTCGCTCATTTGGCGCGACAAATAATCTTCCTCCTTGGTCATCACGTAGTCCATGTTGCGTTCCGGCTTTTGGCCTTGTTTCCAGAGCCGATGGAGCTTAAGGATCACCTCTGCGATTTTCTCCGGGTCTCTGCCCGAGGCGATCATCGCCCCGCCCGCGGCCCGCAAAATCTCCGCGGTCTCCCCTTCCGGGATCACCCCCAGCACCCAGGCCGGAGAGCGGAGGTACTCAAACACCTTCCCCGGAACCACCTGGGACGATTCCACGTCGCCGGACAGGATCAGCACCAGCACGTCCGCGGCCAGCATCCATCGGAAGACCTGGTTGTGCGGAATGAATTCCATGAACGTGACCACCTCTTCCAGGCCGTATTCTTTGGCCAGGGCGAGGTCAAAGGGGAAGAACTGACCGATCAGACGGAGCTTGAGTTCGGACTTGAGTTCCGGATGGTCCCGCAGCAGCCGCTGGAGCGCCTGGAAGAAATTTTTCGGGCCGTGCGCGCCGTAGAGCGCTCCCAGGAAGAGCATGTTGAACCCGGTTTGGGGCATGGGCTCAACGCCCTGGAAATCCCGTTCGCGAAAGCCGTTGCTCAGTTCCCGGAACTTGGCCTTGAACCGGGGATGGGCCTTCTGGGCCTGCTTCAGGCCGTAGGCGAAGGTGACCAGGTCCGCGTTCCTGACCACGGCTTTTTCCATCCAGGCGTTGAGCTTCCGGTGGGCTTGGGTGGGGAAAAAATAATGGGGGTGTCCGGCCCAGTTGTCGCGGAAGTCCGCGATCCAGGGCAGCTTGAAAATCTTCTTGAGCAAAAGCCCGAGCAGCTGCACGCTGTGGGGCCAGGACGAAGTGATGATCAGCTCCGGCTTTTCGCGCCGGATGACGGCTGCGGCCCGGAGCGCGGCAAACGGCAGCCAGCCGATCAGGTCGTCCGGGACCATCAGCCACAACCGGAACGCCTGTATGGCGCGCCAGAGCAGGCCGGAACTCTTGGCCGCGGCCGGGGCCGGCGCGGCAAGTTCCGACCGCCCCTTGCTTCCAAACGCACTCTGCAGCAGGTGGACGATCCTTTTGGGATCGAGCGACTCGGTGCGCTCGATTCGCGCGATCCCGGAGACCTCGTCCAGAAGACTTTGGTCTTTGCTCCGGGCAAAGACTTCCTTGACCGTGACCACCACCGGCTCCCGGCCGGAGTTGGCGATGGCGCGCGTCCAGCGGACCAGGCGCGGAGAGCCGCCGCCCCCGGCCGGAGGATAGATATAGGATATGAGAAGAACCTTGCGCCCGGCTGGCATTGGAATTGGAATATATCTTCAATCCGCCCGGGAATCAAGGCATGGTGGTTGGACCCGGGCCGGGCCAAGCCTTGGCTATCCTGGAGTCAGACCCGAATGGCGCCAAGTTAAGCTCAATAATAGTTTTGGCCCAGCGGTTTCATAATAGCCCCGCGCTTATGGTCATCAACTGAACAGGTTGACAGGTATTCGATTCTTTCGATAGCCCGGCGCTTATGGTCATCAACCAAATAATTTGATCGGGAGTTCGGGTTTCGATAGCCCGGCGCTTCAGCGCCGGGGAACCCGGCCGCGACCCCTGCCGCTGCGGCCCGCGCCGCGGCGTGGGCCGCAGCAAGGGTTTTAGGCGGTCGCCGTTCCCGGCCATAAATGGCCGGGCTATCGAAGACGAATTTCAAATTCACAGGGTAAGCCATGAATGGCCGGGCTAAGGAAACGCAAGACCGGGATTGTCCATGAGCTTAACTTAGCGCCATTCGGGTCAGGCCCTATCCTCGCAGCCCGGACTTCGATGTCAGGGCCTGACCCCGCGCCACGCTTTAAGGCGTGGCCGCTTCCGGTCTTGACCTTTGGACCGATCCATCCTAGTTTGATAGCACCGATGGTTTCAGGAGGCGAAAGATGAGAAAGTTGTTGATCCCGGCCTTTTGTTTGGGGCTGGCGCTTGCGTGTTCGTGCAAGAATAAAGAAAACCGCGAAACCGCAGCTGCGGCCGCAACTGCGCCCGCGCAGGCGGGGAGCGTCAGCGCGGAATTATTTTATCAGTTGACGATTGAGCGTCTGGGCCTGGACAACGAGGTCAACGCCGGCTATCTGGAAATCCTGAAAGCCGCGGCCGACTATGACCAGGCGCTCGAAGACCGGATTTCCGGTTACGAAAAGCAGGCCGTGCAAAAATACCAGGCGCTGCGGGAAAAGTACCAGACCTCTTTCGCGGACCTGGAAAAGATGGGCCACAACCAGGCCATGAAATCATACCTGGACGATTACCTGAACCTCCACCCGGAAGTGAAAAAGCAGATTGAGGACCGGGAGCAGGAAAAAACCCGGCTGGAGAACGCCATCAGCGTGGAGATGAACCGGCTGCATCCTCCTCCTCCGGCGCCGCTGCCCGGCCAGACCGTGAATCAGTAATTGAGCCGGCGCCTCGCCCGGATCAGGTCAGAGTTTGCCTTGTAACTTTGCAAACTTACTTGTTCGGCCAGTCCTTGCCGGTGATTTTTTTCCACAACTCCCGGGCGTCTCTTTGCGAAACCTTGTTGCGCATGACCTCGGCCGGCATCACGGTGTCGGGGTCCTGCTTGAGATTATAGTCCAGCAGCTCCAGCGCGGTCTTGTCATCATTGAAATAGACGTGATAGAACCGCGCCTTATACACGTAGTTATCAAGGTAACCCGGGGCGGCCTTGATCGCGTCGTTGATCTGGTCAACCGCCTCCTGCACGTCCCAGCCCACCATCTTGACCACGATCTTGGGCACCCGGCAAAGGACTTCCGACCAGAGCCTCCCGGGCGCTCCGTAGAAATAGTCGGCGTCCTGGTCCGTGACCCAGTCCGAGGTCTTCTTGAGCGCGGGGAACGCCGCGGCCTGGACGAAGATGGAGCTGAACTCCAGTCCCGAGGCCCTATTGGTGCACCACCAGTATTTGCCGCCCACGGTTTCCTTCAGCTTGACCGATTGCTCGGCATAGGCCAGGCCCTTGCCGTAGATGCCTTCCAGAACTTTCTGCTGCTCCTTGGTGGCCTTGGGGAGGTTATCGCCGTACTCCCAGTAATAGCGGGCGAGTTCGGCGAGGATGGCGGGGTTGCCGGAGTCCAGCTTGTTCGTCTGCTCAATCAGGTCCATGCATTGCTTGAAGATGCCGGCGTTGGAGTCCGTCGCTTCCAGGGCCCAGGCCTTGTCAATCAGCTTCTGGGCTTCGGGGTTCTTGGAGGCCGCTTTCACCAGCGGCCCGGCCACGGCCCGGGCGGAAATCAAGACCGCGACCAAGCCCAAAGCAAAAAACAAAACTTTCAATCGCTTCATTTTTCCCTCCCTGTTTGGTCAACTGATATTCACAATTATATTGGACAAGCCAAGGCGTTTGCAAGTTCACGGAAGTTTCCCCCGTCACTCCTCCAGCGGCGCCTCATCCGAAATGCTGTCCCCACCCTCCGGCCGCGGCACTTCGGTCATCTGGAACTCAGGGGCGATTTTGGAGAACAACTCGTTGAACCCCGGTTCGAAATCCGGCGCGATGATGATCTCAATGATCCCGCGCGCGGCGTCCACCGTCCTCACCACGCCCATGCCCTCGTACCCGGCCAGGACGTAGTTCAGCTCCACGATCTTGCTTTTGGGCAACTGGAAAAACCTGAGCACGTCTTTCAACATCACCGCTCCCCCGAAAAACGGCCCAACCTAGTCCCCCTCCATTTTCGCCTCGAATTCCGAGCGGCACTTGTCCGAGCAGAAATAATAAGTCTTGCCCCGGCTGCGCAGCGACACGGCCCGGAGCGGGTCAACGTAAACGCCGCACACCGGGTCCTGGGCCATTTCCGTGCTCGCCTCGTCATCCTTTTTCCTGAACTCGGGCTCTTTCCCGGGCCGTTTGACCGGCTTGAACATGCTCCTGACGGTGAAGTACAAGACCATGGCCAGGAGCGCCAGCAGGAATATTTTGGTCATCTTTTTCCCCCCTGCAAAATCCCGTTGCCGCGCCTCAGAATTTTTCGTCAAGCTTCTTCACCTGCGCAGTGTCCGTGGATTCTTCCAGCAGCCGCCCGATGGTCTTGCGCAAAACCGGATGAACCAGCCCGGCCGCGATCTCCGCGAGCGGCTCCAGCACAAACCGCCTCTCCGCCATCCTGGGATGAGGCAGGGTCAGATCAACAGTTGATTTTATTATATCACCCGCGACAAGCATGTCGAGGTCAATGGTCCGCGCCAGGTTCCGGGAATTGACGTCCGGTTTCCGGCCCAGGTCCCGCTCGATTTTTTTCAAGGCGGCCAGCATTTCTTCCGGCAAAAGTCGGCTTTCGATTTCGATGGCGGCGTTTATGAACCAGCCGCCCTCCACCCCGACCGGCTCCGAAAGGTAGAGGCTGGACTTTTTGAGCACGGTCCCGATCTTGCGCGACGAAATGAGTTCAAGCGCTTTTCGGAAACAGCCGCGGGTGCCGCCGAGGTTGCCGCCCAGGCCGAGAAAATATCTCAAGGTCTTGACGCTCCTTCAAAACCAAAAACGCTTCATGGGGTCAGGCCTCTTCGCTGAAGCCCGGACTGCGATGCTGAGGCCAGACCCCTCAATTTTAAACCAGAAACCAGAAACGCTTCGCAAACCCGGCTTTGCCACTAAAGCTCCAAGCTCCCCAGCCTCTCCACCGCCAGCTTGATGCGCTCTTCCGGGGCCACCACCGCGAAGCGGACGTAGCCCTCTCCTTCCGGACCGTAGCTTGAGCCGGGAGAAGAAATAATCCCGGCCTCGTCCAGGAGCTTTCCTGAAAATTGCTCCGAACTCATTTTATCGGGGGCTTTGACCCAGAAATAGAAGGTTGCCTTGGGCTTTTGGTACTTGAGCCCGAGCTTGTCCAGCCCCCGGCAGAGAAGGTCGCGCCGCTTCTGGTAAACCGCGCACATTTCGGCAATGGCCTGGTCTCCCTTTTCCAGGCCCGCGATCCCGGCGCGCTGTATGGCCTGAAAAACCCCGGAGTCGATGTTGCTCTTCACCTTGGCCAGCATCTCCACCGCTTCTTTGGCGCCCGCGGCAAACCCCAGCCGCCAGCCGGTCATGTTGAAAGTCTTGGACAACGAATAAAATTCTATCGCGCAATCCATGGCGCCTTTGACCTGGAAAACGCTCGGCGCCCGGTAGCCGTCAAAGCACACCTCCGCGTAGGCCGCGTCCGAGACCACCCAGAGCTTGTGCTTCAAGGCGTAGAACACCGCCTGCTCGAAAAGCTCAAGCCCGCATATTGCTCCGGTCGGGTTGTTGGGGTAGTTGAGGAAAAGCATCTTGGCTTTTTTCCAGACCGAGCCCGGGACCGCATCCAGGTCCGGGACGAATCCCCGTTCTTCCTTCAAAGGCACCAGATACGGCTCGCCCCCGGCGAAGATCGTGCCGACCTTGTAAACCGGATACGCCGGGCTGGGCACCAGGCTCAAGTCCCCGGGGTTCAAAAAAGCCAGAGGGAAATGGGCGATGCCTTCCTTCGACCCGATCAGCGAGATGACCTGCGAAGCAGGAACCTTGACTCCATGTCTGCGCTCCAGGAATTTACTGGCGGCTTCGCGGAAAGCGGCAAGGCCGGTGCTGGTGGGGTAGCGGTGGTTGGCCGGGTCAATCACGGCTTTTTTCATTTCCTCCAGAATGAACTCCGGGGTGGGAAGGTCAGGGTCGCCGATCCCCAGGTCCACCAGGTCCCTGCCCTCCTCTAAGGCCTTCTCCTTGACCTGCTCCAGCTTCACAAACGGATACACCGGCAGGCTCTTGACCTTGTCCGAAGGATCAACAAACGACATGGAAAAACCTCCCAACCATTTAAATCTTTATAGCCGAGTTTTGCCTTGCTGGCAAGTCCGGAAGAAATTGACTGGCAACGGCGTTGGTGTAAAATCTGCCCGGAGTGGGCGAGGATAAAAACAAAATTTTCCGCAAGAGCCATCCGGAGCTGGACCAGCGCTTTATCCGGGAGCATCCCGCCAAGGCCGAAATCCTGGTCAATTCGCTGCCGCTGCCGGAGCAGCTTGAACTGGTCCTGGAGCGGCGGGGCCGGGAGCGGATGGACTTGATCCTGCTTTCCAAAAAAAGCCGGGCGCTGGTGCGGGCGCTTCCGGAAGCGGAACTCTATTTCACGCTCAAGGAGGTTGGCGAGGAAGAGGCTTTGCCCCTTCTGGCCATGGCGGAGCAGAGGCAGTTGACCTATATCTTTGACCTCGAGTTCTGGAGCGAGCAGGCCTTGGTCCCGGAGCGGATGTTCCGCTGGCTGGACCTGCTCAAGCAGGCGGACGAGGACCAGTTCCGGGAATGGCTCAAAAAGGTTGATCTCGAACTTATTATCCTCATCCTGCAAAAAGCGGTCACGGTCCACGTGGTTGACCCGGACAACCTGGGCGCCGAACCCTGGCGCGAAAAGGAGCTGTTCACGCTGGACGACCAATATTACTTCGAGATTGCGGACGAGACCAACCACGCCATAATCGAGCGGCTGCTCCTGCAACTCCACGACCTCGGAGAAGAAAAATTTTACGCCCTGGTTGACGACGCCCGGCTGCAGGTGACCTGGGAAAACGAAGACACCGCGGCCCGGGTGAGACAGGGTCGGATGGAGGACCACGGCTTCTACGGCTTTGACGAGGCGCTCAAGATTTACCGCCAAGTCTCGCCGGAGAAGCTCGCGGAGCTGGAAAAAAATCCGGAGCGGCCCGGGCCGGAAAAAGCTCCGGGTGCGCATTTCGCGCTCACCCTGGCCCAAGAGCTGCCGCATTTCCTTGCCCGGGGCCTGGCCGAACTGTCCGGGGCCGAGCTTGAGGAATTCCATCACCAGTTCGCCCGGCTGGCCAACAAGGTCATGGCCGCGGACGCCATGGACCTCACCCAACTCGACAGCCTGAGCATAGCGGTGGCAAAAGTTTACGGCTGCCTTGAGATCGGGCTGGAGTCCTGGTCCGGGGGCAGCTTCGCAAAAGCGGTTGAACTGCTCCGGCGGCAGTGGCTGGAGCATATTTTCCAGGCCGGCTTCTCCCAGGTGCTTGAGCAAAGCAAACGGGCCCAGCGGATCAGGCGCATCGAATGGTTTGCCCGATTGTCCGAGCCGTTTTTCCTGTTCGGCGACCCGGACGGAAAAATCCTGCGCGCGCTGGTGCTGCCTCGGCCCAAGTTTTACTCGGGGGAGAAAGGCGGCGAGACCGCGGAGTTCAGGTCTCTTTCCGAGGTCAAGGCCGCGGGCCAGGCGGTTGAACGCGCCGAACTCTGGCAGCTGCTCATGTTTGACGGGCTGGGCCTGCGCCCGGAAAAGCTGGCGGAGCTGATGGAGATCTACCCGTCGGAGCTCAGCTTCCAAGTGGTCCTGGCCACGGCCCTGGTCAACGCCGCGGTGAAATTCGGACCCGGGTTTGAACCGCTCACGACCGAAGAATTGTCCGGATTTATCCGCGAGGCAATGAAGCCGGAAGCGCCCCCGCGGAAAATGGACTCCCGGCTGAAGCAGGAGCTGCTCGACTGGTTTGTCAAGCAGAGCGCGGGCAAAGCGAGCGAGGCGTCGGTGAGGGAACTGGCGGACTCGGCCATTGTCAGTATCGAAGACGAGCTCGGACTGATCCAGGACCCGGAAAAGATCATGCCCAAATTCATCACCAGCCTGGTCTTGAAGACTCACCACCATAAGCCCGAGCCGGAAAAGGAGACCTGCGATGAGGAGCATTGACCAAAAGGCTTTGGCGGTCCTGGCCGTCATTTTCACCATGGCCGCGGCTTTCGGCTGTGAACAAAAAGAGGCTGCAAGGCAGGGATACTTCGCGAACAAAATGAACCGGGCGCTGAAAGACGAGGCCGAAGCGTCCTTCGAATCCGGAGGCGGCCCCGCGGCGCCGGCGGAGGCGAAAAAAGTCCAAACCCTTGAGCGCATGCTGGTGGTCAACGTGACCATCAACCTTGAAATTTCCGACCTGCAAAAATCAGTGGCCGGGGCCGAAGCCATCGCCAAAGAATTCGGCGGATATATCTCCCAGTCAAGCGTGTCCCAGGTGAGGGAAAATGAAAACGCGCAGCTGACCATCATGGTCCCCGCGGCCAAACTTGAGCAGGCGGTTGAGCGGGTGAAAAAGCTCGGAGAGCTGAACTACGAGTCAAAAACCACCGAGGACGTGACCACCCAGTTCATTGACCTGAGCGCGCGGATCAACAACCTGAAGAAGGAGGAAATCGCCCTGAGCGGGCTGCTTTCGCGGCCGGGCAAACTGGAGGAAATATTGCAGGTGGAGAATGAGTTGAGCCGGGTGCGCTCCGAGATCGAATCCATCCAGGGCCGGCTCAATTTTCTGGAAAAGGAAACCGCGTATTCCAAAATATTTCTCAACCTGCAGGGACAAGGCCGGCCCGGCCGTTTCCAGAACTGGCCCTTCGGACACACCCTGAGAAGAGCAGTCAGGGCATTCTTATTTACCGGCCGGGCTTTGGCATCGATTGTCATCTGGGGCGTGGTCTTCCTCCCGTTCGCCATTCTGCTTTACATCCTCTACCGGATCTTGCGCCGGTCAATAAAAAGGCGGGCTGCGGTCAGATAGCGAGGCAATTTCAATCGCAAAGCTTTTCAGCGGAAGCTGCTGAATTTCAGCCCAATCCCGGTCAAAACCATCCGATTCCTTGACCGGGGCGGCAAAAATGCTATGATTAAAATTATCAAAGGCAAGGGTCAGAGCAAGGGCAAAAGTCCAGGCCAGGACAAAGACTTGGAAAAGCGGCTCCGCGAACTGGAGTTGGAGCAGTCCCGTTTGAGGAGGCTGATCGCTTCCAGTCCGGCCATGATCTGTCAGTTGGACTCCGAGGGCAAGATTCTTCTTGCCAACCAGGCTTTCCAATCCTTGAGCGGCTATTCCGAAAAAGAGCTTGCGCGCGGGAATTTCTGGGAAATATTTTTTCCCGGCGAGCTTGGCCCCCAGGCGAAGAAGCTTGCGGAAACCTTTGCCCGGGGCGAGGACGTCAAGATGTACCAGGCGGTTCTGCGGTCCAAAAGCGGCGCGGAGGTGAGCATCTTTCTGAGCAGCGCCAACCTCCGGGAGGGGGACAAGACCCGCGAAATAAATCTCTTCGGTCATCTCTATCCCGCGGGCAAGGCGGAGGTGGTGGACCCGGAGCAAATCCAGCGGAAAAGCGAACAGGCCCGCGGCGCTTACGAGCGGATGGCCGGGATTGAATCGGTCTGGATTTATGTGACCGACGAACAGGGCAACGTCCTGTTCTGGAACAAGGGCGCGGAGCAGATGAGCGGCTATGCCTCCGAGCAGGTCCTGGGCAGCAACAAAATTCATGAACTGCTCTACCCCGACCCTGATTACCTGCAAGAGGTCGTGGGCAAAAGTCTGGAGATCATCAGCAAGAGCAAGCGGGAAACCCTGGAAACAACGATCACCACCAGGCAAGGCGGCAAAAAGACCATCTCCTGGAATTCGGTCGGGCTCAAGGACTCCGAGGGCAGGCAGTTCGGCCACTTGGTCATGGGCATCGACATTACGGAGCGGAAGAAGCTGGAGGAGCAGGACCGGCTGGCGCAGAAGATGGACGGGCTTACGCGGCTGGCCGCGGGAGTCGCCCACGATTTCAACAACCTGCTCGGACTGGTCCAGGGATACGTGGAACTCACCCTGGAGGTGATGGACTACAACGACCCGCTCCGCGAAAACCTGCTCGAAATAGCGGACGCCTCCGAGCGCGGGGCCAAGCTGACCAACCAGTTGCTCGCCTTCAGCAAGCACCAGATCATCGAACCCATTTCCTATGACTTGAACCAATCGATCCGGGAGCTCTCCCGCACCTTCAAGCGCGTCTTGGGCGACGAGGTCAACCTGGAGCTGGAGCTGGCGGAAGAGCTCCCGCCGGTGAAGGCGGACCCCTCTCATATTGAACAGTGCCTGGTCAAACTGGTGATGAACGCCAAGGAAGCCATCGGCAAATTCGGAACCCTGGCCATCCGCACCTCGGCCGCCAAAATCGGCGAGACTTACATCATGGCCCCGGGCATGGTCAAGCAGGGGGACTACGTGCTGGTCTCGGTCTCGGACACCGGCAAGGGCATGAGTCGGGAGGTCAAGGACCGGCTTTTCGAGCCGTTCTTCAGCACCAAGGAAAAGGCCTCCGGACTCGGACTGGCAACCGTTTACGGAGTCATCCACCAGCACGGAGGTTACATCCTGGTGGACAGCGAGCCGGAGCGCGGCGCCACTTTCAACGTCTATCTTCCAATCAGCGCTCTTCCCGCGGAAAAGCCCCGGCAAAAGGAAAGCAAACTGGAAATGCCCTCGGGCAACGAGAGCATCCTGCTGGTCGAGGACGACGTTCATTTGCTGGCGCTCTCGGCCCGGATTCTGCGCCGGCTGGGTTACACCGTGTTTGAGGCCGAGAACCCAAAGGACGCGCTCCTGATCCTGGACAAATACCCGGAACAGATACATCTCCTGCTCACCGACGTCATCATGCCCAAGATGAACGGAATAGAGCTTTCCCGGCGAGCGCTCGAGCAGCGGAAAAATCTAAAGGTCCTGTTCGTGACCGGACATCCCCTCTCTCACCTCGAAGACCCCATGCCCCCGGGATGCGAAGGCAACCTCTTGATCAAGCCTTTCCCCTCACGGGTCCTCGCCCAGAAAGTCCGCGAAATCCTGGACCGCAACTGACCCGAATGGCGCTAATTTAAGGTTGAGCCTGATAGCCAAGCGCTTATGGTCATCAACCAAATAAGTTGACCGGCATTCAATTCTTTCGATAGCCCGGCGGTTATGGTCATCAACCAAATAAGTTGACCGGCATTCAATTCTTTCGATAGCCCGGCGGTTATGGTCATCAACCAAATAAGTTGACCGGCATTCAATTCTTTCGATAGCCCGGCGGTTATGGTCATCAA
>Ga0315294_10000829_pt1 | contig 33598 bp, 36 predicted proteins | sample YL17G13_40_MG_FD_203626 | JGI IMG/M metagenome (GOLD analysis project Ga0315294, IMG submission 203626) | Sediment microbial communities from Yellowstone Lake, YNP, Wyoming, USA - YL17G13_40 | ecosystem: Environmental > Aquatic > Freshwater > Lake > Sediment | place: USA: Wyoming | collected...
CAAATTCGCAGGCAAAAGTCTACCTAAACATGACCAAGCTGGGAACTGGAAAGGCAAAGGCGATATGGCAGCTTTCAGGCGTAGCCCGACAAGACTTGTACCGCATACTTCGGGTTTGCTGGGGCTCCGGCGGACGGATTTTTAGGAGAGAGAATGAAAATACTGTTCTACCACTTTTTACTTTTAACCGCCAAAGCCCACTTAGCCTTACTAAATTTTCCTGTCTTTCCTTGCGAGTGCAGTGCTGGCTTGGACAAAAGAAGAGGTGTCAAGCGTTTGCTGAGGAGTCCCAGAGAAACTGGAAATACTCGCGCGCGAAACCGACCAAACCCACATGGTTGCTCCATATAATCAAGCTGGGTTTTTCTTCACCTAAGAAAAGCATAGCCTCTTTTCCGTCAGCAATTACTCCGCCGCCGAACATGTGGTCTCTGACGCGCAGCTCGTTTACGCCAGCGACTTTTTTGAGGAATCGCCAGTCTTCGGTTTTGCCTGCTACCATGAGTTTTATGTTCACTGTTTTCTTCAAGCCCGAAAGCAATTGGTCAGAGGAGGCGATTATGGGCTTCGCGAAGGTTGGAGCGGCTATCATGATTTCTTTACTGGCTTTCTTCAGGACTTCTTCCAGCTTAGTCACAATTGCCTGCTGACCGTGAAGTATCAATATGTCGGGTCGCTCCACCAACTCTCGTTTCTCGTAAAGCGGCTGCAGCACCTCAGCAACGGTTAGCTCCCAGCCTTGGTACTTGTCGTCCAGCTTCTGCTTCGTGAACGCCGTAGCCTCAAGAGGGGGAACAGGGTAATACTTGAAGGGTCGGCTTTCGGAGCTTTTGATCCAGCCTTTCTCTTTAAGCGAGTTTAAGACTTCATAAATCTTCGAGTAGGGAACTTTGGCTTCGCGGCTTATCTCCATAGCCGTCATCTGCCCGCCATCAAGCAGCGTGACGTAGGCGTCGATCTCGTAAGCGTTCAAGCCCATCTCACGCAATGTTTCCCTAGTATTCTCGTTTATTGACAATGGAGATTCCCCTTATTCACCTTAGTAAACGTTTGGAAACCTTATTATTTATTACATTTGCTCTTCTCTAACCAGCGAACACCAAACGATAAGCTTAGTGACATATATGAAGCCCATTAAGAACACGAAGAGCATTTGCCCCGAATGCATGAAAGTGCTAGATGCATCCATCTTTGAGGACGGGGGCAAAGTTTACATCAAAAAGGAATGCCCAGAACACGGGTCTTATCAGGAATTATACTGGTCTGATTATGAACAGTACGTGCGGGCGGAGAAGTTCCGGTACGACGGTGAGGGAATAGAAAACCCGCGGACCAAAACGGTTAACGGATGCCCCTCTGACTGCGGAATCTGCCCCGAACACAAGTCGCACACGGCGCTCGCAATCATAGATGTGACGAACAGATGCAACCTCAAATGCCCAGTATGCTTCGCAAACGCATCCGCCGCAGGATACGTTTACGAACCCACCAAGGAACAGGTCACAGGTATGCTGGAGAACCTGCGCGCAACCAAACCCGTGCCAGCCACAGCATTGCAGTTCTCTGGCGGTGAACCAACAATCCGCAACGACTTATTCGATTTTGTTCGAAAAGCCAAAGAACTCGGGTTCCGCCATGTTGAGATTAATACGAACGGGGTTCGGCTTTCGCAGAGCGTAGAATACGCCAAAGAACTGAAAGCGGCTGGAGTAAGCACTGTTTACCTGCAGTTTGACGGTTTAACACCTGACGTGTACAAGTTCATCCGCGGAGTGGACCTTCTCGAAACAAAAATGAAGGCTATTCAGAACATGCGCGAAGCAGGAATCCACAGCATAGTCCTAGTCGTCACACTGATTAAAGGCGTAAACGACAGCCAACTCGGCGACATCATAAACTTCGCAGTCAAAAACTTCGACGTGATAAGATGCATAAACGTGCAGCCCGTCTCCCTGTGCGGAAGACTACCGCAAGAAGAACGGGACAAGATGCGCATCACCATCCCAGACTTCATGCGCCTAGCAGAGGAACAGACAAAAGGCCAAATTAAAGTTTCAGACTTCTACCCCGTGTCAACCGTTGTACCTGTTTCAAAAGCCGTCGGCGCCCTTCAAGACAAGCGGTACGTAGAGTTCACGGCGCATCCACACTGCGGCATGGCAACATACCTCTTTATAGAAAAAGGCAAGATTGTACCGATTACCCATTACGCAAACGTGGAAAAGTTCGCTAACGCCATGAAGAAAGTCTACGCTGATGCCTCAAAAGGAAGCAAGAACAAAGCCAAGCTGCGCTTATTCGGAGCGGCAAGGCACGTGAGGTTCAGTTTTCTAAGGAAGTACGTGTTGCGAGTACTCACGGAAGGCAGCTACCAGAGCTTGGGCGATTTGCAGAGAAAGTCTATTCTGCTTTCATCCATGCACTTCATGGACCCGTACAATTTCGATTTGGAAAGAGTCCAACGATGTGTAATCCATTACGCCGTGCCAGATGGACGCATAATACCGTTCTGCACCATGAACAGCATACATAGACCTGAAGTTGAGAAGAAACTCGGCGTGCCAATTAAAGAGTGGAAGAGCAAGCATAAAGTTGAAATAAGCCAGCCATTCTAGTTCAGAAAGCAAGGGATAATCATGGGTGGAAAAAAGAAGCTAGGCTTAAAGCAAATGGAACGCCAGCAAGACAGCAACGAAGACACAAAAGCGAAAGATAAGAAAGGAGGCGCGCCGAAGGAGAAAAGAACAACCATAGGCGTAATTGCCCCTGACGCAAAAAACGACAAAATCCTTGCCGAAATAAAAAAAATGCCCGTCTTAACGCCCTACGCAGTAGCCACACGCTTCAACGTCCGCATAAGCGCAGCCAAAGAATTCCTAAAGCAACTGGAACAAAACGGCACGGTACAGTTGGTTTCAGGAAGCCACAGCATAAAAATTTACAAGCCCAGCTAGCCATTTTGGCTCTGCATCAGTCCATTTTCGTTTTTAATTTTGAAAAAGGAGTTTAGTTCCGTTTGGAATTTCCAGAAAGAGTCTACACCGAAGAAGAAGTCAAAAAGGCTAAGCAATCTTTAGACGAAGGCTACAAGCACAACTTGAAGGTTATTGGCGAACCAGTTTTCACTCAGAAAGTCAACAAAGCCCTTGAACTATTAAAGACGGCTGGTTACTACGAGTTTCTAAGAACCTACATTCGGCAGATAATGGAGATCGACGGCATAACCCAGCTTCGCGAAACAGAAGTGGCAATCTGGGCAAACAAGTTCGCCGTCGAAAACGAGGTTGACGCTGCAAGCCTCTTCGTCCAAAAAGCGTACCACATGAAAGAGTACCTGGAAGGCGAACTCTACTACGGCGGACAAGCGGAAAAACGCTCAGTCCAAAAACGCATCGAGTTTCTCGAAATCCTTAAGAACAAGACCGAAGACGCAAGCGCGAAAGCTGAATGCGAACGGCTTCTGGAAATGTGGCGTGAAAGTTCGCTAGCTTACTAAAGGCTCGACGCGAATTCGGGTTCCGCTTTTGACCTGACGGAACAGCTCCAGATTTTCCGTGATTTTGCCCAGTATGCTCACGGGACTGTACGGTTGCGACTGCCCGTAGAACACGCATAGGGCGCCACCCATAGGCCAAAAGGCAATTGCTCCAGTTTCCACAGTTGGCTTGGCTTTTTCCTCGCCCATTTTGACTGGAATTTCAAAGTAGATCTCTTCTTTCCACACGGCTGCGCGGCCTTCTACAGGAAGTTTCCGGACTATGGTATCCACTGTTCTAGGTGCTAGGAAGCGTACGAGTTCGCCTTCGGCTTCGCCTAAGCCTTCTATTAGGAATTTTACTTTTATGCGGGAGACGCTTTCTTCGTTACTCACTGTGTTCTCTCCTTTTAAGAAAATTGACGAATTCTTCGAGTCAGACAGTCCTAGTGCTTGAAGTCTAATTTAACTCTTACAGTTGAGTAATCAGTACGCATTATTCTTCGCAATTCAGCATCGCAGCATACAACGGTTAAAGGAGCTGTAGCAGTGTTTTGCCTATGTAATCCACTTGCTCTTCAGTCACGCCAGGATGTACTGGCAAAGAGAACACTTGTTTTGCTGCCTTTTCCGTTTCAGGAAGCTTACGCGCGCCAAAACGGTCCAGGTAATAGGGCATAAGGTGCACGGGGTTCACGTAATACGCTTCTGCGCCAATGCCTTTCTTCTTCAACTCGTCCAATATTCTGTTTCGCTCGCTCTCAGTGCCCTTCACGAGCCTGACAGTGTAGAGATACCAGCTGTGTCGGTCGCCTTTGGGTTCTTCAGGCAATCGCAGTTTCTCTGTCTTTTTTAGAATTTCAGTTAGCCTCTTTGCGTTGGCGCGGCGCTTAGCCCAGAAAGCGGGTAACTTTTCAAGTTGCACCACGCCTATTGCGGCTTGTATTTCTGACATGCGGTAGTTGTAGCCAAGCATCTGCGAGGCGTACTTGGCTTTTTCCCCGTGAGTTCGCAACATTTTCAGGGTCTCAGCGATCTTGTCATCGTTTGTGGTTGTGACTCCGCCTTCGCCCGTGGTCATGTTCTTGCTCGCGTAGAGACTCCAGCACGCAGCGTCAGCATAGGCTCCTGGAGGTTTCCCATCGTAAGTTAAGCCATGGGCTTGAGCTGCATCCTCAACAATCGTCAAACCATGTTTGGCGGCGATTTCTCGTATGGGCTTCATGTCAGCGGAAAGACCGTAAAGGTCCACTGGCACTATGGCCTTGGTCTTCTTTGTCACTGCTCTTTCAATTTCACTTGGGGCAACGTTGTATGTTTCCGGGTCTATATCTGCAAACACGGGTTTGCCACCCGCCATAGCGACAGCCTCGGCGGTAGCTACAAAAGTGAAGCTGGGCAGAATCACCTCATCGCCTAACTTGACCCCAGCGGCAACAACTGCGGAGTGCAAAGCAGCTGTGCCTGTGTTCACGGCTACGGCATGTTTGGCGCCGGCAAATTTGGCAAAATTCTTCTCGAATTGCGTGACCATTGGACCTGCGCCAAGACCGCTTGTCAGGTAACCGCTTCTCATAACTTTAACAACGGCTTCGATTTCTTCTTCGCCGATTTTTGGGAGATTTATGGGAATCAATTTTTCAGCCTCGGGTTATGACAGGTTAGTGTTCGCGAACTGGTATATTTCGATTTACCTGCAGCAAAGGGGCAGCACGGCTGAAAATGGGTTGTGAATTATTCAACTTGTATGGGATGCTCGACTTTGTAGTCTGAAATGACGCTGAAACTGCGGGCTCGAAGAGCATTATCTAAACTCGAATCGCCAGTGTCAACTCTTAGACTTTTCAGGCTTCGCAGTTTGCTTTCTGTGGCGACTACAACTATGTTGTCCAGCCCTACTCTGCGGATGACCTCTGGGCTGATTTGCTGGTTTCCTCTTCCAAAAATAAAGCCTTGACCGCCAATTGGGGTAACGATTATTTGGGCGTTTTTTCCATTTATTTTCTCTAATATTTGTTTCTCATTTACGTCGCTGGCCACTATTTTCTTGTCATATAAGAGGTCTACGCCTAACAGAGTCTTCTTCAAGTCCAAGAGGTCGCCTATTGTGCGTGTGGTTGTACCTGGACCCATGACGTAGAACACGTTGGGTTTCATGTTTTCAATTATGTAAATCGCTATGGCCGCTTGATTGCGCACTTCGCTCTCTGTCATTGGGCTTGCCAGTTTGCTTTCCTGAATCAAATGAGGTTCATAAGGCGTAAGCACGTACCCATAGAGCTTTGCTGACACATGACCCTCCCTGAAGGCCGTTTCGTCAACATCCATCACTTCGGCTTCTCTGAGAGGAAGGTCGCCCCATAAGAAACCCAATGCCACTCTTGCCGCAGCGCCAGGGGTCACCGCAAAAGCAGCGCTGTGCATCTTGACGCCTGTAGGAACCCCGAGCACGGGTATATTCGTGCTAGCCGCGTTCAGTATGTCTCTAGCGGTGCCGTCTCCACCACAAAAAACGAGAAGATTAACGCCTATTTCCTTGATTTTCTCGGCAATCTTTTTCGTGTCTTCAGCGCTTGTTTCGTCTTTTTTCTCCCCGACAATCGTGAATGCGAAACCACAGCGTTTGGCTTCGTCTTCCCCCATGGCTCCTGCGCCAACAACCAATCGTATGCTTTTCTTGGCAACGCTTAATTCGGAGAGAAAGGACTCAGCCCTTGAAGGCGCGATTGGTTTTGCTCCCAGATACCTGGCTTTGTCCAGGATTGCTTGTCCATCTGTTCCTTTGAGTCCCACGGCTCCGCCCATTCCCGCGATTGGATTCACAATCAACCCAATTGTTTTTACCTGAAGGGCATTTGAGGAGTCGGACATTGACTTGACGTCTAAACTCATAATTGCACCAAGCTAATCTTCTTTAACAGTGAATGAGAAGGAACCATAAAAATAAGATAGTAAAACAGCAGAAGTTTGCAAGTTCAGCCAAAGATTCTAAGAAAGTGGAAAAGGGGAAACCACGTATTGTGGTCGTTCATGGTTTTCTTGTTTCTTGAACCGCCTTAGACAGGTTCGCAACTAATGTACTTCTTGTTGACCTGGTCCAGCCAAGGATACAGGTTATGGAGCTTTGCCATTGATTCCGCAACTTTTTCCCCGGGGTACTCATATGGCTGCAGTTTACCGCTAAAGTATTCGTCGTAGGCTTGCATGTCGAAGTAACCGTGACCGCACAGCACGAAGAGAATAGTTTTTTCCTCTCCAGTCTTCTTGCATCTCAAAGCTTCGTCAATGACGCCTTTGATTGCGTGGGAGGGTTCGGGCGCGGGTATTATGCCTTCAGTTTGGATGAACAGTTTGGCAGCATCGAAGACGTCTAATTGATTGTAGGCTTCGGTCTCCATTTGTTTCTCTTGGACCAATAGGCTTATCGTAGGAGCAATTCCGTGGTAACGAAGACCACCTGCATGAATAGGTGCAGGTATGAAATCATGACCTAGAGTATGCATCGGAACAAGGGGAGTTATCCTTGCCGTATCGCCATGGTCGTACTGGTATTGACCCTTAGTGACCTTAGGACAGGCAGTGGCTTCGGTAGCTACAAAGCGTGTGTTCTTCGGTGCTTTTCCCGAAACTTTATCATAATAGAATGGCCAAATGAGACCTGAGTAGCTGCTGCCTCCGCCTATGCAACCGTATATCACGTCTGGGTAGTCTTCTGCAATTTCTAGCTGTTTCTTTGCTTCTAAGCCTTCCACAGTTTGATGCAGTAAGACGTGATTGAAAACACTGCCTATGGCATATTTGGTTTCTTTTTCGTGGACGAGGGCATCTTCAACAGCCTCGCTTATTGCGATACCTAAGCTTCCTTTATTATTGGGGTCTTCTTCCAGGATTTTCCTGCCAGCCTCTGTCTGTTTGCTCGGACTTGCGTAGACCTCTGCTCCGAAAGCATTCATCATCATTTTCCTGTAAGGTTTTTGGTCGTAGCTTGCTCTGACCATGTAAACGGTAGCTTTCAATCCGAATATCATGGCGGCGAATGCCAAGGCGGAACCCCATTGGCCTGCTCCTGTTTCCGTGGCTAATCGTTCTGTACCTTCCTTCATGTTGTAGTATGCTTGAGGAACGGCGGTGTTGGGTTTGTGACTTCCTGCAGGGCTGGTTCCTTCATATTTATAGTAAATCTTAGCGGGTGTTTTCAGAGCCTTCTCCAATCCGAGAGCTCTGAAGAGAGGAGTGGGTCTCCAAATCCTGTAAACATCTCTCACTTCTTCGGGGATGTCTATCCATCGTTCTTTGCTCAGTTCTTGACCGATGATTGCTTTTGGAAATATTCGTGGGACAACTCCGACGCCGGGTTCCTTTGTCTCCGGGTCAATAAACGGGGGCAACGGTTTAGGCAGGTCGGGAGTTATGTTATACCATTGTTTTGGCAGGTCATCTTCGCTTAAAACTATTTTCCTCATTAGCATTTAGTTTTACACCTTTAATGTGTGGTTGATACTTTGCCGTAATGCTATACCGAGAGTTATGGGAACATATTTATGCGTTGCTGAACAGAAATGTACATGAAGGAAAAACGGGTATGTGGAACACAATCAAAAAACACTTCGAAAACTACCCAGAACGCCTAAAAGTAGCACGCGTACTAGTCGAAAACGGACTAAGCGTCAAAAACGAAAAAATCTACCTCAACCAAATCGAAATCCCTCCAGTACGCATCGCACGAGTGGCAGACGTAGACAGACGAACAGTAAACGAAACAGTAAGCGCCATCAAAACCAACCGCGAACTCAGACAGATATTCGAGGAAATACGACCCGCAGGACATTCCTTGAAAGAAATAGCCAAACATCTCAACCTTGGAGTAGTAGAGATAACTCCAGTTGACGCGAGAGCACACGGCATCCTCGCAAACTCAGCCATGATTCTCACCAACGGCGGCTTAAGCATACGACAAGCAATCGTGGACGACCCAGAACTATCGCCCGAACCTAAACTTACCCTAATCGTGGAGAAAAAAATCCCAGGCGAACTAATCGCCGAGCTGTTGAAAATCAACGGCGTAGCCAAAGTCTCAGTGTACTAGAACTGCCAGCGCAATCTCAATCTGTAATTGCACATTAACGCGGCAAATAATGCAGAAACAGCCATTTTCAGCATAGTTAGGCTAGGCACTTTTTAGAAAAATTTATATGCCAATGATGTTTTGTTGTTGTTCGCACTTAAGGTGGTTTATAGGGTTTGTCATCAAATATACAAGCTGGCGGCGTGCCAGTTCTCATATTAAGAGAAGGCTCAAACAGGTCTCGTGGAAGAGAAGCACAGCACACAAACATTACAGCTGCTAAGATTGTAGCCGAAAGCGTCAGAAGCGCCCTAGGCCCCAAAGGAATGGATAAAATGCTCGTCGACAACTTCGGCGACGTAACAATAACCAGCGACGGGCGAACAATTTTGGACGAAATGGACGTCCAGAACCCAGCCGCTAAGATGCTGGTGGAAGTTGCAAAAACACAGGACAACGAAGCCGGCGACGGAACCACATCAGCTGTCATAATAGCGGGCGAACTTCTAAGCAAAGCTGAAGAACTGATTGAAAAAAACATTCACCCAACCGTCATAATTGACGGCTACAAGCTAGCCCAAGAAAAAGCACTGCAAACTCTTGAGAAAATAGCCATACCAGTGGACCTTAAAACTAATGATTACCTCAAGAAAGCTGCTGTCACTTCAATGGCAAGCAAACTCGTGGCTGAATACAAAGAGTACTTGGCTGATATAGTTGTCAAAGCTATGCTTGCAGTGGCAGAGAAAGAAGGTAACACATACAAAGCAGACGTTGACGACGTCAGCGTGGAAAAGAAAACCGGCGAATCCCTCAGAGACACCAGTCTCATAAACGGCATAGTCCTAGACAAAGAAATCGTGCATTCGGGAATGCCTAAACGAGTGGATAAAGCCAAAATCGCCCTGCTCGACGCTTCCTTAGAAATTGAAAAGACCGAGTATGACGCTAAAATCAACATTGAAAGCCCAGATCAGATAGAAGCGTTCCTCAAGCAGGAGGAAAGCATGCTCAAAGACATGGCTGACAAGATTATAAAGTCAGGCGCAACCGTTGTCATCTGCCAGAAAGGCGTAGACGACATGGTGCAGCACTTCCTCGCAAAGAAAGGAATAGTGGCCATTCGCAGAGCGAAAAAGTCAGACATGGAAAAACTCGCCAAAGCCACAGGCGGAAAAATCGTCACCAACTTAAACGACATCACACCGGCAGACTTGGGATACGCGGCGCTTGTGGAAGAACGCAAGATTAGCGAAGACAAAATGACCTTCATCGAAGGATGCAAGCACCCGAAGGCAGTCACCATCCTCATCCGAGGTTCAACCCCACGCATGAACGCCGAGACTGAACGCTCAATCCACGATGCCCTCTGCGTGGTCCGAGACATCATCCAAGAACCAAAAATCGTCGCAGGAGGCAGTGCACCAGAACTTGAAATGTCAAAAGTACTCAAAAAGTACGCCGAAACCCTGCCGGGAAGAGAACAACTCGCAGTCAAAGCCTTCGCAGAAGCACTTGAAGCTATAGCGATAACGCTCACGGAAAACGCTGGCTTAGACCCAATCGACATACTATCAGAGCTAAGGTCAAGACACGAAAAAGGCGAAACATGGGCCGGAATAGAAGTCCTGTCAGGAAAAGTACAAGACATGACGAAAGTGGGTGTCTTCGAGCCGATAACAGTAAAGAAACAAATAATCAAATCCGCATCTGAAGCAGCTATGATGATCATCAAAATCGACGACGTAATCTCCGCGGGCAAAATGAAAGCGCCTCCAATGCCACCAGGAGGCGGCGGTGGCGGATATCCAGGAATGGGGGAGTACTAAACACGTCAGCACAAGAAAAAGTAACCATAGGTCCTCCGAAAATCACCCGATTCGAAAAAGCAAGAATTGTCGGAGCCAGATCCCTTCAAATCTCTATGGGAGCCCCTGTCCTCCTCGCACTCGATGAAAATCTCTCCGCCGGCGGGACGGGTCTGAATAGCCCAATTGAAATCGCCCTGAAAGAGCTTGAAATCGGCATCCTACCCATCACCATCCGAAGAACCTTGCCAGACGGAACTTTCCAAGACATCCCACTCAAGTGGCTGATGGTAAGCTAAGCTTCAAATTTTCTTTTTCAGTTTTTCTTCTGCTTCTTTGAGAGTGGCGCTGATTTTTGTCCAGTGAGCGCCCTGCCAATACACGTGCCCGCAATTTGGGCACAGCCAAAAATCATCATAGTAAATGAAAGTGTTCTTTTCCACTTTATCCCCGATTTCCTGTTTGGGTACAGGATTAAGTTTTGCGTTGCATTGGGGGCATCGAGACTTTTCCAAGTCTATCGCCAAAGTTATGCTGTACCTTTGTGCGAGTTCCGCTAGCCGTTCGGGTTCCGTGTTGCCTTCCGCGTAGTACGCGTCAATGCCTTTGGCGACGGCTTGTTGATAGAGGGCTAAGTCTCTTGTGAGGAGAACGCGATTCTCTTTCTTGGCGATAACAAGCAGCTCAGCATCGTCTAATTTGATTGAGTACTTGACATCGTGTCCCATCATGCGGAGCCATCGTGTGAGTTTCCCCAGCATGCCGTCCACGATGAAGTTCACGGTTGCTCGCTCCGAATTACCCTGCCGCTTCCAGATTTCGCCACTATCTCCTGCTCATCCATCACCAGTGACCCGTTTACAAACGTCTTAACTGGCTTGCCTTGCACTTCCCACCCGTCAAAAGGGGAGAATTTTGCTTTGGAGTAGAATTTCGAAGCATCTATCGTGTACTTCTCGTTAAAATCCACGACCACTAAATCCGCGTTTTTCCCTTCCTCCAAGCGACCGCGGTCTGTTAGGTTGAAGACTTCCGCGGGTTTCTCTGCGAGCAGCTGAACAGCACGGCCTAATGATAACCGCTTCTTATGCACCATGGTTAACATGAGTGGGAGGGTGGTTTCTAAACCTGGCACGCCAACTTTGACGTCCCAGATGCTGCTTGCGTCTTTTTCCTTCAGAGCATGAGGCGCATGATCAGATCCTAGGACGTCAACTGTGCCTTCTGTTACGCCTTTCCAGAGGGCTTCGACGTGTTCTTTGCTTCGGAGCGGCGGCATCGTCACGATAAGTGCGCCACAGCGTTCATAATCTTCTTTTGATAACAAGAGATGATGAGGAGTAACTTCGCAGGTTACTGTCTTACCGAACTTTTTTGCTTCAGCCACAGCGTCCAAGCCGCCCTCAGTGCTCAGGTGACAAAAATGCAAGTGCACATCAACCTGCGCTTTAATAGCCAGTAAGCGGTTGATGGCTTCGAGTTCAACTCGTTCATCATGGGCTTTGAGGAAAGCGGTTACGTCGTGGCGGTTAGCAAGCTTCAGCTCTTCGGTTGCTTTTTTCAGGAGTGTTTTGTCTTCTGCGTGAACAGCTACTGAAACGTTTAATTCGCCAGCCTTCTTGAACGCGTCTTTTAAGGCTTCATCGTCGTCAATGTTTAGTCCGCCGACCTGTTCAGCCATAAAGAGCTTGAAGCCAACAGCACCCTCTGCGACAATGCCGCTCATCTCATCCAATTTGAATGGAAATTCGGAGTAAAAGCCAACGTTGACCAAGACGTGGCGCTCAGCCATTTGCATTCGGTTATGCAGGGTCTCTTTGCTCATCGTTACTGGAGAGTTGTTCGGCATGTCCAGAACGGTGGTTACTCCGCCTGCAGCTGCAGCGGCGGTTCCGGAGTGGAAGGTTTCTTTGTAGGCTTTGCCTTCGTCGCGAAGGTGCACGTGAGAATCTATCACTCCCGGCAAAACTAACAGGTTACGGAGGTTGATTTTTTCGTCGGCTTTCGGCATCTGCGTTTCTTTGCCGATTTTGAAGATTTTGCCTTCTTCGACTGCTATGCTGCAGTCAACTATTTCCTGTTCGAGGTATGCTTTGGCGTTGTTCAGTACGGAGTCAACAATCAAGTTAGACGCGCTCTTCGAAGTGAATAAGTGGAGAAGTAGTTTATTTGCTTATTTAAGCGAAAAATTCGGAAGCGCAGAATTGAGGCGGCTGGTTATTTTTCGTTTTCTACTTCTACGCGGCAGTCTTCGCACAGGTACTGACCGTTTACGTTTTTCAGGTCTTCTGAGTACCCTCCGCAGCGGTCGCAGTAACCTGAGAGAGGTGTCTCTTCAGTTTCCTCAGAAGTGCCTGCGCTTTCTATGCGGGATTTTTCTTGTATTATCTCGATTAGTTCGGGCATTATGCCTAGTATGTCTTTGCTTGAAATCAGTCCCACTAGGTCACCTTTGTAGATTACACCAAGTCTTCTTATGTCCAGCCTGCTCATTCGTCTCGCGGCATCGTTTATGGTTGCTTCGGGCTCTATTGTGGCTAATGGGGTGGTCATGATCTCTCTAGCTTTTACAGCTGCAGGCTGAAGGTTCTTCGTCAGCACTCGTACGACTAAGTCGCGTTCGGTTATTATGCCGAGAGGTTTTCCTTCCTTGTTGGTAACTATGACGCAGCCTAAGTCCTTTTCATCCATGAGTTTGGCAATCAAGTTTGTTGGAGCATCTTCAGTTGTTGTCACGACGGGGCTACTCATTGCGTCTTTGACAAACATTCTTGTTCTTAACCCAATTTCAGACATCGCTCACAACACCCGCCAACACTTTAGTCAAATTTTGGCGTCTACAGTCAACAATAAGGAACGCGCAATTTAAGAGTTTGCCAAACCTAAGCCAGACATAGCTCTGGGTGGGTTACGAGTCACGGTTCATGTTTAAGGATGTTGTAGTTGGGAAAATTTTCACCCAGAGCCATTCAGAAGCTAACATTGCTTTCTCTTGAACCCAAGAGCAAATATATAAGGCAGTAGAGTGATAATTTGGTGTTAATGAACCAAAAGAGGTTCCTACAAATTGCCATCTAAGAGAAAAAGCCGAGGAAGATCAAAGGGAAACAAAGGAAGCAGCGGACTCGTTCAATGCGGCAACTGCGGACAGCAAGTGCCAAGAGACAAGGCTAAGAGATCCACGCGTCGAGTATCCTTCGTCGAACCACAACTAGCCAAAGAGCTGCGGCAAAAAGGAACGTACATAGCGTCTTGGGTGGATACAAAATGGTACTGTGTTTCCTGTGCAGTACATAGAGGCATCGTGAAGGTCAGAGCAGAAAGCGAACGACACTCACGCGCAAAACGAAGATACTAATTTTCAGATTTGTTTCCTTTCTTTAGAGACTTGTAAACGTGTAGTCCTCTTTGTAGCACTGTGAAGTTTGAGAGCACAGCAAGCAGTATTATACCTACGTTTAAGGCGGGAAGCCAGAAAATCGCAGCGACGGTGGCAATAGCCAAGATTATGATGCGTTCGGGTCTTTCAGCTATGCCTATAGATTCCATTTTTATGCCAGCCGCTTCGGCTCTTGCGCGACTATAACTCACCATTAGAGAACCTAACAAGGCTGCTAAGCCCACGAGGAGGTTACAAAGACCACTAATTATTATTCCTGCGTACACTGCGGCGTCGGCGTACCTGTCGAGCAGAGAGTCTAGAAAACCGCCAAATGTGCTTGCCTGCTGGTAAGTTCGTGCCAGTATCCCGTCCAGCGTGTCGCAGAACCCCGACGCCAAAAGCAGGATTACCGCCAAGAGTAGGAGCAGAGGCTGTCCTTGAGTTACCGCGTAGGTCACCGCTGAAAAAAAAGCCAGCACAAAGCCTATAGTGGTTACAATGTTCGGAGTTAAGCCTATCCTATGTGCGACGTTGGCTTCTGCTGAGAGCACATCTTGGACTCTTTTCTTCAGTTTGGTTAGCATGTGTGAATTCTTATTTTTGTATGTTAATGCTTGTTATTAAAGTTGGACTGTGAAGATTGCAGGCGGCGTTGTTAATGTGCAAATGTATGCTGCGAAGGAGGCCTTGAGGCATTACTTTTCATCTATGTTATGTTCGTAACATACGTAATTAATCCAAAAGTTAACCATTAATTAGAAGGGGCGCCATTTTGCACCTAGACCTTATAAGGAAGAATTCAAACTACTAGGAGTCAGTAACGCTCTGTCGCGGACAGACGCAAGCGCACCCGGCAACGTTACACAAAAGAAACACAAAAAGGAGTAAAGAAAATGACTGAAAACGCAGACGTTATCTTCATCGGAAACAAACCACCAATGAGCTATGTTCTGGCAATTATAACAAGTCTCTCTTCAGGAACCCCAAAAGAAATCACTCTGAAAGCCCGAGGCCAAGCAATAACCACCGCAGTTGACGCGGCTGAAATAGCCCGAAACCGATTCGTGAAAGAACTCAAAGTCATCAAAATAGCCATCGGAACAGTTGAGATGCCGCCAAGAGAGGGAGAGACCAGGTCCAGAATGGTTTCCACGATGGAAATAACAATGAAAAAGTAAAAGCAGAACACGAAGCCAAAATAAAAAAACCCAAATTCTTTTCTATTTTTTAATTTCTAAACCTCATTGACCCCATTATGACGAATTCTTCTGCAAAATATCCGCTCAGGCTCTTTTTACCGCCCTTGAGAAGGCTGTTAAATCTCCGTTGCAAAACTAAGCAGTTACAAATGAACCAGCCAGAAGAAGAGCTGTCTAAGTAAGGCACTTGTCTGCCAACGGTCAAGCATTTTATGCGCGCTCCAGTTCAAACAGTAGTTCAACTCTATTTATAGAGGGGTATAGACAAAAAAGAGCACTAGAGAACTTGCTAGCGAAAGAATTAGAAAGGTTTGTGCAGAGCGGTTTATTCTCTGCTTGAGAGTATGACTATATAGTCTGCAGTGTCTGCGCACATGTCCGCTGCGTGCTCGATAAACTCGATCAAATCGTCGAATATGACCAGTGCTCCGCAGTTGATTTTATCGCCGTACTTTACGAACAAGATTTTAGCTTTGAGGTATTCCTGGTCAAGGTCATGCTCGATGTCTTCAACTCTTTTGGCTTCAGCTATGGCTTCAGCAGGGTTTGATGAGATTTTCTCTATCCCTCCGCGCAAAGCTTGAGCTGTGTCCACAAGCTTTGAAGTCATGAACACGGTTTTCTGACACAACTCCTCAGGAATCTTCGCGTCCCCAAGCATTTCTAGGCATCGGGCAGCATCTTTAGTGTGGTCAGCAAGCGTGTCCAGCCTCTTCACTAAGTGAAGGAGATCTTCGCGGTAATCTGCCACGAGCGCTGCACCTTTGCTTAACTCGGTGAAGACGTCAGTTCGGAGCTTGTCAACTTCTTCTTCTGCCTTGTAAAGGTTTTCAACGTACTTCTTAGTGTCGACTAGGTTTCCCTCTGCGAAGCTTTTTGTCGCTTTGTGAAGTAAGGTCACGGTGTCGAAGGCTTTCGTTATCTGCTCGTGAGCTAGTTCTAAGCCTTTTGTTCTGCGGCGTTTCTCGAACCAGTCGTAGCTTCTTCTTTCCACGGTCACATACCCGTTTACATTATTGAAATGGTTCCCATATAACCCTTCTTCTCAACAGGATACAGCAGCATCACTGCAGTTAGATGGGTGTTCGGGTTTATTTAAAATTTCCAAATAGAGTATGGACGACACTTTAGTCTATATAGCCAGTGAAGCCAGAAGCTACCAGCTTCGGAATTAATTTTCAAGAACATTCTTTGCCAAGTGAACCTTGTCAGCCAAGCTCTTCATTATCGTGTTCGTAACTTTCACTTTTACCCCAAGCTGCTTTATCCGATTCTTCTCCGAAGCGTCAGCTGTATCAATAATAAAAGTGTCAAGGAAATCCGCGTACAACTTTGCAACGGAAAAAGCTGAAACCTCAAGCCCTAATCCTCTCATCAACTTGTCCGCTGGACCCTTAACTGGAGCACCAGCAATTATAGGACTTATTGCAACTACTTGTGCATTCGTTTGCCTTAATGCTTCTCGAACTCCCTTCACCAAGAGGATAGTGCCTATGCTGACGATGGGGTTGCTGGGACAAACCACGACCAACTCTGCATTCTTTATTGCGTCTATTACGCCTGCAGCTGGTTTAGCCGCATCCGCTCCAGGAAACTCGACGCCGAGAACTTCATCAACTGAACCATTCTTCACAAAGTACTCCTCAAAATGCACGGAACCATTTCTCGTGATAATGCGTGACTCGAACTTGTCATCAGTCATTGGCAAAATAGTTGTCTTAAGCCCCAACACGTGGCTAACTTCAGATGTAACCTTGGACAAACCTAAGCCTTGTTTCAGACGTACTGTTCGGTACATGTGTGTGGCTAGGTCTTTGTCGCCGATGTTAAACCAAGTTTCACAATTGAACTTTTTTAGTGCATCCAGAAAATGGAAGGTGTCACCTCTGATTCCCCAGCCTTTCTCTTCGTCAACAATACCCGCCAAAGTATAAGCGACTATGTCTAAGTCTGGCGATATGTGCAAACCGTAAAGTTCAATGTCGTCGCCAGTGTTCACGATAACAGAAAGGTCTTTTGGGTCAACTGTTTTCACGAGTCCCGTGAGAAACCTCGCTGCTCCCACACCACCTGCCAGAGCTGTAATCATGGCTTTCACTCATTGGACCTTAAGCAAGCAAGTATGTTTCAGCTACGCATATTTGAATTGTCTGTTTCCAAAAACAAGCCAATGCAATCGACTTTATAGTGGTTCGTGACTTTCTTTCTCTGAAACCCAAGATTCGCTGGCTGAACCTTTCTCATCTATAACTCGTTCTTTCTTGAAGACTGGAGCCTCATGCTTGTACCTTTCTACGGCTTCGCGCAAAACTGGAAAAACATCCGTACGGTGGGACCCCGCAACAGAAACGTACACAAGGTCTTCGCCAACGTTGAATTCGCCGAGTAAATGGTGAATCTGAACATCTACAATCCCAGGTTTTTTTGTCAAGTCATTGCAGATTTTCTCAAGGACTTCGTTGGCTTTCTCTTCGTAAGCTTCTAACGTGAGTTTCTCTACTTTTTCGCCTACGTTGTTTTCGCCGCGTGCCACACCGATGAACAAGCATATTGCGCCAGTTTTCTCAAAATTGTCATTTTTCTTTATGCTGTCCATTAGGTTTGTTAGGGAAAAGTTGCCTTTTTCGTGGACGCCTGCATGGTGAGTCATGCTTATCACTTCGCCCATGTTGTTGAGGGGAATGTGTTTAATACGGTATTCGGTTTAAAATACGCTTTCGCAACATGTGAAAATTCTAGAAAATAGAATTAAGAAATAAGAAAGGCTGTTGCAGGTTATGCTTCTTGTTCTTCAGCGGCTTCTTCGGCAACGGGTTCTGCTGGTGGTGCTTGAGTTGGCTGATTTGGCTGTCCTATGAGTTTGGATTTTCTGATGCCTACGTGCCTAAGTGGCGCCACTAGTTTTGCTTCGTTGTAGATATCTGAGGCTATTTTGCCCAGAACGATTTCTTGCACGAACTGATCCATTGTCAATGCCGCGGCTTTTGCGTTGATGGTTTTCGTCATTATTTTACGGATGATTTTCTCCTGCGAGGTCTTGATTCTGGAAAGCGTGAGTGCAGAAACTGCCACTCGAAGCTTGTAGGCGTCTTTTGTGGTTACACTGAAGAGGCCGTCGACTTTGGTGGTTCTTCTGCGCACCAAGCTTCGCAGGTAATCGCGGCTGTACTCGTGGCCTTTGAATATGGTTCGGGCGGTTTTGCCGTCTATTTGGTTAACTTGGAAGAACATTTTCAAGTACTGATGCGAGAAGTCGCCTGTGATGTCGTAAAGTGTTGCTTCGGCGACTCTTCCGATAAGTTGAGCTTCTTCTGCTGCTGGCACTGAGCCTAGTTCAACGTTTCCGAAGTATGGTGGCGCAACCATCATGTACCATGATTTGCCTCGCCATTTGTCGCGTATGTGCTTCGTTTTTGAAGACAAGTTAATCCTCCGAATGCGCCTTCAACATTCTCAAGGCAATATTAAAAGGTTTACCGTTTCAGGGTTATGTTCTCTATGTCACCCATGTATTTTCTTAGGACCTTTGGGACTAGGATTGATCCGTCTTCTTGTTGGTAGTTTTCTAGGATGGCGACGATGGTTCTGCCTGTGGCTATGGCTGTTGAGTTAAGAGTGTGTGGGAAGCCTTTTGGGGGTGCGCCTTCTTTTTCGCGGTAGCGTATGTTTAGTCTTCTTGTTTGGTAGTCGGCGCAGTTGCTGCATGAGATTACTTCTCTGTAGGCTCCTTGTGCAGGCATCCAAGCTTCAAAATCGTATTTTTTAGCTGCTACTGTGCCTATGTCGCCGGTGCAGACGCTAACCATGCGGTATGGAATTTCGAGTTTTTGGAAGAGTTCCTCGGCGTTTCTGGCAAGTTCCTCGTGCATTTCCCATGATTCCTCGGGTGTACAGAAGATAAACTGTTCTATCTTGTTGAACTGGTGTGTTCGGAAGATTCCGCGTGTGTCTTTGCCGTGTGCTCCTGCTTCTTTTCGGAAACATGCGCTTACGCCTGCAAGTTTAAGCGGCAGGTTTTCTTGTTTGAATACTTCGTTCATGTACATGGCTGCCATGGGGTGCTCGGATGTGGCGATTAGGTACAGGTCTTCGTTTTCGACTTTGTAAAGGACATCGGCGAAGTCGCCTAGGGCTGTTACGCCTTCGTAGGGTTCACGCTTCATCAAGTAAGGTGGCTCGATGAGAGTGTAGCCTTTTTGGGTCATTGTTTCAAGGGCGAAATTTATCAGCGCCATGTCCAGAAGTACGCCTGCACCTTTGAAGAAGAAGAATCTGGCGCCTGCGACTTTTCCGGCTCTTTCAAGGTCTATAATGTCGAGGTTTATGCCTAGGTCGATGTGGTTTTTTATGGGGAAGCTGAATTTGGGAATGGTGCCCCATTTTTTGACTTCAACGTTGTCGTTGTCGTCTTTTCCAACTGGCACGGTTTCGTGCAGAAGGTTCGGAAGCCGCATGAGGTATTCATGTGTTTTTTCTTCTTCAGATGTTACTTCTTTTTCTAAACTTGTGATTTCCACGTCTATCGCTTTGGCTTTCTGAATCTGCGCGTCTGCGTTTTTTCCAGCTTTCTTTAGCGGGGCGATTTCAGCGGTCACAACTTTCCTGTCATGTCTAAGATCGTTCAATTTGGTTAGGTTTTGTCGCCATTTCCTGTCAGTCTCGATGAGGTCTTCGAGCATTTTGATGTTTTCAGGATTTCCTCTCTTCTCTATGTTGTTCTTTACAAGTTCGGGGTTTTCGCGGATAAGTTTGATGTCTAACATTTTCCTCACGATGCGACGCTGTAATTTTAGATTTGCTTGATTATTTAAACTTGCGATGTGCTGTTCCACTGGGTTCAGAATAGGGATTGTTTTCTAGTGGAACTAGGCTCTCTGCAGACTATAGCCTCCTTATATAAAGGCTGAAATGTGGGCTGGACTTTTGGGTGAAGCATGTTTCAGGCTGAATTTTAGAAAGTATTAGATATTGAAGTGGTGGGTTAGTGTAATGTGAGCCCAGAACTTGCTTGGTCGTTCAGTTTATCGTAGATTGTCTTCATTACTGATTTGATTGTTGTGTAATCCTTGGTTAAGTTTTGAGAGAGGGTTGTTGTTTCGCAGGAGATGCAGTTGCCTAGTTGGCTGAGGACTACGCCTGTCTTATTCAGGGTTTACCTGAGTTGCGTTAGGTACCAAGGGTGTTGCTTATAACTGTGATTTGGTGTTGATTTGTTACTCTTTACTTCAAAAGTTGTGCCAGCAAGAGGTCACTTTTTGCCTGCGCGATGCATTCTAAGTTGATAATACAGGTATCTTTTGATGAGAAAACTTGCTATGGACGCCGCGAACAGCATATTAAACATGACCATTACCCAAGGATTCTGGAAGTCATCACCAATCAGGTTAGCGTGCACTATCCCGAACAGCAACACGACGTACATCAACGCGTGGAAATACCTCCAGTATTTCGGCGCTTTCACTCTCAAGACCGCGGCGAGGAACGCGATATAGAGTATGAAGAAAGCTGGTCTGCCTGCTAACATCCAAAAGATATTCCATGAGTCGAAACGGGGCACAAAAACTGACAGGGAAAGCCTGTCAACGGCGTTGAAGACGGGATGCAAAGTAATGAAGACTAAGCCAAAAATGGAGAAAGCGTGATGCACCTTCAGAAAGGGCTTGCCGAAGGCTTGTGTGATTTCCTTCAGGAAAGGCGTGGTCAGAACTGCTATGCTAAGAAACAAGTAACCATACAGGGCGAAAAACCTGACAAGTACATGAAGGAAGTCTTCCTCGCCAGCAGAGGACAAAACCAGCAGAGCTATGAAAACGACTAAGGCTATAGTCGATAGGATAAGTGTTATACCTGCTCCTTTCAGAGCCATAAACAATCATGATTAGAACTTTGTATATAAAGGTGACTTTTGAATCGACCTAAACATGTTTCAGTAATGCATCAAAGAGCTGCATAGGTTTGTTGCAAAAACGATTTGCCCTTCCTACTGGGATACCGGGCACGGAGACTGTGGGAGAACTTAAAATGAATAAATGGCGGGCCCGTTGGGATTTGAACCCAAGACCTCCGGCTCCGCAGGCCGGTGTCATAATCCGTACTAGACGACGAGCCCAACCACACATCAAAATGCAAAGGTCAAATAAAAAGAGTTACGGATTAACTCTTGCTTAATGCCCGTTGCAGCGCGGCAATGACGTTTTGTTTACCCATCGCGAGCACGTACGGTCCCAGTCTTGGTCCTTGCGGAGCACCCATCAGAATAGTGTAGAGCGTTTTGAAGAAGTCGCGTGGCTGCAGTCCGTTGATTTTGGCGGCGTTGAAGATGGCGTTCTGTATTTTATCAGGGTCTTCTTCTGTTGCCAAGACTTGGACTAATTCTGCGACGGCTTTTTTCTCTTCACTTGTAAGGTTTGTTGGTGTTTCCTTTATTTCTTCGAAGTCTCCAATCCAGTTGAACGCGTACTCTACTCGCTTTTTGAGGTCAGCGTCGATTTGCTGGTTTTTCTGCAGGTACCCGTAGCTCTGGAGTTTATCAGCGATGAACTCGTCGGGGCATTCTTTCGGCGCCATCTTAGCCAGAAACGCCAGCAGGTTATACGGCGCGTGTATGCTTGGTTTGGCGGGTGGCTTCATGACCCAGCAGTACTCGTACAAGCCACGGAACTTAATTTTCTCCTTCTCACTCACTGGCTTCTTGCCGAAGTAAACATCCTCAAGCGAGTCCAGCTCGTTCATGTACGCGGGAATATCTGAAACATCTAACGTGCGTGTTCCAACGAACCGCTTAAGCATCAACAGAAGCAAAGACTGGGGTGAACCATAACGGTACCAAACCTGCGGAGTGAAAACATTGCCTGCGGACTTGGAGATTTTCTTTCCACCCTTGTCCAGGAACAGCTCGTACTTCGCGTGAGACGGCGGCTCAAAACATAGAACTTCGCGGCAGATGCGGTCGTTTATGCCTACTGAGTCAGCGATGTCTTTGCCGTAGGCTTCAAACCGTATGTCAAATGCTTTCCAGCGGGCGGCGAATTATCCTTTCCACGTTAGTTTTCCTTCGCCGTGCACTGCATTTGCTTCTCCCTCGTGTCCGCAACCCTGGATTAGTTTGCCTCTGATTTCCAATCCTTCGCACTTGTAAAGCACCTTGTCGGTCTCTGGCTCGAACTTGAAGGCTTTGGTGGTGTAGATGCGCCCGCACTTCTCGCAGACGGGGAAATAGGGTAAAACTTCCGTGTACCGCTCCTGTCCCACTTCTTCTTTGACGATTTCGCCGACCTTCTTGGCGTTCAGCAGTATCGTTCTTATCTCGTCACGGAGCAGTCCTTTCTCGTAGACTTCCTTCGCGGACATGTAACGGTACTCGATGCCGCACTTATCTAGAGAGTCCAGCAGAAGCGAGCTCATGTGTTTGCCGAAGCTCTCGTGGCATCCGAACGGGTCGGGAATGCTGGAAACTGGAAAACCCAAATATTTCTCCAAATCTTTTGGCAGCCCAGCGGGTACTTTGCGCAAGCCGTCTTTGTCGTCGCAGTAAGCCACAAGCTCCGAGTTGACGCCCATGCTCTTCAACGCGAGCGTAACAGCGTAGGAACGTGCCGCGTCGCCGAGGCTGCCTATGTGCGGAAAACCTGAGGCGCCAAGCCCCATCTCAGTCCTAACCAGATCTAAGCTTCTGCCCAGTTTACGTTCTCGCTCAATTACTCTCTGGGCCATCATATCGTACCATGTGCCGTGACCAATAGTCTCTTCGCTCATAACATGTGAGCCTCTTCAACAGTGACTGTGCAATGAAATAGAAAAATGTTTAGAGGGAAAACCCTCAGGTTACTTTCGCCTTAACGCGGCTGCTATGGCTAAGGCACCGAAGACAAGCAGAATCAGAGCCAACGAGTACAGCGGGTTGAACGCGAACAGGTACCATGCACCGCCAACAGCGACTAACAGCAAGCCTAAACTCAAAGTGCTAAAGACGCCCCGCTCATACTTCTGCAGGGTGGAACTGCGCATACCTGCCAAAGCCAGTATCCAGACGCCGAAGAGCACAAGGACAAACGGAACAATCAGTGACCAGTTGATGGCTCCTGCTACGTAGAGCAGTATGGCGATGACGACGACTATGAAAAAGGCACCGATGGATAGTAGCTGTCGTTTAGCTTCAGCCATATGTTTACCGCCTTCTAAGAGGAGAGTTGCGCGCCGCATTCTGGACAGAACTTCGAGTTGGCAGGAATCGATTTGCCGCATTTGGGACAGTTAATGGCTACTGCCGCTGGAGGCGTAAACTGCGTTCCGCATTCAGGACAGAACTTTGAGGTAGCTGGAACTCTTGAGCCGCATTTCGGGCAGATTACGAGTGCTGCTGGCGCCTGTGCGGGGCCAGTGGGCGTCATTATCTGGGGAATCAGCACCATGCCTGCTCCTAAGCCTGCACCAGAGCTTTTTCCAAGTGATTCTGCCGCGCTTTTCACCGTTTCCATCCTCAGAACTTCTTCGGGCGCTGTTTTTCCTGTTTTGAGCCAGAACAAGCGTTCGCGGTATTCGGGTGTTGTGTCTATGCCTTCGAAGCGTAGGTCGGTGAGTTCTATGCCTAGCCGCTTGAAATAGTCCATTACTGAGTTTTTCACGATCACTGAGGTTTCGTCAAGCCGTGTGAACACCGTGATCAAGTCGTAGTGTGAGAGCTCGTCGATGATTTTCTCGTTGAGGAAGCCGCGCAGGTAATTGTTTACGTCTTCAGTGGTGTATGCGCTTTGTCCGCCGATGACTTCGTTCACGAACAGTGAGACGTTCTCGATTTTGAAGAAGAACTGCCCGAATACTTGAAGCGGTGCTAACTCGGTGGTTTGCGCGCGGGTGCCGTATTTTCCAGCGAAGACCTTGGTGCTGATGAAGATGACGCCTGCTTTGAAGGGTTTTTGGCCGCCGAATCCTGCGATGCGCGTCAGTATGCTTGTCAGCAGGGGCAGGTTCAGGGTGGTTAGTGTGTGGCGTCCAGCGTTGAATGTGTCGTATGCTTTGCCGTCTCTGAAGAACACTGCCGTTTCGTACTCGTGCACTATGAGTTGGGCGCCCCATGTGATTTCTTCGTTGGGGTATCTCCAAACTATGTCTTCAGGACCTGCTTTTTGCCATTCAATAACTTGTGGCATTTTAGTTGACTCCCAAGATTACTTCTTCTCTTTTGTCAAACGTTTCCTCGAAACTTTCGAGTTTATCAGTTATGTTTTGGATTCTCTCTTTCATGTTCTTTGTTTCGCCGCTGGCTAGCTCAGCCTTGAAAGCATCAACATCCGCGGCTAAGCTGTCTATTCCGTCAAGCAATTTATTGTCGAAGTCTATCATTCTGTCAAGGCTATCCTCTTTAACCTTAACGACATCGAAGAAGCCCGTGTATCCGTAGGATGCGTGGTTAACCTTTTCGACTACGCGGTCCATTTTCGCAACTAGACGGTCCATGTCGTTTAAGACATCGAAGTAGCGGCGGTCAGACAGTTTCTGGAATATCGCTCTGAGGTCGCTTTTCGCTGTTGAGAGCTTCAGGTAGAGGTGGTTTCGGATTAGCCGGTCGGATTCGCGGCGCAGTTCTTTCTCTTTATAGCCTCTAAAACCCGGAATGAACGCGGCTATGCGTTCTGAGAGGCGCATTTGGCTTTTTGCCTCGGAATACACATCTTTTTTCTCGCTCATTACTAATTCTCCCGTCTTTTTTACATTCGTTGATAATAAAGGGACGCTTTTAAAGTTTATTTATAGCATACCGAACTTGGATGACGGTATATCGCCCTTAAGTGCCATCCCAGAAGCGCCATCCACTATAATTTGGAAAACGTTGCCCTTGTACTCGTATTTGACGAACCAGATTGGCGCGTGAAGGTAAACCATCTGTTTCAGGTTGAGTTCAGTGGTGATTTCGACGATTTTGTCCACGTCTTGCTGGAGAAGATAGCGGTGGTGAGCCTCAATCTGCGTTCTTGCCAGTTCCAACGCTGCGTCGCGGTCAATTTCACTGTTCAAAACCTTAGCGAAACCTTCGATTTTCCTGAAATCATAAGGTATCTTTCCCTCTAAGGGCACTTTATACTCACGTGTGGGAAAACCTGACGCTTCCCTTGCCAGCACAAGCCAGTCATATTCCTTCTCAAGAGTGCCTTCTTTCACGATGGCTGGAGATATGCGCTCAAATATCCCTTTATAAGTGCTCTTAGCTTCAACGGATACCACCCAAAACGGCAAATAAACCAGATTCTTCTCCGCAATCTTCGATTTTCGCGCGAGGTCGCCCGGCTTAAGGAACCCTGAACGCATCCAATCCTTCACGGGCTCCTCTATTTGCGTTTCGTCAAACTTATTCAGCAAAACCGAGTGCTCAAACGTGAAGGCTTGCCCTGTCTCAATGACTGTTGTGAAGCCGCAGTACTTGCATGTGGCAATAATTTCACCGGGCTTGAAATCCACCGGCGCACCACAGTGAGAGCACCTAATATTTTGGGCTACAGCATCCATTTTTACGCCTTCAGCTTTTCCCGCTTCATTATCTCCCTTGCCACAATAACGCCTGAAGCTGAAGCTTGAATTAGACCTCTGGTGACGCCCGCGCCATCGCCTATAGTGAACATGTTCTGAATTTTCGTTTCCAACGAGTTGGTCAGTTGCAGGTGGGAAGAGTAAAACTTCACTTCTACACCGTACAAGAGGGTGTCTCGCGAGTGAACTCCAGGCGCGATAACATCCAAAGCCTGAAGCATCTCTCTTATGTCAGCCAAGTAGCGGTAAGGCAGAACAAAGCTCAAGTCACCCGGTGTAGCGTTCTTCAAAGATGGCGTAACCACACTTCTGGCCAGTCGTTCAGGGGTTGAGCGGCGTCCAGAAACTAAGTCGCCTAAGCGTTGCACCATTACGCCACCGCTGAGCAGGTTCGAGAGTCGAGCAATGTATTTTCCGTAAGCAATCGGTTCCTTAAATGGCTCGGTAAAAGACGTGCTTACCAGAACGGCGAAGTTCGTGTTATCAGTTCTCCTCTCAGAATAGCTCTGACCGTTAACAGTCAAAACTCCGTCGTAAGATTCAGTGGTGACTTCGCCATAGGGAGAAACACAGAAGGTCCTAACCATGTCATCAAAAAGTTTTGAATAGTAAACAAGCTTCGGTTCATACAGTACATCGGTCAGTTTTTCCATGGCTGTTGCCGAAACTTCCACACGGACGCCCACGTCAACGGGGTTGTTCACCGTTTTTAAGCCGCGGATTTGGGCTTCTGTTTGCAGCCATTCGGCTCCACCTCTGCCAGGCGCGACTATCACGTATTTGCTCATGAATTTTTCGCCGTCTACGGTTTCCACGCCTTTAATGGTGTGGTTCTCCGCGATGAGGCCTTTAACGTCTGTTTTTGGTTGGAACGTGACTTTTTCATTTAGTTCTTTGCGCATCATGCGTAGCGTGTCAGCACATTTCTCTGTGCCCATGTGGCGGATTTCTTGTCGGATAAGTCTTAATCCTGCTGCGGCTGCTTGGCGCTCGATTTGGTCGACTTTTTCGGTGTCTCCGCCGTAGACTTGTTCGCTTGCGCCGAACTTTAAGTAAATGTTATCGACGTACTTTACGAGTGCCTGCAGCTCTTTTTCTGAAACGTACTGGTTTAGCCAGCCGCCCACCTCAGTTGAAAGCGTAAGTTTGCCGTCACTGTAGGCGCCTGCACCTCCCCAGCCTGATAGAACTGAGCATGGTTCGCAATGGTGACATTCAAACCCTCGGCTTGAGGGGCACTTGCGCTTGTCAATATCGGGACCTCTGTCAAGAATCAGGACATTGAGATTGTTCTTTTCGGTGAGCTCGAGTGCTGAGAAGATTCCTGCTGGACCGGCACCAACGATAATTACGTCGTACTTCAAAGGGCATTAACTCCGTGGAACCCAACCTTAGATGCAGTAACTAGCATATATTTTTAGCGAAACCCAGAGAAGGAAAAAACGAGGCAGCTTCATAGAATGAAGAGCGAACGTCAAATGGACATTGATGCGGCAGAACAATTATTAAATTATCTAAATAGATATCTTTGTTGGGTTGGGAACACGCAGGGGCAAGTAGTAGAGCAAAAACGGGTCAACGTGGCCTTCGTGTTATCGATAGTCTCAGGTGCGCTAATTCTACTGCAAGGTGCCTTGCGGTTTATTCGCAGTCAATGGGGATTGGAACTGGGAATCGGTGAATTCCGTAGACACACGCTATGAGGAACAGAGTTTAGGGTACTTGGTATAGTCAGCGTGATTTTGGGGATAATCGTCCGCCTAGGAGCGTTTCTCATACAGAAGCCAAGAAGACAAAGGGAGGGCGGAATCACCGTATTAGCATTTTCAATTCTAAGCATTCTCGCTGGCGGGGGCTACTTGGCAGGATTTATTCTAGGAGTTATCGGGGGAGCTCTAGCCCTTAGCGACATCCGTTCTTGATGGTTTGCGGTTTTCTTCACAAACGAGTTCTTCAAAAGACGTGTGCATACAGCAGGTATGAGCAAAACTGGTTTATGTGCTAACGGGAAGCGAGCTTTTGCGTTGCACATTAAAAAAGTCATTTCTTTGTGTAGGGTATGAGACAGATGAACTTGAGAAGTTTCTTGCCGCTATTCTTGAATTGGTGCTTTTCATTGGAGGGAACAAAGACTACGTCGCCAGCTTTGAAAGGAGCCGCTTTTTCTCCGTCAAAAAGTTGGCCTTCGCCTTCTAAGATGAATACTTCGTGCTCCCATGGATGTACGTGAAGTGGGCTGTAGCCGGCTGGTTCAACTTCGAAAATTCGCATGGCAAAGTTTTCAGCGCCCATTTCTTTTGTGATAAGCCAGCGTACTTTGACTTTTGAAGCGCCTTCCGTATTAACGTCTTCTGCTTGAACTGTGTCGTAACGGAAAACGTTCATGCCTCAATTCGCCCTACGTTAACGTTATCTATAGTGAGGAAAATTAGTCTTTTATGGCTTCTATTAGGCTCATGATGTTCCAAAGTTTAACCCGCGTGTAAGCAGGCATGTTCGGGTCCTGCAGAATCTCATCCAGTATGGATATGACGTTTGAAGCCCGCACGGCAGGTGTATACTCGCCACTCTGCAGCGCGCTTATAGAGTCTTTGGCTGCGCGTCTAATGTTTCTCGGCGTGGTGCTGTCCTCGGACACTTCTCCCAAGACAACCAGCGCGTGTTTTATTCTCTCTTCGTATTCTTCAGTTTTTTTCTTCCGAACCATAAGGTGGACACCTGCTGCAATTTCGCAGTAAACCAAATTATATAAGCTTTGATACGTATTTACTTTGGGGTCCAAATGCAAGGGAAAACTGACGACACGCACATCAAACGCATGGCTGACTTGCTCTGTCAAGGTGCAACACTCACTGACTTGTCCTGTCCCGTTTGCGCTTCCCCACTGTTCAGGCTCAAAGACGGCACCTTATGGTGTGGCAAAGACGAGAAAAAAGTCATCATAGTCAAGGAAGGAGAAGAAACCGCTAAAGCCACAAGCAACGCTGCGATGGAAACGCTTGAAGCCACGCTCATGGCGAAAGTTCAGGACATGCAAGGCAAAATCCAGCGCACCGAGAACGTTGAAGAACTGCAGAAGCTTACCATGGCACTTTCCGAGTTGTTGGACAGCCTTGAGAAGATAAAGAGAATGAAGAAGAGCTAAGCGAGAAATGCTTGGGTTTTACGAGAACTTCCCCCAGAACATTCACCGAGTAGACAGCTTCACATCCTCGCTCTCGCGCAGCAGACTCCAACAGAGAATCGCCCAAGTTCTTCTGGAATTGAACTGCAAAACTTTCACTTTTGAAGAGGTCGGCAGCCCATCAGTGCCTGAATGCACCGTGATTTTCGAGTTTGGAATCGCCGACGCAGGAAACTTCAATTTCATAGATGATGAGGAAGCACAGAAAGTGTTGAACGCGGTGAAGAGGGAGCCATTAAAAATGATGGACCTCTTCTGTGCAGTACGCTACTACAAAAATAAGACCAATACGACGCCGTTAAAGTTTGACTACTACATGCTGCGCGTATCTTTCGGCAAAGAAAAATCAGTGGATCTTCAAGTTTTTCATGAGCGAGGTCCACGGTACATCTCGCCTGAAGACCTCGCTGTATTTTGGGTGAAAAAGGTTAACGAAGCGTCAGTGAGGAAAATATTGAAACCTGCCGAGACTGCTTAGGCGCGCGATTTTAGGAAACTGGTCACTGCCGAAAGAATTTCGTCGGCAACCATGTTTTTGGGTTTGTCACCGTTTACTCTGATGAGTTTTCCTTTCTCAATGAACTTTTGGTATATCTCGCGCACTTTTCGCTGCGTCTCAAGGTTCTCCATGACGGATTTTCGGCTTTTCAGCCTTGCCTGAACCGCTTCAGGGTCTACGTCTATGAACAACGCGAGGTCTGGCTTGAGGGCGTGTTGGTTTATGGTTTCTATCCAGTCCAAGTTGAGTCCTGCGCTTCCCTGATACGCCAGGGACGAGTAAACGTAGCGGTCGCAAATCACCACTCGCCCCTCTGCTAAAGCTGGAAGAACCTCGTTTTGCACATGTTCAATGCGGTCTGCAGCAAACAGCAACGCTTCGATGGCAGTTGGAGGGCGTTTTTCACCGTACAACACACGGTTTCGGATGAACATACCGATTTTGCCTTTGCTAGGTTCTGCAGTGTAAATCGCGTTGTGGGTTCGGCAAAGTTTTGCGGTAAGGGTTTTTGCCTGAGTGGTTTTTCCTGAACCATCTAACCCCTCAATGACTATGAAGACGCCTTTCTTGTTCACTGCTCTTTTCATCCTGAAAGCTGAATGGTTAAGCATTAATGTGAGACGCATAAATATAATTTGACACTGGAAGGCTGACTTGTAATGCCAAAACCTTACTGGGGCGAAATCAAAGACCCCGTTCACGGATACGTGTACGTTACCGAAGCTGAGAAGACGGTTATTGATTCGTATCCTATGCAGCGGCTGCGACGTTTGCGGCAGCTTGCTGGTTCTGAGTATGTTTATCCTGGCGCGAACCACACGCGGTTTGAACATTGCTTAGGCGTAATGTATCTTGCGGGCAAGGTGATGGAGAGCCCGAACATTTCACGCGTAGCAACTGATGAAGAAGCAGAGGCCACGCGCATAGCAGCCCTGCTGCATGATGTTGGGCATGGTCCGTTCTCGCATGTTTTTGAACACTTGCTCATCAGAGACTTAGGCAAGACTCATGAGGACATCACTTCGTGGATTGTGGAGAAAAGCGAAGTAGCCGATAAACTGAGCAAGATGGGCTATAATTCGGCAGAAATTTCTAAACTTGCTGTTGGAAAACTGCATAAACCAGGCAGGGCGTTTCTGGACCAAGTGATAAGCAGCGCCGTGGACGTGGACAAGCAAGATTTCATCGTCAGGGACACGTACCACACGGGCGCCGAGTACGGCTTCATCGACATTTTCAGGCTTATCCACGCTTTAGACGTGCTTGGGGAAAACTTGGCAGTTGAGCTGGGCGCCTTGTCAGCGTTGGAATCTTTCATTATAGCCCGAATTGAATCTTTCAAAAGCATTTATTTTCACCGTGTAGGCAGGGCAGCGCAGATTATGTTGGCGAAGGCGATGGAGAAGGCGAATGAGGAGCTGGGGTTAACAGCGTTTAAGACGCCTGAGGAGTACTTGGCGATGGATGATTACACGGTTTGGGCAGCCGTGAAGAAATGCGAGAAGTCACGGCGAATAATTGAGGATTTGGAACGGCGGCGAATGCTGAAGTGTGCTTACGAGCGGACTTTTTACGAGAAGGATACAATGATTTCGAATATTTTCAGCCGTGACGTGTACAGGCAGCAAGTCCAAGCGGAAATTGCACGTGAAGCAGGGGTGGAAGTTGAGGCTGTGGTTATTGACGTGCCCACCGTGCCTTCAGTGCCCTATCACCATTCTGCGTTGATGGAGAACATGGAGATTCCCGTTTTCAGCAAGACGCAAGCGGGCGCGAAGACCATGTACCGACTCAGTGAAATTTCAAGGATTTTTGAGGCACTCAAAGGCTTCATTAACATACTACGAGTATACACGGACGTAGAGAACCGCGAGAAAGTGGAGAAGGCAACGGCGAAGGTGCTGGGCAAGATTCCCTCAACCGCAGAAATCTCTTATTGAATTCTGTCCTTGCGGAATCGGAAACGTTTAAGTCAGGGTTAAGATGGGGAACTCTAGATGAGCAGGCTCAGTTCAGAGGCGGAGCAACATGGAAAAAAACGCTAAAGACAAAACCCAAGACAAAAAAGTCATCAAAGTCAAAATTCGAAGAACCCCTCAGGAAGAGCCAGCGACGCTTTTCTCCCAGAAGGACATCAGAAGGTTTGTAACCGAATTCGTTTCCTCATGGATACGCGGAGACATCATAATTCGCTTTCCAACCGCAGCGGAACTGAGCAAAAAGAACCCACTTGCCATAGCGTTCCCCACTGACCCCTCGGTGAATGCGGAGCTGAAAATCAAAGAACACTACATAGACCGGTTGTCAATTTGCGCAGGAACCAAGCCTGCCTCGACTGAGGAACAGGAAAAGGCGATCTCTGAAGTGTTTAGGATGCTGCTGATGTTCCGCTCAGCAAACAGGATTGAAGGAAAAATATTTTCAAACGACCTAGAAAAGAGAATTGCCGACCTAGAAGAGAAGGCGCGGTCAACGGGCAAACTGGTAGAGCAGATAACAGGGTTCCTGTTCAAAGAAAAACAAGACAAAAAATGAACCCACATTCCAAGTTGAAGGGTAAGGTTTATTCGAAGGAAAAAGCATTCTGCATGATGCTCCCTTGAAAAGATGTGCTCCGGTAGTATAGTCCGGTCAAGTATTCCGGCCTTTCGAGCCGGTGACCCGGGTCCGAATCCCGGCCGGAGCACCAATCTACATTTACTAGATTCCGTGTTTAGCCATGTCAACTATCTGTATCAAACTTAGAAGCCGTGCGCAAATGTTGGCGACGTTGGGTTCTTATTTCGCTTTTCCAATTTCTTAGCGTTCTTGAACTTGTTGATTTTGACAACTCTGCCGTCCAAGGAAACCCAGTGCGTGCTGTTCAGGTGTTGATGGTAGACAAATTTGTTCACTATCCGCTCCAGTTCTTCCGGGGAGAGCGCGTCTGAATCCACGACCAATTTATTCAGATTTGAGGTAACGTTGACCTTAAGTTTTTGATGCAAGAAACTGGAGAGGCGTTCTTTTTCATCCTGCAAGTCACCCAAATCGACTTGTAAATTGGTTTTGAACCCGAAGACCAAGATACTCAGCCACTATAGGCTGCGTGGGACGTTCTACTATTAAAAATGTGCGAATTGGTGAAACATATTTCCTGCAAGCGCACACAAAAACATATTCCGCTCCACACAAGCATTGCCAAAATCTTCAGATGCTCTGTAAGAACACAGATCATCCTTACATGCAATCTCCGCAAGTGTTTATAGTATAAATAGAGGGGGGTATAGAAAAAAATCACAGCTAGTCACAATCTCCGCAAAACCATAAATGAAGCAAAACACCAGAACAGATAGGTCACGCTTATGCCAACAGACATCCAATCAACTTATAAACGGCTCTTGGAAAGAAACAAGAACCTGATCGTTCTGGGTTCAGCCGAAGCCATCATCAACTGGGACATGGAAACCATGATGCCCCCAAAAGCCGTCCAGCTACGCAGCGAGCAACTCGCGCTCCTAAGCAGCATTCACCATAAAATGAGCATCGCTCCAGAAAACGGAAAGCTCCTTGACACCATTCTTAAGCACCCACAATACGGCATATTAAACGATGTGGAAAAGCGCAACGTGCACCTCATCAAGAAAAACTATGAAGAACAGACGAAACTTCCAACGAAACTCGTCACCGAAATCGCCAAGCAACAAGTCATAACAGTGAACACTTGGAAAAAAGCCAAAGCAACACAAAACTACGCATTATTCAAGCCCGAACTTGAAAAACTCGTCGCGCTGAACAAGCAAGCCGCAGAAATCCTCATGAAAGTCAAACAAACGAGCACACCCTACGATGCACTCGTAGACATTTACGAGCCAAAAATGACCACCGATGCGACCACCAAAATTTTCACTGAACTCCAGCAAGGACTTAAAAAGCTGCTGACGAAAATCGAGAACGCGCCAACCCAGCCAGACAATAGCACACTCACGCAAACTGTTCCCGTGGAGAAGCAGCGCGAAATCGCGAAAGCACTCGCCCAAACACTCAGCTACGATGTCACCTCACCGAACGCAGCAGGAAGAATAGACGAAACCGAACACCCCTTCAGCACAGGCTACTACGACGACGTACGCATAACCACCCACTACCACCCAGACAACTGGACAAGCAGCGTCTTCAGCGTACTCCACGAAACAGGACACGCACTCTACGAACAAGGCCTGCCGCAAGAATGGAAATACCAGCCAGTTGGATCCTTCTGCAGCTTAGGAGTCCACGAAAGCCAATCACGCTTATACGAAAACATCATTGGACGCTCACGCGAATTCTGGACCAGTACATTACCAAAAATTAAAAATCTTGCAGCTCCAACACTCGCAAACCTGCAACTGGACAAATTCATCCCAAGCATAAACGCCGTTAAGCCATCCAAAATCCGCATAGAAGCAGACGAAGTCACCTACAGCCTACACGTAATAATACG
>Ga0315294_10000831_pt1 | contig 33591 bp, 29 predicted proteins | sample YL17G13_40_MG_FD_203626 | JGI IMG/M metagenome (GOLD analysis project Ga0315294, IMG submission 203626) | Sediment microbial communities from Yellowstone Lake, YNP, Wyoming, USA - YL17G13_40 | ecosystem: Environmental > Aquatic > Freshwater > Lake > Sediment | place: USA: Wyoming | collected...
CCAGTGTAATGGTCCAAAGTAATTATATAAACTCTGGTAGATTTTTAATAAAATATCTTGTGTTTTCATTCTTTTTATAAGCTAAAAACCATAATTCAAAATGCAAAACTTTTTCTGTAAATTTTAAATTAAAATTCTCCCTGGTGGGCGTTTTCTAAAAATTTACAGATTAATTTAATAGAATTTTCAATATCTTCCTTATGGCACATCTCTACTACTGAATGAACATATCTGGTAGGAATAGAAACAGTACAAACTGGTACACCGGATTTACTCCTTTGTATGGCTCCTGCATCAGTTCCTCCTCCTAATAATATATCAGTCTGGTATTTAATTTTATTTTCTTCCGCTATCTTCTTTAAAAAATCAACTAACTTTTTATTAGAAATAGTATGAGAATCCATTAAAGATATAGCTGTCCCTCCTCCTAAACTAGTAACCATTTCTTCTTCCTTGCTTCCCGGAAGGTCTGAAGCAATGGTAACATCAAGGGCAATGCCTACATCAGGCTCCACAGAAAACGAAGAAACGGTCGCTCCTCTAACTCCTACTTCTTCCTGAACAGTTGCCACGGCATATATATCTACATCACAATCTTTGATTCTTTTTAGTGCCTCAATCATAACATATACTCCAACTCTGTCATCAAAGGCCTTAGCGGTTATTATTTTATTATTAAGTTCTTTAAAATCTCTATCTAAAGTAACAAAATCTCCTGGTTTCACTATCTTGGAAACTTCATCCTTTTTTAATCCTACATCTATAAAAAGATCTTTAATCTTTATCGCTTTTTTCTTTTCTTCCTCATCTAAAATATGAATAGGTTTGGAACCAATCACTCCTCCAATATCTTTTTTCCCATGAACTACTACTCTTTGGGCAATTAAAGTCCTGGGGTCAAATCCACCCACTGGAGCAAATCTCAAAAAACCATCTTTATCAATAAAACTTATCATAAAACCAATTTCGTCCATATGTGCAGCGAGCATTACTTTTTTAGGAAGAGAATTGCCCCTAACCTTTTTAGTTTTTTTAATCCCAATGATATTCCCTAATTTATCTATCTTCACCTCATCAGTTACTTTTTCCAATTCTTCCTTAATAACTTTCTGAATTCTCTCCTCATAGCCAGAAATTCCTGGCGTCTCACACAGTTTTCTTAATAATTCCATCCTGTTCTCCTTTCTTTATTTACTAAATAGGTAAAATTTAGTGCCAGGCACCTTTTTTTACATTCCACAAAATCTTCTCTGCTGCTCCTACTCCTGCCCCCATTTTAAAATCGTAATTAAATTCAGATAAAGTTCTTTCAATAATGCTTAGAGTTGCTACTATTTCATTCTCGGTTATATTGCCCATATGTCCTAAACGAAATACTTTGCCTGCCAATACTCCTTTTCCCTCTGACACTAAGACACCGTTCTGATATAATTTTTCTCTAAAAGGTAAATCTTCAATTCCAGAAGGATATACTACTGTTGATACAGTATTGGCTCTAATTTCCTTGGAAGGAAGTATACTAAATCCCAATTCTTCCAATCCTGTTTGAAAGGCTAAAGCAAACTTCTGATGTCTTCTAAATCTTTCTTCCAAACCTTCGTTTAATATTATTTTCAGACCTTGATGAAGGGCATTGACCATATTTACGGCATGAGTAGCAAAATATCTTTCTCCAGGTTCACGCATAATAGGTAACCATCGATTAATATCCATATAATAAGCAGAAATTTTTCCTAAACTATTCCTCCTCTCTAAAGCTCTTTGGTTAAATACTAAATTAGCTAATCCTGGAGGAACGCCAATTGCTTTCTGGTTAGCGGCAAAAAGAATATCAATCCCCCAATCATCCATCCGTTCCTCAATGCCTCCCATAGCGCAAACTCCATCTACAATAAACAGCGTTTCAGGATATTTTTTTAAAATTTCTCCTACTTCAATTACCGGAGCACAAACACCGGTAGAAGTATCCACATGAGTTAAAGTTACCGCAGAAAATTTTTTCTCTTTTAGTTTCTGGGTAATTTTTTCTACTTCGACAATCTTGCCCCACTGGGAAGCTAAAACTTCTACTTCAAAATCATAAGCTCGGGCAATTTCTACAAACCGATCTCCAAAAAAACCATGTGAGATTACTAATAAACGATCACCCTTTTTCAAAGCATTAACCAAGGCGGTCTCCATTGCTAAAGTCCCAGTGCCAGGGATAATAAAAGGTTGACCTTGTTCGGTCATAACTATAGTTTTTAAATCTTCAAGAGTTTCTTTTAAAGTCTTTACCAATTCAGGGTCTAAGTGCGAAACAGTTTCTTTACTTAAAGCATCTAATATAGACTGATCAACCGGAGTAGGTCCGGGAATCATCATTAATTTCTTTTTCAAAATTATTTCTTCCTTTCTTTTTATTTTTTTATAAATTTTATAAAAATTATAAATTATTATCCCTTTTCTCTTTTTAATTTTATCTTACCGGTTCTAAAAATCAAACTCCTTCCTCATTAAGGGATATTTGGCCATCTCTAAATATGGGAACAATATTAAAAATATCTAACTGAGCACAAAACTCCAAATCTTTTCTTAAGCCAATACTTTCCAAATAACGACCATGTTGAGATTTTCGCAACATCTCTAAAATATTATTTCCAAACTTTTTATAAAGTACTTGGGCAGTTAAATTAGCATCTACTTCCTGGCAGGTAAAGGTAGTAGAGTAAATATCTCTTAAAGAATTAATCAACCTTCCGGCACAAACAGTATCTTCTAAAGAAAAGTGACCTTCTTCTCCTGCGCAAGCCAATAAAATATCTCCTTGAAATTTAGAACAATAATTAAAAGTTGCCTGTAAATTTAAAAAACTGGCTATAATTATCCTAAAAGCACCCCTAACTATTTCCAAGGTCTTTACCCCATTAGTGGTGGAAAAAATAATTATTCTATCTTCCACTATTTCTTTCTGGTATTCTCGAGGTGAATTACCTAGATCAAAACCCTTTATCTTTCTTCCTTCTCTTTCTCCTCCTAATAAAACTTCTTCTTTTTTAAACTGCTGAGCCTTTTCTTTAGCCTGCTCGGGAGACAAAATCGGAACTAAACCACGACATCCATAAGCTAAAGCAGTTACTATGGTGCTGGATGCCCTTAAAACATCTATAACTACTATTAATTTACCTGATAATCTTCTATTCTTTATCTCTTCTGGAGTAAAGACGACTTCTAAATTATTCATCTGGTTAGGCATAAATTCTCCTAAATTAAGCTCCAAATTTATTTAATTTTAAGGCATTAGCCATCATTAAAGGAAGTGCATCTACTGCGGCAAATCTTCCCAACTCTCCCTGGGCACAAGCTTTTTCATTGAATCTATCCACATCATCAATTCTAATATAGGGAGAAAATAAGATAAACGGATTCGGATGCCAACTATGTCCCTTCATTATAGCGGGGGTAGAATGATCTCCGGTAACTACCAGAACATCTGGTTTCAATTTTAACACTTCCGGAATAAATTTATCCACTTCTTCAATTATTTTAACCTTTTCTTCAAAATTACCATCTTCTCCGTAACTATCCGTCTTTTTTATATGAAGGTAAAAGAAATCATATTTTTCAAAATTTTCTCTCAAGGTTTCAAACTCTTCTTTTATTGATTCTCCGGTCTTTAATATTTCCATACCCACCAATTTAGCTAATCCCTTATACATAGGATAAGTAGCTATAGCGGCCGGGGTTAGCTTAAATAATTCATTCATAGTGGGTAAATCGGGATGCTTGGCAAATCCTCTCAATAAAACGGTATTGGCGGGGTAATGTTCTTTTAATACTTCAGTAGCTATCTTAATAAACTCATTTACTACTTCAGCAGTCTTTTTTGCCCTGGCCTTTAAAGGTTGGGCAAATTTCATTTTTTCTCCAACTATCTGAGGGTCAGCATCAGAAAGGCCTTCTTCTAAATTTTTTCCTCGAAATACCACTACAAATCGGTGTTCCTTGCCTGGGGCAACTATTACCTTAACTTCCCCTATCTGTTTAATCTTATCTTGCATAATTTCACAAATTTTTTCATTTATAGCCGTAGAAATTCTACCTGCTCTACGGTCTACTATTATCCCCTTCTCACTTATGGTCGCAAAATTACCTCTACAGGCTAAATCGTAAGGAGTAAGTTCCATTCCCACTCCCAAAGCTTCTAAAACCCCTCTTCCAATCTGATACTTAATAGGGTCGTAGCCAAATAGAGAAAGATGAGCTGGACCACTCCCTGGAGTAATACCACAAGATATGGGATCGGTTAAACCACAAGCAGATTTAGAAGCTAATCTATCTAAATTAGGAATTAAAGCCGTCTGCAACGCTGTCTTATTATTCTTTGAGGGAAGATCACCAATCCCGTCAGCAACTAAAAGAACAATCTTTGATTCATTTTGAATAGCTAATGATTTCATAATTTCTTCGTTTACCATAATCTTTATCTCTCCTTAGTTTTTATTTTTCTGGCTAACTTCTATCAATCTTTCCTTTAATGAAGTGTTTCGATGAAAGGTTTTATTATTTTTAATAGCAATCCATAAAGCTTTTTTGGTACCAATTAATATTACCATATCTTTCGCTCTGGTAATTCCAGTATATAATAAATTCCTTTGCAAGAGCAAATAGTGCTGGGTCATTACCGGAATAACCACTATTCGATATTCGCTGCCTTGACTTTTATGGACAGTAATAGCATAGGCCAACACTAATTCATTTAATTCGGAAAATTCATAACCAACCTTTCTCCCATAAAAATTTACTTCTAAAATATGCTCCTCCTCCTCTATATTTTCAATCCTACCTATGTCTCCATTAAAAACCTCTTTATCGTAATTATTTTTAATTTGCATCACTTTATCATTTACTCTAAAAGAATGGTTTCCATATTTAATCTCTTTCCCCTTAAGATTTAAAGCCTCCCTTAGGCAATAATTTAAATTATCTGCCCCTACTTCCCCTTTATACATAGGAGAGAGAACTTGAATATCATCTACCGGGTCTATTTTATATTTGGCGGGAAGACGAACGGTGCAAAGGTTGATTATCTTTTGAGCAGCCAGCTGAGGGTCCTCTTCTTCTATAAAATAAAAATCTCTTTCTTTTTCTCCTTTAATAACCGGATATTTTCCCTCATTAACTCGGTGAGCATTTACAATAATTAGGCTTCTCCTGTCTTGTCTAAATATTTTAGTTAGTCTCACCACTGGAATAGTTTCAGAATCGATAATATCTTTTAAAAGATTGCCTGGTCCTACAGAAGGTAGCTGATCTACATCACCAATTAAAATTAATATGCTACCAGGAAGAACTGCTTTTAAAAGATTATTCATTAATAAAATATCTATCATAGAGACTTCATCCAAAATTATTACCTCGGCCTTAATAGGGTTTTCTGAATTTTTGGTAAAGATTCCCCTCTTAGGACTATATTCTAATAATCTATGAATAGTCTTTGCTTTCCGACCGGTAGTTTCACTCAATTTTTTTGCCGCTCTACCAGTAGGTGCGGCTAAGATTATTTTTAATTTTAATTCCTCAAAAAGTTCAATAAGTCCTAAAACAGTAGTAGTTTTTCCCGTTCCAGGACCACCAGTTAACACCAATACCCGATTTAAGAGGACTTTTCCAATGGCTTCTTTTTGCTCTTCTGCAAAAGAAATATCATGTTTTTTTTCTAAATATTTTATTTTTTTTGGTACATCTAGATTAATCAGTTGTTGAGGAAATCTAACTAATTCAATTAATTTCTTACTTACTCCTAATTCTGCAAAATAATAAAAGGGCAACCATACCCTATCTTCTTGTAAAATAATCTCCTGGTTATTTTTTAAAACATCTAAAGTTTTTTCAACTAATAATTTCTCAACCTCTAATAATTCGCTACTCTTATCAATTATTTCATTAATAATCCCATAACAATGACCTTGATTGGTCAATTCATTTAAAATGTATTTAATCCCAGCCTTTATTCTCGCCGGAGAAGCAGGTTCGATGCCTAAATTCTGAGCGATACGATCAGCAATTTTAAATCCGATGCCGAAAACATCATCAACTAATTGGTACGGATTTTCTTTTAGTTTTTCAATGGCAGTATTCCCATAAGTCTTATAAATTTTAACTGCGTATCCAGTGGTAATTTGGTAGGATTGCAAAAATATCATCACTCTTTTAATTTCTTTTTGTTGTTCCCAGGATTTACTGATTATCTCCATTCTTTTTTCAGCAATACCCTCTACTTCAGTTAGTCTTTGAAGATCGTTCTCCAGAACCTCTAAAGTTTTATCACCAAAATACTTTACTATCCTATCTGCGGTGGAGGGGCCAACTCCCTTAATTAACCCGGAGCTTAAATATCTTTTTAAACCAAGTAAAGAAGTAGGTAAAATTAATTGATAATCTTTAAAATTAAATTGCCAACCATACTTGGAATTATTGACCCATTCTCCCTTTAACTCATAATCCTCGCCAATGTTTACCGAGGCCATATTTCCAACGATGGTAGTTAATTTATCTTCCTTCTTTTCCAAGCTTATTTTCGCTATTATATAGCCATTTTCATTATTTCTATATACAATTTTTTCTATAATTCCTTTTAAACTTTCCATGGTTCTCCTTTAACCGCTAACCAACTAACTCTGTCTAAATTATTTTCACATATACATTCCTTTGTCGAGGACCATCAAATTCACAAAAACAAATTCCCTGCCAGGTTCCCAGGAGGAGATTATTATTTTCCACCGGTACATTTACCGAAGAACCAATGATACTCGCTTTGATATGCGCAGCAGAATTCCCTTCTAAATGACTGTAATGATCATTTAAAGGGATCACTTTATTTAATTCTATAATTATATCATGTTTAACACTGGGGTCAGCATTTTCATTTATAGTAACTCCAGCAGTAGTATGAGGGATAAAAACGCAACATAATCCTTCAGATATTCCACTCTCTCTAACTACCTTCTGAATCTGAGCGGTAATATCTATAATCTGGGTTTGGGTATTAGTCTGGACGGCTATTTTTTTTAGCATAACAACCTCCTTTTTTGTTAGACTGCTCTCCTCTCCCCTGGAGGGAGAGGGCCAGGGTGAGGGGGAAAACATAAATATAAGATTAATTATAAGTTTCGCTAATAATTTTTTTACTCTTTTCTAAATCTCTATTGGATACCAGAATGATTACTTCTCCCAAACCATCTATCGTAAAAGGATAAACTGAATGGGTTATATCTGATTGCAAAATACATTCAATGCCATAACTACCTAATAAACTCTTAATAGTAAGAGCTTCGTCTTCGCGGGGAACCCGAACGAGTTCAACCATTTTTAAATCCTGGTCTTCTTTTTTAAAATATTCAGCCAATATATTTCCTCCTCCTCAATGACATTTCTATTTTTTCATTCTGTCATAAGCAACTTTTTTAGCTTCTTCATATATCTCTTTAAGGGGGACTTGATACTGCTGGGCTATCTTCTGACAATCCTGGTATTCGGGGGCAATAGTTTTAATATCTTCTTTAAAAGTACCGACCTTAACCTTAATTTTACCATACTTGGTCTCAGCTATAAAATTCGCTTGAGTCAATTTCAACCTTTTTACTTCTTTTATTCTTACTCCCAAAGTAGTAGATTCGGAAAATAATACTTCCAGTATTTCTTTAAGATTTTGTTCGTAAACTATAATACTCAACATCTGGGCCGGTCGATTCTTTTTCATCTGGATGGGGGTTAAAAATACATCTAATGCCCCTTGAGAAAATAATTTATCCATAATATAATCATAGAATTCTGGGTTCATATCATCAATATTAGTTTCTATTAATAGAGCTTCATCGTGAACATAACCATCCATTAAGTCCCTATCACTTAATATTTTCTCACCTATGCTCACTCTTAAAAGATTAGGAATAGAAAATTCTCTTTCTCCTGCTCCATATCCTATCTTTTCTATTTTCATTAAAGGTCTTTCCCCAAAGTCTTTAGTTAAAGTACTAATGATTGCGGCCCCAGTGGGAGTAACCATTTCACTTTCCATTCCTCCGCCATAAGTAGGTATATTCTTTAATAATTCCAAAGTAGCTGGGGCGGGGAGCGGTAAAATTCCATGAGCACATTTGACAAAACCTTTGCCTAAAGGTAGAGGAGAAGAATAAATTTCTTTTATTTCCAAAGCTTTTATTCCTATAACTGCAGAAGATATATCCATAATGCTATCTAAACCTCCTATTTCATGGAAGTGAATTTTTTCTATATCTTCCTGATGTATTTTTGACTCAGCTTCCGCTATTTTAAAAAATATTTTTTTTACTTCGTTTTTAATTTCTTGATCTAATTTACTCTCTTCCAGAATATTTAGAATATCTTTAAATCTTCTCTCCACCCCTTTTTCTTGAATTTTTACTTTAAACTGACTGGCGGAAATTCCTTTTTTTAATACTTTATTTACTTCTAAATGGTAACCGGAAAGGTTTAATTTATTTAATTCTTTTTCCAGTATTTCAATTTTCAAACCGGCATCCAGTAAAGCACCAACGAACATATCTCCACTAAGGCCAGAAAAACAATCAAAATAGGCAATTCTCATTCCTTCACCTCATTTAACTGATTAATTAAACTGGCCATATAGCCAGCTCCAAACCCATTGTCAATATTGACTACCGCTAATCCAGGTGCACAACTATTCAACATAGTTAATAAAGGAGCTAATCCTTTAAAGCTTGCCCCATAACCTATACTGGTAGGAACCGCAATGATAGGCTTATCTACTAACCCACCTATTACACTGGGTAAGGCCCCTTCCATTCCTGCCACCACAATCAGTACATTAGCAGCTAACAATTTTTTTGAATTATCCAAAAGTCTATGCAGGCCGGCTACTCCTACATCATAAAGACGTTCTACTTTATTGCCCATCAACTCAGCAATAACTGCGGCCTCTTCAGCTACTGGAATATCAGCCGTACCACCACTAACCACTAAAATATATTTTGAGCTAACCTTCTGCTCTTCCTCTTTAACTGCCACAATTCTGGCTTCCTTAAAATAGGTTACCTCTGGAATAATTTCTTTAATGGTTTGATATATTTCAGAAGTAGCCCGGGTAGCAATGATTATTCCTTTAATCTCTTTTATTCTTTTGGTTATTTTGCTTATCTGCTCTAAAGTTTTACCTGGGCAGAAAATAACTTCGGGGAAGCCTTTCCTTAAATGCCTCTGACTATCTATTTTAGCAAAACCCATTTCCTCATAAGGGAAATGTTTGAGTCTTTCTAAGGCCTCTTTTAGATCTATTTGACTGGATTTAAATTGCTGTAATATATTTTCAATTTCTTCTCTTTTCACTATTTAATCCTCACTTTTCTTCCTTAAACTTTCCTCCATACTCCCGCTTCGGTATCCTTGTAAATCAAGGGTAATATAGATAAATCCCAATTTTTTTAATTTAGCAATTATCTTTTTCCTTAAATCTTCTTCCCTTAATAAAAGAAGATCTTTTGGTCTTACTTCGATTCGAGCTAAGTTATGATGACATCTTACTCTTACCTGTTCAATTCCCAAATTATGAATAAATTCCTCTGCTTGTCCTATCCTTCCCAATTTTTCTAAAGTTATCTTATCTCCATAGGGAATCCTGGTAGCTAAACAGGAATTAGAAGGTTTATTCCAGGTGGGTAAATCCATTTCTTTAGAAAGAAGGCGAATATCATCTTTAGTAAGAAGTACTTCTTGTAAAGGACTTCTTATTTTAAGTTCTTTAATAGCCTTCATTCCGGGACGATAATCACCAAGGTCATCATAGTTAGAACCATCTACTACAAAATTCAATTTATGTTCTTTAGCTATTTCCTTTATTTGGCTGAATAGTTCTTTTTTGCAAATATAACATCTCTCTGGTGGATTTTTAATAAATTCTTTTTTAGATAATTCTTTGCTATCGACCATAATATGTTTAATACCTAAACTTCGAGTTATCTCTTGGGCTATAGTTAACTCACTGAGAGGATGAATTTCAGATCTTGCTGTTACAGCAATGGTTTTATCTCCTAATACTTCCTGAGCTATTTTCAATAAAAAAGTACTATCCACTCCTCCCGAATAAGCCACTAAAACACTCTTCATTTCAGATAATATTTTACGTAAATTTTTTAACTTTTCTTCTCTCAAAATTCAATTCCTTTTCTTGCTTCCACTCCTTTTTGATAAGGGTGTTTAACCTCTCTCATTTCAGTAACCAGATCAGCAATTTCAATTATCTCTTGAGGTGCTTTTCTTCCAGTGATAACTACTTCTACGTTCTCAGGCTTTTCCTTTATTTTTTTAATAACTTCTTTTAAATCCAATAATTCGTAATATAAGGCCAGATTAAGTTCATCGAATATGACCAGATCATAATTACCACTTTTTACCCCTTCTACACCAAAAGAAAAAGCCTTTTCGGCTTCCTCATAATCTATTTTTTTTACTTTTCCTTTATAAATGAATTCTTTAGTACCAAAGGTTTCTAAAGTAATGTGGGGTATTAATTTAAGAGAATGAAGCTCTCCGTAATCCCATTTTTTCATAAACTGGATTATTAAAACCTTCATCCCCCTGCCTGCGGCCCGGAGGGCCAAACCCAAAGCTGCAGTGGTTTTTCCTTTCCCATCACCGGTATAGACTTGTATCAATCCTACCATCAACAAAATTCCTCCGTTACTGTCCAATCTTGCACATTTTAAATTATTATACCAAAATAACTAACAAAAAACACCTTAACTTAATATAGTATCGAGTATATAGTATTGAGTATATAGTTAAGAAAGCTAAAAAGATAGAGAAAGCAACAGTTTACACTAACTTTTTATAAAAACAATGACTGCAAAAAATATATTGTAATTTTTCTTGGAATAAGTTATAATTTTTATGGTCAAAATTAAATATTTAAAGATAAGCAGGTTAAGGGAAGAGTGGTGAAAATCCACCGCAGACCCGCTACTGTAAAGGGTTACGAAAGCTGTACTAAGCCACTGTTAAACACTTTTTATAGAGTGATAGATGGGAAGGCACAGCAATTAGGTCGACCCCTTAAGCCAGGAGACCTGCCTGCTTAGACGAATTAATCACTTCTTCGTGGATAAGGAGGTGTTATTTTTGTTATGGAGGTCAATTATGAATATTTTCAAAAAATCGATTTTAATATCTACTTTTTTATTCTTTATATTAAACCTTAGTTTATTATTGGTTTCATCTAATGCAGTCAATTATCCTTTAACTATAATTGATATTACTGAAACTGCAGTTACCATCCCCCAAGAACCTCAGCGGATTATTTCCATTGCTCCCAGTAATACTGAAATTTTATTTGCTTTAGGACTTGAGGATAAAATTGTGGGCATAACCAACTATTGTAATTTTCCTGAAGAAACCAAAAATATAGAAAAAATCGGAGAAACATTTCCCCTAAATTTGGAGAAAATTGTATCCTTAAAGCCAGATTTAATCTTAGCTTATGCCGGACAATTAAAGGAAATCCCACGCTTGCGGGAATTAGGACTGAAGGTAATAGTTATTGAACCTTTAAACCTCCAAGAAACCTTGAAAAGTATACAAATGGTAGCTACTGTTGGTGGAATACCAGAAAAAGGAAATATCCTGGTGGAAAATTTATCACAAAGAATTGATCAAATTAAGACCGAAGTCTCTAACCTCGAAATTACTAAAAAACCTAAAGTATTTATAGGAGGGATTTACGAAACCATCTGGACTCCCGGAGAGGGTACTTTATTCAATGAATTAATAAGTTTAGCCGGAGGGATAAATATTGCGGCTGGTTTTTCTGGTTGGACCAAAATAAGCTCAGAATTTATTGTAAAAGAAGATCCTGATATAATTATTATTCCAATTGGAGCAATGAATCCAGGAGATGAATTAAAAATTAAAGAAAATATTTATCAACGTCCTGGCTGGTCAAACCTTTCCGCTGTTAAGACCCAAAAAATCTTTATCGTCAATGAAGACCTTTTCTTTCGTCCTGGTCCTCGATTAGTTGATGGTCTGGAAAGATTGTATAAAATTTTCTATGAATAAATCACTTCAAGAAAAAGAAATTGCCGGTTACACTAACTGGCGAAAAAAATTAATCTTGATGCTTCTAGGAGGAAGTTTAGGCATCCTGGGAGTCAGCCTAATCTGCCTTAACTTTGGAGTGATATCTATTAATCCCAAAGATATCATTTCTCTCCTGTTAAATGGCACAGCGGATAAAACTAAAAGCCTTATTATCTGGCAATTACGAGCTCCCCGAATCGTAATTGCTGCTCTTACCGGAGCCGCTTTATCTACCGTAGGCGGCGCTTTCCAGGGAATTTTAAGAAACCCCTTGGCAGACCCCTATATTTTAGGAGTATCTGCTGGAGCTGCCCTGGGAGCTTGTGTTGGTATTGCTTTGCAATATGCTACTGGGTACTATTTAGCTTCTTATCTTCCTCTATTTGCTTTTTTGGGAGCAATGTTTTCTCTTTATCTGGTGTACATATCTTCTAAAATCAGCTATTCTGCAAATTCAACCGGCTTACTTCTGGCTGGTGTGGCTATTACCTTTCTATTCTCTGCCTTGATAACTGTACTTTTAGCTCTTTCTAAAAGAGAATTGCATTCTATGATCTTCTGGCTGATGGGTGATTTATCCACTGCTGACTGGAAAAAAATAAGCTTAATTACTCTACCGGTAATAATCGGCTGCTTATTATTATTCTTTTCCTCTTTAGACTTAAATGCTTTATCCTTGGGAGAAGAAGAAGCCCTTCATTTAGGAATTAACACTGGTAAATTAAGAATGCGTATCTTTTTTATTGGCTCGATAATTATAGCTACTGTAGTCTCTTTTACTGGCCTTATAGGATTTGTGGGGCTTATCATACCTCATATTGCCCGACTTTTAATCGGTCCAGACCATCGAGTTATGCTTCCTGCTTCAGCACTTTTAGGGGCAATTTTCCTTATTCTATGTGATACTTTGGCTCGAATGGTAATCTCCCCTTCGGAAATACCTATTGGAGCAATAACTGCTCTGCTGGGTGCTCCTATGTTTATTTATCTTCTAAGGAGGAAAAAATAGACAAAATGTCTTTCCATAGCCCTATTTTAACTATAAAAGGAGTTAGCTTTTCTTATAATCATCATCGAGAAATCTTATCCGATATAAATTTTTCTTTATCCAGGGGAGAGCTGTTAGGAATTATCGGACCAAATGGTAGTGGAAAAACTACCCTTTTAAAAGTTATTTCAGGAATCTTAAAACCAAGTAAAGGAAGTATATTTCTCCTGAATCAAGACCTAAATAATTTTTCTATAGAAAAAATCGCCAAATTTATCTCAGTAGTTCCTCAAGATACCTGGGTTACTTTTAATTTCAAAGCCAAAGAAGTAGTATTTATGGGAAGGTTGCCTTATATCTCTCGATTAAAAGGAGAGACCCTTGAAGATTATCGAATATCTCGAGAAGCAATGAAAAAAACCCATTCTTTATCTCTTTCTGAAAACAATATTCAGGAAATAAGCGGAGGCGAAAGACAAAGAATTTTTATGGCTAAAGCCTTAGCCCAAACTCCTCAGCTTTTACTTTTAGATGAATTTACTTCCCACTTAGATTTAAAATATAAATATGAAATGTTAAATCTTTTAAAAAAAGCTCTTCAAGAAGAGGGATTAACTATTATTTCTGTTTTTCATGACTTAAATTTAGCCAGCATAGCTTCTGACCGTCTTATACTTTTAAATGAAGGAAGAATAGAACAAATAGGAACACCTCAAGAAGTACTTAATTCAGAAAATTTGCAAAAGGTATATGGAGTAAAACCAATATTAATAAACCACCCCAATCTTCAAGTACCCCAGGTAATAATGTAAATATCTGAAGTCAGTCTTAATATCAGACCGGTTATATTTTTAGATAATCCCCTTTTGCTTGAACCACTGGACCGTATCCCTTATTGATTCATAAATAGAACGAGATGAATAGCCTAGTTCATCTTGCGCTTTCTGGCAGGAAACCAGAGAATTACTGGCTAAAACATCAATTGAAAAAGGGGTAAAAAGAGGCTTTATTTTCATCAGGTTACAATATAATACATTAAAAAATCCAGTTATCCGTGCCACCTGGTGAGGCACTTTAAGCGAAGGCGCTTTTACCCCAGTAATTTCCTCTAAAAACTTTAATAATTGAAGAACGCTAATCTGTTGCCCGGATAAGATATAACATTCTCCTTTCCTACCTTTTTCGCCCGCTAAAATATGCCCCTTAGCTACATCCCGTACATCAACAAAATCATAAGCTCCGCCAATATAAACTTTTACTTTTCCTTTAACAAAATCAACCATTAATTTTCCCATTTCGGATACCCGATAATCATATGGCCCTATAATCCCTGAGGGGCACAAAATAACAGCATCAAGTCCTTTTTCAATCCCCTTAATCACTTCCAAGGTTCCCAGAGTCTTTGATTGGGAATATTCTCCCAGTACATTTTCTGGATTAAATCCACTCGATTCATTAAATACAATCCCTGGCGCCGGTTCAGAAAGAGCATGGATTGAACTAGTATAGACCAGTCTTTTTACTCTTGCTTCCAGACACATATTGACTACATTTCTAGTCCCGAGAACATTAACCTGATATAACTGCTGATTTTGTCCGGGAAGAATAGAAATTACTCCCGCACAGTGAAACACCATATCAGCTCCCTGGAAAGCTCTGCGCAAAGAATCAGGGTCACATACATCTCCTTCTACTTTCTCTACTTCTAATCCTTCAAGAGAAAAGGTATCCTCACCGGGGAGAATAATTACCTTCAATTTTTTATTCTGCTTTAATAATTTTCGAACCAGTACATTTCCTAAATGCCCTGCTGCTCCGGTAATCACAATCATTTTTATCTCCTTATTAATCTATTAAAAATTATTTAAAATATCTTCTAAACTTTATTTATATTTATTTTCTATTCTTTGCATCATAAAATTTATATCCGCTTGATTGGAAAATAAACTTAAAACTGAAATACCATCGTTAATCTTTTTCTGATCGAAATCAGAATTAACCCAGGCGGTATTTATCCATAAAAATAGAGAAAATAAATCAATCCGATCAGAATGAGTGACATCAATCATTTTTTTTAAAATATCCTTGCTCTTCTCGAGACTGCCTCCTACTATTAGAGGCGCATCGCGATAATACAGAGCCAGAGATATATATGCCTTTTCATTGCTAACATCCAGATCGATTGCCTTTATGATAAAATCTTTAATCCCCGGACCGAATTTCGTTTTATAGTATAGATTACCATAAAAAATTAATTGGCCTTCTATATCAGCAAGCAAACGATAACCATCACTAAAATCTTCTCTCTTTAAAGATTCTAAGATTAATTCTTTGCTAGAACTAAAATTTTCTTCCGCTTTTTTAGGACTATTCTGTTCTTTTTCTACTACTCCTTTTAAATAAGCTACTCTAGCCAACCAATAATATTTTAATGGCTGATTTTCTATTTCGGTACAAGAAAGAATACTTTCTTCTAATCGAGTTAGAACTTCATTAAGCTTTGGTTCAGAAGCCACAAACATCTCCTGAGCTTGAAAGAATAATTTTTTTCCTTCTTCCAATTTAGGATTCTCAGTTTGAGCTAGTAGATAAGTATAATTTATTCCTAAAAAAAGAAAGATTAATATTATTATAAAAATTATTTTTTTAAAATATTGGTAAATATAATTCTTTTTAAATATTTTTTCCATTAAATTTTTTCCTTTACTTTTTTTCTCTTACTATCTAATCTAATTAATATTTTTAAATAAAAATTTTTCATGCTTAAAACTAAATCTATAATAAACTACCGTTCATTTTACAAGTCAAAAAAAATTATCCTAATTCACTGAAGAGGCCACGAAAATAAAGATGGGTAAATTGAGTAAATAATTCTTTGGTTTTTTCCTTATCTTTATATTTGTTCAATACTAAAGATATACCCTCAATAAAGCTAGTGGCAAGAACTTCCGCTAAAAAATCATCTTCCGGTATAATTATTTTTTCCTTCATTTTTGGAAAAGCCTCTTCTTTTATCCTCCAGGCGATCAGAGAGATAATTTGTTCTCTGGCGTGCTCCATGGGAGAGCCTTCGCTGCCATTTAATAAAATAATTAATTCAGATCGATGCTGAAGGTAAATTCGGATCAAGGATTCTTTAAAAGTTTTTATAAAATCGCCCTTATGTCCTCCCTCGGTTAGGATAGTATCTTTAAAACGAGCAAACTCATCAATAAATTTATAAATTTCTTCAAAAGCAGGTTGAATGATTACCTGAAAGAGATCATCTTTATTTTTAAAATACCGGTAAAGATTGCCTACCGTAACCCCTGCGCTTAAGGCAATAGAGCGCATGGATGACTTTTGATATCCATTTTGTTCGAATTCATTTCGAGCTGCTTTTTTTATCTTCTGTCTCATTTCTTCTTTTAAGACTTGCATAATAATAAACCTCAGTTCATTATTACAATATAATAAAAAATATTTTCTGTCAAATTAGATTTTTTATTTAAAATTACTTTAATGTTTCACTTTTTATGGATCTCCAAGTTATATAAAACACTGGAATTGCAGCTAGCTGAGTGCATACAGAAAATACGACCAGCCAGTTAGGCGCGATATCATAAAGTGCTCCCATTAGCCAGCTTCCTAGAAACCAGAAGATGCCAAAGGCTGTCTCGAAAATTCCAAAGCCTGTCGAACGGTTTTGTTTCGGTACAATGGTGCTGACAGCTGATTTCAAAATAGACTCCTGAGCTCCCATGCCCACACCCCACATTACAATTCCTATAATTGCCGCATTAAGTGTATTGAAGCTGAATACAAAAACTGAAAACAAAGCAGAAATCGCTGTGGATATTATCAGCACTCTGATTCCCCAATGGTCATAAAGCCACCCGAATAAAAGTGCGGCAAAGGCATCTGCAATCATAGCGCCTGCGTACAGTAACGGTAGAGTATCTGAGGGTACAAGCTCAAGCCTGAAAACATGCATGGTGATCAGTGGAAAATCGGCGAAGCCCAGCGCAAGTAAGCTGGTTGCAGCCATATACAGGATAAAGGACATTTTCAGTGCTTTGCTGCTGCTTTGTTCAGTTGAAATATCAAAGCTTCCAGGCTCAGGGAACTTCCTCTTAGCAAGCAATAGGGTAAGCATAGTTAGCACCGCAGGAATTCCCAGAATGGCAAAGCAGACAGCATATGTAGAGAACTTATTTTCACCTTTTGAAAGGTATAGTACTACAAAGAGTATCACTGGCCCCAAAAATGCACCCAATTGGTCAAGAAACTCTTGGATGGCAAAACCTTTACCCTGGCCGATCTGCGATGCTGCAAAGGAAACCAGCGTGTTTTTTGCAGGATTTCGAATAGCCTTTCCCATCCTCTCAATTACGATTAATACACATGCATAAATCCAGCCATTTTCAGGGATAAGCGCAAGCGCTGGAATTGCCACCATATTTAAAAAATATCCTATGATTGTCATAGTCCAGTAGTTCTTTTTTCGATCTGTAATTATCCCTGCAAACAAACGGAAGGAATAACCAACAAGCTCTCCAAAACCAGTAACGAATCCGATAGTTGTGGCTGTCGCTCCAGCAAGAGAGAGGTACACCCCATATATGCTTCTTGCCCCCTCGTGGGTCATGTCAGAAAACATGCTGACAATACCCATAAGGAAAATAAATGCTAATGCAGGTTTTATTACATTTTTAGTCATTGACTGTTTCATGATTTGATTTCCTCCATTTTTCCGTTATTTACGGTTCAAAAAGAATTGTAAATACAGAATTATTTGCCAATAATTCCATCGTTGATTTTTCTGTTTATAATAAAATAAAAAAATTTAGATTAAATTTCATCAATGATTAACCTTAGAGTATCGCAAATTCTGTTTAGTTCATTGACTTTTCCGCCAAGTTCAACACTAAAAAGAATTAAATAACTTATAGAAAAATCATATAATAGTCTTATAAGGGTACTTCCAAAAACTAGTACGCTTCATATTCAGTTATTAGCTTATTTTTATGCTATAAATGAATTTAGTTGTCTGTTCCAAATATCTTCCTATACAAATCTTCGCCATAGCTGGTTGGCAGGGGTTTACCTTCGATTATTTTAAAAGTTCGTTTTCCGTCAATTTTCCTTTCGGCTCGCAGGAAAATGACATTTTCCATTTTATTATCATAAAAAATACGCGAAAATTCATATAAATGGGTAACAAAAAAAATCTTGATGTTTTTTTCTAATAATGCGCAAACTATCTGCTTTGCAATCTCTGAACCTTCCCTTTCGTTTGTAGCAGCAAATGATTCATTAAAGAGAATCATGGAATTTGGTTGTAAATTATCTACGATATTGTTCATCCTGTTGAGTTCTTCATCAAACTTGCCACTTTCCATGGTAGTGTCTTCTTCCCGTTTGTAATGCGTGAAAAGTCTCCTGCAGATATTATTATTAAATGATTCAGCCGGTACGAACATACCACATTGCATCATCAATTGGGCCAAACCTATGCTACGCAAGAATGTAGATTTACCGCCCTGATTTGCGCCTGTAATTATCATCAGGTATTTATTATCACCATTTAAATCATTGCCCACTATTTTTTGGTTCATTGTTAAAGCCAGACAAACATCGTATAATCCTTTATAGGAATGTCTGTATTCACTAGGAGGTACGGGCTGGGGAAAGGTTATAGGCTCACCTATTTGTTTAAGTTTCTCATATAAATTCAAACATCCAATGTAAAAGGCTAATTCAATCCGTAACATGGTAAAAAAACTGAGAATATGATCTGCAGATTGGGCAACGGTATTGGCCGTAAGGTTGATCCCCCTGTCCTTTATTTCTGAAAGAGCACTGAAACCGCCTTCATCACGAGGATTGATATAAAAAGTATAAACAGGCGGTCTTTTAACAAAAATTCGTTTCAGCCAACTCTGTTTTTTGTCTTGTGGTTTACGAAGTATATAATTGGTTCCTTCATTACCATTGCCCAATTCAGCACTGATCAAAACTCCATCGTTGAATTTTAGCCCTTTTAGATGTTTTTGGGCAGTAGCGAAAAATTCATCACTGAATTCCCTTTTAAGAGTTACGAAAAAATTTGTAAAACCCTCTGAGTTGAATTTATCTGCATGATCATCAGCGATATTTTTTAGTTTTTTGAGCATATCCATAAACATCTGCAACAAATCTATCGAGCCGCTCAGTATCGAAGAAAGATATCGGCTGTAAATGCCCAACCAATGCTTTTTTCTATTTTCGATTGTTTCTAGCACTATATTGTAAATATCCCTGACAACAGCAGGGTTTTCCAGGCAATCCTTAAGAATCCCTTGACGATATAATATTATATCCAGATCATTTTCACCAGACAAAATAGCTTTTTTTGCAACTTCAAATAAAAATTCATCACCAAGCGCCATAGCGTCGAATAGGGTATTTAATTCCAGATCCTGAATAGTTTCTTGTTCATTCGACGGTAATTCCCGCTGTAAGTCAAAATCATGATCTTTGTACATGAGAAAAGCCTTCATAATTTTATCCTCTCCTTTAAACGCTCGTAAGTAAGTTGGTACTTTTCGGCAATTGATATCGCGTATGCAATTCCGTCAGCCGGTTTTCTTACAATTTTGTATGTTCGCAATGACGGATTTTCGGAGTCTACCATGGCTACCATACTTACTATCTTTTCGCCTAAGTAAGCCAATTCATCTACGAATGTTACACAAACAGACAGTGCATCCATTTGGATTATTTTTTCTATTACCTTTCTGCCTAAAAAAACAGCATCTTTTGCTGTTGTGGACGTTAAAATTTCATTCATTATGATAATACTGTTTGAGGTAGCCTGCCTAAGAATATTATAAGTTCTGAACAGATCGTCCTCCAGTTTGCCACGGAGATCTTTGATATTTTCTTCCCTCTCAAAATGCGTAAAGAGCCTGTCGAATAAAAAGAGTTGAGCCTCCCTGCCCGGAACAGGACAACCCAGGCTGGCCAGATAATGCAATTGTCCAAAGGTGCGGGCAAAGGTTGTTTTACCGCCCTGATTCGGACCGGTTACTACAAATATGCGTTCTTTCCCTTTTAGGTAAAAATCATTACAAACATTGGATGAATCTTCTTTAATGAGTTTATGGGCCAGAGCTAAATCAAATCCTTCATAATTATAAACTTCCTTGCATGTATTAGAAACTTGCGGATAGCAAAATTTCAATCCAGCCTGTTTGAAAATCGCCATATGCTCCAGATAAGCAATGTAAAATTGTATTTCCCGGTCAAAAACGACTATCATCTCATTCAGAAAATTGTTGTTTTTTGCGTAATAATTGTCAAGATTTGAAAATATATCAGGATACAGTTGGGCTATAAAATTCAGTATTTGTGCTCCTACATGGTTCATGCCCGTCCCGGTGCGGATTTCAACCCTGTAATCTTTTACTGCACCCTCTTTGAATTTCTCGAATGTTTTCTCCACCTCTGTGCTGTAATCAATTTCAGCTTCATATTTGCGAACTCTGACTTTGTTTTCCTTTATGTGCAGGCAATACTTTACTGGGGACAAATCGGTTTTAAGCTTTTTCATTTCAGTTAGAAGCGAAGTAAAATAATTGGATTCAGCATAGTTAGTTATATAATCACGAAAGGCCAAAAATCCACACGATTTTAAATCTACCAGGCTTAAATCATATACCAGAGAAGTGACCGCGTCACAATAAATTTCTACAGCCTCCAGAAACCATCCTTCTTTATGATATTTGTATTCAAGCTTTTTTACTAGGGAAAGATGCTGGCGCATTTTACACATTTTTTGGGCAAATAATTTTATATTCTTAAAAAGAACTTCATTTTCAAGATCTTGCATTATTTCATGGCGATAATTGATTGTGTTGATATCGTGCAAAGGAGTATAGAAAAACGGTTTTAAATTATATTCCTTTTTCCCGGCCGTGATGGCAGCTATAATCTGATCAAAATTTAAATCAACAAAAAAGTCAGGTTCTTTAAGTGTCTCTTTTTTTATACCTTCTTCAGGTTTTTCAAATAGTATACTGTGGAAAGTCATTTGTTTACCACCTCCTGGGCCATAACACGGACGCTGAGTATTAAGTCTACCAACACAAATCACCGCGTATAGGAGTCATCAGCCCGGCCCCGGACGTTTTTAAGGGAACTCCATCCCTTATATGACATTATGATTGCCCCGTAAGTAGCTTATATAATACGGTCCCTTTATTCATTTATCTTATAAACCCATTTCTTCCTGCATAAACTGCATCTTTGCCAAGTTTCTTTTCTATCCTTAATAATTGGTTGTATTTTTCAATTCTTTCCCCCCTGCATGGTGCTCCTGTTTTTAAATGTCCTGTATTCATTCCTACTGTAAAGTCAGCTATAAAACTGTCAACTGTTTCTCCGCTTCTATGTGATATCATTGCTCCCCATCCAGCTCCGTGAGCCATTTTTATAGTAGCAATCGTTTCGGTTAAAGTTCCTATTTGATTCAATTTGATTAATATCCCATTTGCAACATTTTCTTTAATCCCTCTTTCAAGTCTTTTTACATTTGTTACAAAAAGGTCATCTCCCACCAGTTCTATCTTTTCACCAAGTTTTTTATTAATTATAGTCCATCCTTCCCAATCATCTTGCGCAAGGCCATCTTCTATTAGTATTATAGGATATTCTTTTACCCATTCAGCATACATCTTTACCATTTCTTCTGATGTTAGTTTTCTTCCTTCTGACCTTAGATTATAGAGTTTAGTGTCTTCTTCATAAAATTCACTTGAGGCTGGGTCTATTGCAATTACTATATCTATCCCAGATTGATAACCTGCTTTTTCTATCGCTTCAACTATTACATCAAGAGCCTCAACATTTGATTTTAATACAGGAGCAAATCCACCCTCATCTCCCACTCCTACGAAATATTCTTTTGATTTTAATACATCTTTTAAAGTATGATATGTTTCACTTGCCCAACGTAAGGCTTCTCTAAAGTTAGGTGCACCAACTGGACAAATCATAAACTCTTGCAAATCAGGCCCTTGCCAGTTTGCATGAACTCCACCGTTAAGGATATTAAACATTGGACAAGGAAGTCTATTTGCAGTAAATCCACCTATGTACTGAAATAATGGTACTTTCAGCGAATTTGCAGCAGCCCTTGCAACTGCAAGACTCACTCCCAGTATCGCATTTGCTCCTAGTTTAGATTTATTCTGAGTCCCATCAAGAGTTATCATTGTATTATCAATTAAAAATTGGTTCAATGCATCCATTCCCTTTATTTCTTTGGCAATATCGCCATTAACATTCTGAACCGCATTTAATACACCTTTTCCGTTGTATCGCTGCTTATCACCGTCTCTTAGTTCAACGGCTTCATGGATTCCTGTAGAAGCACCTGATGGTACTCCAGCAATTCCGCTAGAACCATCTTCCAGTATGACTTCCACTTCCACTGTTGGATTACCTCTTGAGTCCAATACTTCCATCGCAGAAACCTTTTCAATTTTTATACTCATTTTACCACTCCTTATTAGAATATTTTTTGTGTTCCTTTAATATAAAAAAACAGATTTAATATAGCAATATATAAGATACATTCTGTTTTATTGAAATTAAATAGTAAGCAAAACTTACAGAAAGAGTGCAGTTACTATTTATATTTGACAACAACCATTGTTTTCTTTTGAGAATTTTATATAACTTCAACCAAAACCAAGTTACTATATTCCCTTTGAAAATAATCACTCTTTATTGTCACTTTAGATAATATTTATTGTCTTTAAAATACCCTTTTAATGTTATCCATTTGTTTTGGACCAGTTTTTAGATTAAAAAACCCCTATTTATTATGTGTAAATAAATAGGGGTCATCATCTCATCTTATTAAGAATTTAAAGGCGGACACCATCGCCTATCTATAATTAATTTTTATTGGTTTCATTATAATTGATTTGCTAATTAAAGTCAATTCAGTGTTTGAGTCCAATACATTTGCACCATTGAAGGATCTTTATTATTTAATAACTTACTACAATATTCAATAGGAGTCAAAAGATTCAAACTCCTATGAGGTCGATAGAAGTTATACTTAATTAGACAGTCATATAATATTTCATTAATCTTACCTACATTGGTCTCCTCATAAAATCTATCTAGATATTCGGACTGAACCGTACCATTTACTCTTTCTATAAAGGCATTCATCTTGGGGGACTTAGAATAATTGTAAACCAAAGTAATATCCCTTTTCTTAACCTCTTTGACAAAATGCTTTTCCCACTCTGAACCATTATCTATCTGTAGATACTTAATGCTATCCTGGTGTAAGTAAGTCAGCCTGAGGAGAAAATCTCGAGCATTTAAACTAGTAGCCCTCTGATAAGCTCGCGCATAATAAAGTCTAGATAAGGGATCTACCGCAGAGAATAGAAAGATCTTAGTAAATCTTAAATTTAGTTCTTATGGTGTCAATCTGGAGTCATTCAGAGATAATTCCTTTCATGTCTTTTTTTACCTGGGCTAATCTGACCCTCTTCTTCTTTAAAGTCCTTATTCTTTTGGTTTGTACCTTAACCTTAGGGAGAATAGACCTATATTGCGTTAGAATTCTGCCTACCGAAGAAACTGAAATATTTATATGGCAATCTCTTTCTAATATTCTTTTTATCTTCTCTTTACCAAAGTAAGGAAATTTCCTTCTTATTTGGCAGACTTGCTGTTCTACTGGATGATTCCTTACTATTTTTGACCTTACTTTATGGGGTCTTCTCGATCTTTCTTCTAAGCTCTGAATCTTGCTTGGTTTATATTTTTTTCTCCACCGGTAAAAGGTACTCCTATTTATTTCAAAGATCTCACAGATCTGTTTTAAGGAATAATCTCCAGAACTGTACAGGTTAATGGCTTTATATCTTACCTTGGCCTCAGGGGATAATTTATCGATGTAGTTTAATTTGGTTATAACCTTTCCCCAATAAGGCCGAGTATAAGAAAGGTAAGCAGCTGTTCCAATGCTCCCCTTCATGATCCCTATGCGCCTCTTTTTGCTTCTATTTTAGTTTACTTCTTTCATCCTAGCAATGGTGCATATGTATCTGAACTTATTCATCGCAGGTATTATTCAAATAATATAACAATGCGTTTTTATCCATTTAATTACCCCACATTATAAATTTATTTAACAACCCCATTTTTGCCGTTTTTTAAAAACATAAATATAATTCCAGCAACAACGGCAAGAATTGCCCTAAATATAAACACCAATGATACTAAATCACACTTTTGTTGATGCTATGTCCTATAAATTTACACCAGATTATGTATGCAATAATACCAGAAATAACTCCGACAATTACCGATCCGATTATATCCGTTGGATAATGCACCATCAAATATATTCGAACATTCCCATAAGAATTGCAAAAACGTATGAGAACCAACTATATTTTTTGTTCCCAACTAAGAATACCGCAGTCATTGCTGAGAAAGCTTGGGTCGAGCGTCCGGATGGAAATGAAAAATCATTTTCGATCCTAGCTCCGACTTCAACCCACCATTGATGAAAGATACTTGTTTCATCCCAGTATGGTCGTGGTCTTGCAACAGCATTCTTAATACATAAATTTGTTAACAACGCTCCAATTGCTATTGCTAATAGCAGACAATACCATGTCATAACCCAGTCCAGCAAAGAGCCACATGCGCTTTCATGTAATCCGTGTGCATATTCCAATAGACTGTAATCAAAGCTGGAAAAAGCTGTGTTTAGCCAATTTGTTATTTAATAATCCCTTCTATATCTGTTTTCTCACTTGTTTTAAGCGAAGTATTATAAATGAATAATATGCCATTTCATGTTATCCGCAAACTTATGACCGCTGTTCAGTGCCTAAAATGCCCGTTGCTTTGTAGTACCATGTCTTTAGGCTATCAAGAATCAACATGAACATGAGTGTGATGATAAATAACGTGACAATGGATAGCAAGGACACTGAAGTCATCACCCAGCCAAAAGCAGCCATTAATGTTGCAGCAATTATGTCGATAGCAACCATGCCACCAACCCAATTGCTTGGTGCGAATGAGCAGAATTGATCACGGGTTCGCGTCATTATAATAGTTTCCATTGCCGAATAAATCAGATACAGGAACATTAAGGAACTAATCGTATCTGCATCTAAATGTTGAACTTTTAGGTAGAACCAGAGGAGTCCAAGTCCAAGGGAAAACCATCCGATTGTAAAGATAGCAGCTATCCTTGCTAGTTGAGGCATATCCCATTTTTCGGGAACTTTTGTTGGCCAGGCTTTATCGGTTCCTAATGTTAAAGTAACCATATCATTCATCACAACTATAAACACAATCAGGCTCAATGAAACTGGAAAAAATCCAGTAAAGATAAATCCAAAGGTGAGCAGGGCTGCTAATTCTGCTGTACGTGCTAACTTAGTAATTGTCCACGTCATCATCCGTCTATAAACACGATGACCGCCATCAATTGCTTTGGTAATATCAGACAATCTTGGCGCAGTTAAAACAACTTTAGCTGCAGATTTAGCAACGTCTGTGGCAGTGCTTACCGCAATACCAACATCCGCCTGCTTAAGTGCTGGAGCATCGTTAATACCATCTCCGGTCATTCCAACCACCATTCCCGCCTTTTGTAAGGCTTGAACAACCTTGTACTTATCTTCTGGATAAACATTTGCAAATCCGTCAAAATTCAACGGATTGGATAGGGCGTCATCAATCGTTCCAATTCTGTTGCCAATTCCCACCTGTTCAGCAATAGCTCTGGCCGTGCCGGCTGTGTCACCCGTTACCATGATAATACGGATACCCAGCTTTTGAATTTTTTCCACTGATTCCTTGGCGTCATCACGTGGTGAATCGGCCAATGCAATGAGTCCCTGGCAAACCACCTCGCCATTTTCTCCGGAAGCAACAGCCAGCACCCTGGACCCTTTAAAACTAAGCAAATTAACCTGATCCATAAATTTGTCCTGTACTTTTGCGGTTTCAGCGATTACAGCTGGAGAACCCATTATAACATCAAGTTGTTTCCCGTTTTGTATAATCTTTGCCTTTGATACTTTATGGACTGGATCAAAGGCTGTAAAAGAAGTTCTCTCAGACATAGTTAAATTTAATTCTTTAAAAGCTCTTTGAATTGCAATGCTGATGGAGTCATTTGATGTATCATCACTTGCAGTGATAGCTAATTTCAGCAATTCAGTATTTGTCTGCTGCCAAAATGGAACCAGTTCTGCAATTTCAGGGCGATTATTAGTTAATGTACCTGTTTTGTCAACAAGTAAAACATTCATACTAGCTGCTTCTTGAATCCCAGTCAACCCTGTTACAAGTACGTGTTCTTTTGCTAAATTCTTAGCCTCCAACGAATTTGCCACAGTGAAGCTCGAAGGCATAGAAATTGGAATTGTAGCAATAAACAAAATAACTACGAACGGCAATAGTTCCTGCCATGGAGTCCCTTTGATGAATGCAGTGATAACCAATATAACAGCGAGAGCAACATCCAAGTACGCAAGATACCTAACAATGTTGAACAATAATGCTTGCAAACGTCCAGGAGCTTCAGCGGTACGGACCAACTCTGCAGTCTTACCGTATGAACTATTTATTCCGATTGCAGAAACACATGCAATTACCTCACCATGACTAATCGTTGAGGCTGAAAAAACTGTTTCACCGACCTCTTTGACTAAATCAATCGATTCACCGGTCAGCGTAGATTCATCAACACTTACCATGCCGCTGAATACTTCTAAATCTGCCGGCGCAATATCTCCAACTTTGACGTGTACAATATCGCCTGGGAGCAGCTCACGTGACGGTATAATCTCCCATATTCCATTTCTTAATGCTCGGGCACTAATTTGTAGTTGCTGGTGCAAGTACCCAATAGCCTTCTTTGCACGTTTCTCTTGAAATTCCCCAGTAGCCGCTGAAAAAACAAGTAACAGGAAAACTACAGCTGCTTGAACTCCTTTTCCAAGCAACAACTCAAATATCATAGCTGCTTCAAGAAGCCAAGGAATCGGACCCCACATTCGTTTTAGAACTCCTATGAAAGAACCTACTTTCTTTTCTGAAATTTCATTGTACCCATATTGCTTGCGTTTGGCTTGAATATCAGCGTCGCTTAAACCAGTCCCGTAGTACATATTTTCAATACCCGCTAGGTTTGTATCTTTATTTTGAGTCATGAATATTCCTCCTTAAGTATTTCTATAACGCAAAAATCTAAAAGACGTCTATATATTTAAATATCTGTCTGGTATCATCGCAGTTTTGAATATTTATAGCTAAATAATATACTTATTTGAATATATTCTATTGTAACTTCAGTAAAGCTTAAAACAGACAATTGCGAGATGTAATGCATATATTTTAAATTGTATTTAATAAAACCAATGTACTCTAATATCAATACTATAAATATATCTCTACATTAACTAACTTCCAAAATAAAAAAACTCCTACAAATGGTACGTAATAGCACCATTTGTAGGAGTCATCAGCTTTTTATGCGTTTATAGGCGAACTCCATCGCCGTAAAAATTGTATCATTTTAGTACTACTTTTACAAGGGTTATTATAACATAATTAAAAAATTAAAAAAGGCCGTGTTTGAGTCTAATACATTTGCAACATTGAAGGATCTTTTTTATTTAATAACTTACTACAATATTTAACAAGCATTTTAGGATTCAAACTCCTATGAGAATAATATAAGTTATGCTCGATGGAAAAGGTAACCGGCGGTGCCTACCCTACATTTCATAATTGTTATGCACATCTTATTTTTTCATTTTACTTCTTTTATCCGAAAAATAGTACATAAATACCTTAACTTATTCATTTAGTTACAGGCAGAAAAAATAAAACTCTTTAGCAAAAGTTAAAGGGCTCTTTATTGTTTAGCTCCCAGACAGGACGATTTGCGAACTTTTTTTAAGAGTGATAAAACGGGAAAGACATATCATAAATTAAAAGAATTAATAATTATTGGTTAATCATTAACATAGAAGGGGCATAGAGGTGTCCCTTCTTTAGTACTAAGATTTATTTTAGTTTAAATTAGTTTTTTGTAAATTAATCTAGTCTTTTACAATCTGATTCGCAGCTTCCAATAAAATTATCAAGTTCATAGTAATTTACATATATACTTCTATTATTTTTAAATCCATTCAGTAACATACTCTTTTAGATGTTTGGTTTGATTCAGTTGGACTAAACAATACTCCATTCCCTCTTTATGTAACAAAAGACTGTACGAAGCAGTATCTAAATGGATTTTCCAAAAATAAGGTGAAGCAATATTTAGACATCCAGCTATAAGAGGTTTAAGCACCGCTCGATGAGAAACTACAGCTAAAGTTTCTCCTTTATGTTTAGAAATTAAGTTATTAAGACATGTCATAGATCTCTTTTGTACTTCATAAAGAGTCTCTATGCCCTTTACTTGAAGTTTCTCTGGATTACTTACCCAAAGCTTCCACTCTACAGGAAATCGTTTTTCAATTTCTTTCTTATAACGTCCTTCCCAGTTCCCTAGTTCAATATTATTAAATCCTTCTTCTACCTTAATTTCTACTCCACATTGGTAGCTAATTACCTCTGCTGTCTGTCTAGCTCGCGAAAGTGGACTGGTATAAATATATTTAATAGAAAAATTATTCAATTCCCGTGCTAAATCCTGAGCTTGAATAAACCCTCTTTCATTTAAAGGAAAATCACTTCTCCCTCTAAACATCCCTTTAATATTTCCTTCACATTCTCCGTGCCTTATTAGGATAATTAGTGTTCCATTTAAATTATTAAACATACTTACCTCCCATCTAATAAATATTAAAAAAGATTTCAAGTATTTTTTATATTTATCCTGAAAACACTATTAATTTTGTTTTATTTCGTATTTGCTTTTATTTATCCATAAGTATATCTTTAGTAAAATCATTTATCAAAAAACTAGATACCCTGATACTAATTTTAAGTAGTGTTAAAATCCCGATCTTTTCTTTGAGAATGAAATGCTTATATAAATAATAAGATATAGTACTATAAAATAGTCCAATATAATCTTCAATACCCTTTAGAGTATAGCCATTTGGAAAGTAATCATAATTTTATACTACCGCAGCGAGAGCATGTTTTCATACTACAAAGATACTGTAATATCAACAGTTTTTCAACGTTCTAAGTGCAACTTTGTTTTATCATTAGCTTATTTTTTATAAGTAAGCTTCGTCAACTTAAGAAGCTCTACATATAATATCGGGGCGAAGGATAAAATAATAACTATCCACCACTGATTTAAATCTAACCAAACCGTTTTGAAAATAACTTGCAAGGAAGGAATCACCATTACTAGAAATTGCAAGAGACCAGAAATAAAAATAGCCATAATTAAATATAGATTAGTAAATAAACCTATTCTAAAAATAGAAAATTTTTGCGAGCGAGAGTTTAATGATTGAGCTAACTGAGAAAAGCTAAGAGTGGCAAAGGCCATAGTCCTGGCAATCTCCAGAGAATAAAAGGAAATACCAATATAAAAAGCACTTAAAGAAAGTAATCCGATAAAAATACCTTGCGAAAAGATATTAAAACCCATTTTACCGGAAAATATTCCCTTATTCGGATCACGAGGTGGTATTTGCATAATATCTTTTTCCGCAGGATCTAGACCCAGGGCCAGGGCAGGCAAACCATCGGTAGCCAAATTCACCCAGAGTATCTGGATAGGAATTAATGGATAAGGCAATCCAATAAAAATAGCACCAGCAATAGTAACTATTTCCCCTAAATTGCAGGAGATTAAATAATGAATAAATTTTTTAATATTTTGATAAATCTTTCTTCCTTCTTCTACAGCTGCTACAATAGAGGCAAAATTATCATCAGTCAGGATCATATCAGAAGCTTCTTTAGTTACATCTGTCCCGGTAATACCCATAGCTATCCCGATATCCGATTCTTTTAAAGCCGGCGCATCGTTTACCCCATCTCCAGTCATCGCTACCACTTGTTTATTCTTCTGTAAAGCGCTAACGATACGACGCTTATGACGTGGAGATACCCGGGCAAAGATAGTAGTATTTCCTACCGCCTCTTCTAATTCAGATTGCGACATTTTTTCTAATTCTTCTCCGGTAATAATCCTATCTCCCGAATGATATATACCCAGTTCAGAAGCGATTGCTTTAGCGGTAAGAGAATAATCTCCGGTAATCATAATCGGATGTATGCCAGCTCTAAGACAAGTTTTTACTGATTCAATAGCCTCCTTACGCGGCGGATCAATCATAGCTATTAATCCTAAAAAGATTAGTTCTTTTTCGGCATCTTTTATTTCTTTAATTTCGTCAAGATTTTCTTTATCCACCAACCTATAAGCTATCGCTAAAACTCGTAAGGCTTCCACTGCCAATTCTTTATTCTGAGCTAAAACCTTATTTTTTATGGATTCTCCCATCTCTTCTTTCCTACCATTTTTCTGATAATAAGTGCAAAAACTTATCACCTGATCAGGAGCTCCTTTGACAAAAATAATCTGACTTCCATCGGGTGTCTGATGAAGAGTAGACATCTGTTTACGATCTGAATCAAAAGGAAATTCTTTCACTCGAGGATAATCCTCTTCCAGTTTTTTCTTATCATAACCAGCTTTAGCGGCGGTTACTACCAGAGCACCCTCAGTAGGATCACCAATAATTTCCCATTGATTATTTTCATTATTCTTTTGCAGCTCGGCATTATTACAAAGGACTGCTCCTCTTAACAATAAGGATAAATCTGGATCTGTCTGGACCTGAATCTCCTGCTCGGTTTGATAAAATTTCCCCACCGGCCGATAACCTTCTCCTTCTACTTCAATTTTTTTCTCCGATAGAACTAATTTTCTTACGGTCATCTGGTTCTGAGTTAAAGTCCCGGTTTTATCCGAGCAAATAACTGTCGTAGCACCTAAAGTTTCTACTGCTGGTAAACGCCGGACAATAACGTGTTTTTTTATCATTCTCTGTACTCCGAGAGCTAAAACAACCGTTACTACTGCTGGTAAACCTTCCGGAACCGCGGCTACAGCCAGAGAAATTCCGATCAGAAACATCTCAAAAAATTCAATACCGCGTAAATAGCCTAATAAAACCACCAATCCCACCACAATTAATATAATCAAACCAAGTTTTTTACCAACTTGATTTAATTTCTTCTGTAAGGGAGTATCCTCTTGTTTCTGTTCTTCTAACATCCCCGCAATCTGACCCATCTCTGTTTTCATCCCCGTAGCCACTACAATCCCCCGACCTCTTCCGGAGATAACTGCAGTCCCCATAAAAGCCATATTGTCCTGATCTCCGGTATCCTGATCTCCGGTAGAAATATTATCTTTATCTATTATTTCAGCTGTCTTTTCTACCGGCACTGATTCACCGGTTAGGACAGCCTCCTGTATTTTAAGATTAGTAACCATAGAGAGACGAAGGTCAGCGGGTATATGGTCACCGGATTCTAAAAGGACAATATCACCTGGTACCAATTGAGTGGCTTCGATCCTGGCCTGTTTTCCATCTCTTATTACCAAAGCATTGGGTGTGGTCATTTTCTTTAAGGCAGCCAGTGACTTCTCTGCTTTATACTCCTGGACTACTCCTAAAGTAGCATTTAAAATTAAGATTATAGCAATAACCATAGCATCACTTACTTCCCCTAAAATAAATGATACCAGAGCCGAAATCAGTAAAATAAGAACCAGAACATCTTTAAACTGCCCCAAAAACATATCCCAGGGAGTTCGGCCTTTCTTTTCCTCCAGTTGATTGGGTCCCACCTCATCCAATCGTTTTTTCACTTCCGGAGAGGATAATCCTATTTTTAGATCAGTTTTACTGTACTGAACCACCTCATCAATAGATTGCTGATAATATTTTTTCATTTAATTTGTCCTCTTATTATTAAATATTTTCCCTCTTTTTCCAAAAAACATTTCCTTCCGAAAAAAACATCTCTAATTCACCTTTTTCACCAAGAAAAGAAAGATATGATTTTATGGTGCTAGAAACAAGTACATATTGATTAGCATTCAAATCTATTTCATATTTTTTACACACCCGAGAAAGTATTTGGTTAAATGCTACCGCTCTCTCACAAAATGATAAAATTGTAGAGATAATCTCAGTAACCTCACTCTCATTTATATCAATAAGCTTCTTTATAGAGGAAGTAGGAATACCATGACTCGGAATGAAGGTATCCGCATCTATGGTTTTTAGTTTCTGTAATGTTTCCAGATGGGCTTTGATATCATAGAGGAAAAAAAGATGGTATTTATTAATGATCTCCTCTGAAAAGAGACTATCGGCAATAAATATAATATTATCCGGTGTTTTTAGGCCAATCATATCCAAAAAATGTCCGGGCAAAGAAATTGCCTCTAAATTGGTGTCCAATATTTTTCCAGAGGAGGGAATAATATCAGTTACTTTCGAGGGTTTGGCCATCAAGAATTTATTGGTAAATCTGGAATAAGGAAATCCCCCAAAAAGAAAAGAAGGTTCAAGAACCGGATCTTGAATGAAGGCCGCTTCAATTCGAGTAGCAGCAATCCGACAATTAGTATTAGTTTGAATAAAAGCGTTCCCCCCGATATGATCGGCATTGGAATGAGTATTAATAATTAGTTTTACTTTCCAATTTTTTTCCTTCAATAGTTTAAGAATTTGTCTACCCGCTTCCTTATCATTTCCACTATCAATTAGAATAGCTTGCTCATTCTGGATATATAAACCAATATTGGTGGGGGAAGGAATAAGATAGGTATTAGCTGCGATTCTTTGTAAATTTAATAAGGCCATATTTTTAAACCTCAAATCACTGAAATTTTAAAGGTCTGCGTCTTTCTAAAAATTTTTATCTAAGAAGAATGGGTAACCAAGAGGTTAAACCCAGCGCCTGATTTCATCTTTTCACAAATTTTCACAAATTTCCTTAGCCCCAGGAAAAAGAGGTTCTTCAAGGGGTGCTCCTTTAATAATTAAAAAGTAATTTACCACTATAGAATAATCTGAAAGATTAGGATAGTCAAGTAACTTTCTTTAGATGAAAATAAAATAATGTGACAAAATGAATTCTTTTATCCCAATTCATTTGATTCGGTCCAAGATCTAATCTATAATTTAGGAAACTTCTTATTCGAATATAATCATCTACATAGACTTGAAGAGTTGGGGTATCTAACCCCATTTTGCAAGTTCTTCTTTTATTAATAAAATTTATGATTTTAGCTAATTTATAGTAAGAGAAAAGCCTTATAATATAAGGGTTTCAAGGGCAGAAGGCGAAAAAACGTTCTTTTTTGCATTATTTTAAGTCGAGCTATGGTTTTACCCCTCAAAAATGGCTCTTTTTTAGCTAAATTTTCACCCCTCCAAAAAAAGGCACTCTACGTGCGTTCTAAGGGCATT
>Ga0315294_10000832_pt1 | contig 33531 bp, 38 predicted proteins | sample YL17G13_40_MG_FD_203626 | JGI IMG/M metagenome (GOLD analysis project Ga0315294, IMG submission 203626) | Sediment microbial communities from Yellowstone Lake, YNP, Wyoming, USA - YL17G13_40 | ecosystem: Environmental > Aquatic > Freshwater > Lake > Sediment | place: USA: Wyoming | collected...
ATTTAAATCTTGCTGTTGTTTTGATACCATATTTCATGGGTGCGATTTGTAATATTTTAACTATACATTATCGCACCTCTTATTCGTAATATGTATCACAACTTTTTCAGATTAAGTTATTTAATATTAAGGTAAGCATTTGTTAAAGCCTCTTGAGCTTTTTGTATTATAGGATTGGTTGTAGTATCTGTAGGAATTGTATCAGTAGTTTTTAGTAAATTAATTAAATATAATGCTACACGTAATTGCCCTAAGCAAAATTTTCGATCCAGATCCCTAATCAAAGTTTGTAATCTTTTTAATAGTTCTTCAATTTGTGTTATTAAGGCTTTGATAGCATCTGGGATTTTAATTGTTGCTAAATTTAATTCAACTTGAGGGACTGATAGCTGTACTGCATGTTGAGCAAAAATATCATTGTGTACTGCTAATCCAATATTACTTAGCTCTGCAAAGCGGTTGTATATTGGTTTATTCTCAGTTCCTAAAGCATCCTGTATTGTTTGTCTTGCTTCAGTACTCCCAAAACAAGCAGCTATTATGGTAGTATTAGATACATTTTTTAATCTAGTAGAAAATGTTCCCTCTAAAGCTGATGTTGCTTGAATTACAGTTATATCCATGAAATCGAGACGAAAAGCATTTATTCTATCAGCAACCGAAACGTCATCTAATCTATCTCTATTAGTTTCTATATAATGTAAGTAAGCTTCTAATACTTTTTGTGGTGTTAAACCTAATGCGTCTACTTCAACTCTATCAAATCTAGAAAGCAAAACTAGCTCAACAGGTTTAAATTCACTCCAGATATTTTCACCCCAAATTATTGTTAATTGTTCAGGGATTACTCTATCACCATTACGGGAATATTCAGGAGTTGTTTGTGCTGTCATTTCTGTCATATTTATAATTTATTAATAATAACTCCTGAAATTATATCATTACTAAAGTAGAAAACACAAGACTTATAATAATTTAACTACTAGTTTCTATCCAATAATAACGAATGTTAAATATTCGTTCAATTTAGTTTCTTATAATTTCATACTTTATGTCTTTTCTGATAAAATGAATATGCTATGAATGAAATAAAAAAGCTACAAGAAGAATTGGAAAAAAGATTCAGTCAAATCAAGAAAAAGAAGAATATTGATAATCTAAAAAAAAATCTAGAAGAACTTGAGGAAAAAACCAATGTAAACGATTTTTGGGGAGATACAAATAAAGCTCGTGTAATTATGCAGGAAATTGGTGATTTAAGATATGAAATAGATAATATTGAGAGATTACAAAAGAAAATTGACGAATACGATGTTCTTCTCAATATGATTTCGGAATCTAATCAACCAACAGGAAAAGACTTGGATGAAGCATTAAATGAAGGTAAAGATCTACGGAAATTATTAAATGGAATAGAAGTAAAAACATATCTATCAGGTAAATTTGATAAAGGAGATGCTGTATTTTCAATTCATGCTGGGCAGGGGGGAACTGAAGCTTGTGATTGGGTGGAAATGCTTTCTAGAATGTATCTCAGATATTTTGAAAAAAAAGGATGGAAAGCTGAGATAACGAATAAAGCAAAAGGAGTTGAAGCTGGAATTTCAACAATTTCAATGGAAGTAAAAGGAAATTTTGCATACGGCTATTTAAAAGGTGAACATGGAACTCATAGATTAGTCCGTATTTCTCCATTTAATGCACAGAGTCTTCGCCAGACATCATTTGCGGATGTTGAAGTTGCACCTATAATAAATGATGATATTGAAATAAAAATTAATCCAAATGATATAGAATTTACTGCTGTTCGGTCAGGAGGTGCAGGCGGACAGAATGTCAATAAAGTATCATCTGCAGTAAGACTTGTTCATAAACCAACAGGAATTTCTATACATTGCTCTTCTCAGAGAAGTCAGCTACAGAATAGACAATTTGCTATGAATTTATTAAAGGCAAAATTATACCAGAGGAAAATGCAGAAAATGCAGGACGAAAAAAAAGATATAGTAGGTGAACATAAAATAGCGACATGGGGAAATCAGATAAGAAATTATGTTCTACATCCTTATAAAATGATAAAAGACTTAAGAACAGGGGTTGAAAGGAACGATACAGAAAAAGTACTTAGTGGTGATTTAGATGATTTTATTAGTGCAGAAGTTAGATTATAATTAACTAAATTTAATTTCCTTCTATAAACAACTAATCAGTATTGATAATCATTTGAATCTGTTTTATAGAATAATATACATTACTTTTAATTCTATAAAATATGAAAGAGAATTTCTTTGTTCTTTATATTTTAATCTTAATAATATTCTCAATGAAGATTATTATTTATCCCCTTCCAGTTTATTCGCAAGATGTTAATTATTCAGATATTAAATTAAATGAAATCATGCCAAATCCTGTTGGAAATGATAATGATTATGAATGGATAGAACTGTATAACAATTCAAATGAAGATTTATCCTTAGATAACTGTTTAATTGATAATATAGGATTTCCTTTAGATAGTAAGATAAATAAGAGTAGCTATTTAGTAATAGCAAAAGATGTATCAGATATAGATCAAAATGGAAAGTCTTTTGAAGAGGTATGGGGAAATAAAAGCGGTATATGGGGTGATGATGAGAAAGAAACTTATGAAGTTATTGAGTTAAATATCTCCCTAAAAAATACTAATGATATTATTACATTTTTATGCGGTGATTATGAAGATAGTTACGGATGGGAGGTCTCAAAAGAAGGACAATCATATTCTATAACTTTCGATGGAGATTGGACTGATGCTTACAATGTTACACCGGGATCTATAAATACACCTAAAGAAGAAATCGAATATTATAAGGATATTATTATAACCGAAATTTATCCTTCTCCTAAGTCTCAATCAGAAGATAATGAGTGGATTGAGATTTATAATTTTGGTTCAGAAGATGTTAATTTAACAGACTGGGGAATTAGAGATAATACATCGAATTATAAGATAAGAGAAAATTTAACCTTAAAAAGTAAAAATTATATAGTAATTGATTTTATAAATACTAGTATATCATTAAATAATAGTGGAGAAATGATTTATATTTTGAATCCAGGTGGGGAGGAAATGGATATATTTAACTATGAAAATACTAGTAAAGGTATCAGCAATATTAGGCTCTTAAACAACGGTGTATATTCAGAAGAGATTTATCAAACACAAGAACCTACAAAAGGATTAGATAATATATACATTGATTTAGATGATGTATTTTATAAATATGAAATTTTAGATATTATAAAAGCTAAAGAAAAGAGTTTATCAGAAATTATATGCCTCGAGGGTGTTGTAACTTCAGAATATGGACTTCTGGGTAAGAGTACATTCTATATCCAAGATGGAACAGCAGGTATACAAGTTTATTACAATAATGAAAATTTAGCTGAAAATATAACATTGGGTGAGAATATAAAAGTTTTGGGAGAACTCAAAGAAATAAATAGCGAAAAAAGGATATATATTAGTGATGAAAGAAGTTTGTTATTACTTGAAAGTAAGAAAGAAATTAAGTTTAATGTTGTAAAAATAAGCGATGTTACATATGAACTTGTAGGCAGTTTAATAACTGTTTATGGTCAGATTTTGAATACTTCAGGAGATACATTCTATATTTCAGATGGGGCAAGAGAGTTAAAAGTTCTTGTTAAAACATCAACAAATATAGAAATACCTGATAAGAAAAAGGGACAATATACAAAAATAACAGGGATACTTTCGCAATATGGAAATGAAGAAGATAGTCTTAGACTGCTTCCAAGATATGATGAAGATATTTTAATTTCAGATAATCCTATTGATTCAAATGATTATTTAGTTAATACAGGACAGAATTTGAAGATATATACTGTATTTGGTAGTTTCTTATTATCTGTATTTATAATTCGTTGGTTAACTCTATATTTTAACAGTTTAAAGATTTCAAAGTTATGCAATCTTTCGAAGAAATATTTCCTATTTTAGTCCTTTTTAGAGAATATAGTAAAGCAGGAGTATTCCCGGCTTTTTGACCGATATCTTCAGCCATCTGTCTTATATATGTACCTTTCGAAACAACTGCTTTAAGTTTTATTAGTTTATATTCGCCGGTGAGATTATTTAATATATTTTTCTTTTGATAAAGTTTTTCTTTAATAATGTTTATATCTAATAAATTCAATTCTTTTATAAATACTTTTCTTGTTGGTATTTTTATAATTATTTCATCAATATTATTTAACAATCTTTTCTCGGTAAGTTTTTTATAAATTTTATTCTTTTTATTTATTTTAAATTTTACAAAAGATATTTTATCTTTCGTATATTTAAGCATGTTATCTGAAGCATAACATAATTCTCGCAACCTGATACCGTTTATCTTTGCAGAACTATATATAGGCACATCTTGTTTATACTGCTTTGGAAATGTATCTATTACTTTTGTAATTTTTTTATCTGAGATATTGTTTGCATTATTAATTTTCTTTATTTTACCTTCTAAATCCTGTGTAGATGAAGAAACTCCTAAAAGGATTTCAAAAACATACTCTTTGTCAGCATTCAAAAAATCGATTGAAAGTTTAACTGCCTTGCCTACTAAAATGATCATTAAGCCGGAAGCCTGCGGGTCTAATGCTCCGGTATGCCCTACTCTTCTGATTTTTAATACTTTTCTTACATCATCTACTAAATCGTGAGAAGTAATTCCTTTTTTTTTATTTAAAGCAAGAATTCCGTATATTCTTGAATATTCATCTTTATATATTTTATTTAGTTTATATTTGATTTCTGTATAAAATAAAAAATTATTTAGCTTTTAATAGTAGCATATACCAATATATAATGATAGAATAAAAGGCTGCAAGAATATGAAAAAATACTTAATGTTTTTTAAAATCAGTTTTGAGAATTTTCTTGAGTATAGAACAAATTTAGCATTAGGTTTCTTACTGAAATTAATCGTTTTTACGTCTTTTGTATTTATTTGGACTCAGATAGCAAATGAAGGGAAAACTATATATGGTTACGGATTATCAGGTATTATTTTTTATTATTTATGTACTCAGGTACTCGATGGATTGTACACCAGCCAGGCAGCAAAGTTACTCAGAGATAGTATTCTAAAAGGTAACCTGTCAAATAATTTAATCAAACCATTTTGCAAACCACTTTACTTTATGTTTATCCATTTTTCAAGAATTATTGCAGAGACTCTTGTGCATATTATTCTTACTATTCCAATAATACTTTTTAATATTAATATATTAAATAATATAGTTTTAAATACAAATACAATTATACAATTCTCAATAAGCGCGTTTTTATCAGCTATTTTTGGGTTTAATTTATATTTTGCAATAGGATTGATTTCGTTCTGGACTACTCAAGCCTATGGATTACAAATGGTTGTAAAAAATGCATCAAGATTTTTTACAGGAGACCTAATACCGCTTGATTTAATTTCATACTCCTTTAGAAAGTATATAATGCTGACTCCTTTTCCATATACATTATATTTTCCTATAAAAGCATTAATGGGAGGATTTCCTGTATCTGATTTTTTATATTCAATGAAAATTATTTTGTTTTGGATAATTTTATTTATAATTGTCAATTATTTTTTATGGAAAAAAGGTTTAAAACAGTATGAAGCTGTGGGAATTTAAAAAACAAATACATAGGTATTTAAAGGTGTTTTTTAGACTACTTAAAATAGAACTTATGACTTCCATGCAGTATAGGTTAAATTTCTTATTTAACTTTATAGCAACTCTATCATGGCTTATATGTGAGTTATTATTTATTCATTATTTTATGAAATCATATATTACTCTTGCAGGATGGAATGAATATCAAATAGGTATTTTGATTGGAGTAAATCAATTATGGGTAGGTGGGGTATTTTACTTTATGTTTTGGCCATCCTTAACGACTTTTGCAGATATGATAAGACATGGCGAAGCAGATAAATTATTTACTTTACCTGTTAAAACCAGATTTTATATATCTACTTTTAAAACTGATTGGACAAGTTTATTTATTTCTATAAATGGATTATTTTTATTAATATATTGCATAGTTAAACTTAGTATAACCTTATCATTTCTTAATACTTTATATTGTATAATTTTAATTTCACTTTCAAGCTGGATTATTTATTGTTTATTTTTCATAACTGTTTGTTCTGTTTTTTGGATTGTTGAAGCAGGTTCTATACTTTATTTTGTTAATGTCGTAGATACTTTAACTAGATATCCCTACGAAATATATAGAAGAGGAATATTTTTCTTTATTTTTACGTTTGTTATTCCTATAACTGTTATATCAAATGTCCCTACTAGAGCATTAATAGGAATACTAGATTTTAAGTTCGTATTATATGAGATTATTATTACGGTTATATTTACTATATTATCTGAAATTATATGGCGTAAAGGATTAAAGATTTATGAAAGTTACAGCAGTTAATAATGTTTTTATGTGGTATGTTACATAAGTAAGAATTTATATTGTATATTCAATATAAACAAACAATTTTATTTTATTACTATATAGTATATAATTCATTTTATATTCAAGTTTAATTGAATTTATATTATTTTTTATTATATTAAAATGTTTGGAGATATAAATGATGTAAGAATTATGGGAAATATCACGAGAGACCCTGAACTTAGAACTATAAGCAGCGGGACTTCAGTATGTAATTTTGGGGTTGCAACAAACAGAAGGTACCAGCAAAATAATGAGTGGAAAGAAGAAGTAGAATTTCATAATGTTGTGATTTGGGGACAAAGAGCTGAATCATTTACTCAAAGAGCTAGAAAAGGAACTAGAGTTTATATTGAAGGCAGATTGCAAACCAGAAACTGGGAAGATCAAAATGGCGTTAAGCAGTTTAAAACTGAAATAGTTGTAAATAGATTTATTTTAATTGATAGATATGAGCGTGTTGAAAGTTCTTTTAATCAAGACTCAGGTCCTGCAGGGATAAGTGCGAAAAAATCTAAACCTCCAATAATTAGAAAAGGAAAAGATGATAAAGAAGATAAAAAAGATAAAGATGTAAAGCCAAAAGGAAATGAAAATAACGATGAATCAATAGATCCAGATGATTTACCTTTCTAAATAGTATTTAATCATGATATAATCTTCAGTATTATATACCATATTATATATGTATCAAGAAGAATTATTAGATGCTTTACCAAAAGCGAGATGTCCTTTGGAATTAAATATTAATTTTAATAGACCTGTAATAATTTTAGGTAAAAATTGGAGATTAGATCCAAGAGGACATGTCGAATTAAGTATAGCTTCTTTTATTACAGCAACTGCTGCAGCAATATTAATGAAATTTGGTATTGCATCTCATATTATTTTTTCAAGTGGATATACTTATAGAAATTATCCTTTTTCCGAAGCTTCTGCTATGTTTAATTGTATCTTCAGATTTGTACGTGATGCAGTATTTAATGATATTTATTTAGAAAAGAAATCTTTTGATACACATACAAATGCTGATGAGGTAGGTAAGTTATTGGAAGATTTAGGATTAAGTGGTGTTGATGTGGTATTAGTAACAATAGGCTTTCATTTAGAAAGGGCGAAAGAAGTTTTTGAACGACATAGGATAAGAGTACAAGCTATAGCATCTGAAGATATATTAAAAGCGAGTATAGGAAAATCAATTTTATATAACATAATTGTAGAACCGTATATTAATTCATATTATGTTATGTTTCAAATGATTTTAGAGAAACTTTTAGGAATTTTATTAGTTATTGATTCGAAAGGTGTTTTGGTCAGTTATATTACTAGAAGAAGAATAAATAGATCTCATCGGAATAAATAAAAAGTTATCAAATTATTATTGCTTATTTTATAAAAAATTCAATAAATTTATCTGCAATAAACTTTGATCGTAATGCGCTTACTAATAGTTCAAAAATAATTTCTGCAGAAATCTCATTAATTTCCAAAGTTCTCAGAAGATTTTCATGATAATTAATCTTTCTAATGTAACTATATAATTCTTTCATATCGTAATTTTTATTTAGAATTTTTTTTGCTACTTCTTCTCCTGATAACATAGCGCTATATATTCCTTCACCATATATACCAGAAGTAAGTCCTGCAGCATCTCCAATTAGATATTTGTTTTTAAATTTAAAACCTTCAAAGTCATAATTTATAGGAGCAGCCTCAAATTTCGCATTCTTTATTGATAATCCCTTTTCCTGTATCCATTTAATAAGTTCTCCCTTAATGTGGTCTAGTTTGATAGATTTACCAACATCAATACCTGTACCAATAGAAGCGTGATTTTTATGAGGAATTATCCAAAAATATGTAAAACCCTTGAACCTACTTGGATCAACAAAAAATTCTATATTTTTAAATTTACCAGGTATCCTATAATGAAATGCAAGAAGTAATTCGTCTGTGATTATGTTTAACGATTTTCTTACTATAGAATTTGCTCCATCTGCCCCGATTAGATATTCAAATCCAAATGTTCCATTGTTAGTTATAATGTCATTTTCATTAATTTGTAGTGCATTGCAATTCATTAAAATTTCAGCACAAGCTTTTTCTGTTTCCTTTTTTTGCCATTTACCAAGTTCTTTTCTGCTAACAATAAATACAAAAGGCTTTTTCTGCTTAATTACTTCTTTCTTACGTTGTGTAATTATAAACATATTATTATATTTTTTTTCTATTATTTCATCAGGAATGTTGAATTTTAGAGCTCTAATAGACATTAAACCACCGCAAGTTTTTTCAATAATTGTTTTATTTTTCTCTATCACCAAAATATTTTTTCCATTTTGGGCTAAAAATTTAGCAGCTTGAAGGCCACCAGGTCCAGCTCCAATTATCACAACATCGTAATTATTTTTCATACATAAATTTCAAAATTTAAAAGCACTAGGACATAAATTTTTTATTTCACAAATTTCACACTTTGGTTTTTTTGCTAAACAAATTGTTCTTCCATGCCAAAAAAGAATAGGATTAATTCTATAAAATTGCTCTTTTTTAAAAATTTTCATTAAATCCAATTCGATTTTTTTAGGATCTTTCATTTTGGTAAAACCTAAACGCTGGCTTAATCTTCCGACATGAGTATCAACTGCTATACCTTCACTTTTGCCTAATATTACTTGTTGAAAGACATTAGCAGTTTTTCTTCCTACACCAGGAATTTTTATTAAATCTTCTATTTTATTTGGTATTTTGCTTTTAAAATATTTTATTATAATTTGAGCGGCTTTTTGTATGTGTCTAGATTTTGAATTATAAAAACCTAATCTGTGAATATCATTTGAAAGAACCTTCAGGTCTGCTTTTACAAAATCTTCTAAATTTTTGTATTTCTCAAATATGTTCTTAGTTACTTTATTTACTTGATCATCTGTCACTCTTGCAGAAAGAATAACACAAAATAAGTACTGCCAGTCATTTTTCCAATTTTTCAAGCCAGTTTGACCATGATTTTTATATTTTTTATCTAGAATTTTAAATACTGATTGTGCTCTAGTTTTTATATCCATGAGTATATCTTATTAATCTATTATTTATTTATAGAATGTTATATTATTTTAAATGATATAATTATAATTATATTTTGTAAAATTTCTGAGTTGAAAGGTATTAATATTAAAAATCACGATTGGTTTCTAACATTAGCAATCTTTATGCTTTTATGCATTGGCATTGTAGTTATTTATTCAGCTACTTTTACTGCACGAACTTTAATTGAAGGTGCTGGTACAGTTAATAGACAGCTAGTTTTTATAATATTAGGATTTTCAGTCTATTTTTTAGTTTCTCAAATTGATACTACATATTTAAAATATATTCCTGTTCAGGTGATTATATTTATGATTACTATCGGGTTATTAGTATATGTTTGGATATTTGGTGATCCTATAAGAAATACAAACAGATGGATAGAATGGAGTTTTATAAGAATTCAGCCGTCAGAATATGCAAAGATATCATTGATTATATTAAATAGTGCAATATTATCAAATATTTATAGATTGAAAAGTAAAGGTGAAGTAGAATGGGGAAAGATAAGATCTAAAAAGAATATAAAAGAAAATTTATTTAAAATTTTAAAAGATATCTCATCATTTGATCCAATTTTTTATTATTATATTTTATCTTTTATATTAAGCATTATTTGTATAGTTTTAGTACTTATCGAACCAGCTCTTGGGAATGCTACATTAACAGCTCTGATTTGCTTTTCGTTATTTTTATTTTCTTATCCAAACCACAGATATTTGTTTGGAATGATCCTGATTTTTATTTTAGGTTGTAATATGACGGGAAATTTTTTTAATTTGGGATTTTTATATAACAAACTACATTTTTCATTTATTTTTGAAAATATTGATATTTTATTTATTTTAATATCTGTAATAATAATTTTTTTGACAATTTGTTTTTTAAAGATAAAATTAACAACTGTACTGATTACAATTATTACTTCTATTACACTTGTTTTTTCTATTTCTTATGTGTGGAAGAATGTGTTAAAAAACTATCAAAAAAGAAGAGTCGAGGTATTTTTTAACCCAGAAAAAGACCCACAAGGTGCAGGTTGGCAGTTAAGGCAGGCAAAAATCGCTATAGGTTCAGGGAGGTTTTTTGGGAAAGGATTTTTACAGGGATCTCAAAGTAAATTGAGATATTTACCTGAAGCTTATAGTGACTTCATTTTTGCTGCATTTTGTGAGGAATTTGGTTTATTAGGTTCCACATTTTTACTTTCTATATATATATTTATCTTGATAAGAATTTTGAACATTGCAAAAAAGGCAAATGATACTTTTGAATCATTAATTTGTTTTGGTGTTGCATTTATGATTCTAATACATGTTTTTGTTAATACTGGAATGAATATGGGTATTATGCCTATAACAGGGATTCCTCTTCCTTTAGTTAGTTATGGAGGGAGTAGTGTTATGGTAACGATGATAGCTTTGGGATTAGTTCAAGCTATTAGCATGAATAGAGATTTGATTGACAATCAGGAGAGTTTAGTGATAACATCAAAGTCGTTTATATATGATGATTAGTTGCAAATTAGCCTGAATTATAGTATTCTTATTAGACTTAAATTATATATTTTATTATGAAAACGAATTTTTCTGTTATAAAGTTAAGTGGTAGACAATATATAGTTAGTGTTGGTGATCAATTTCAAGTAGAAAAATTAGATAAAAAAGTAAATGAAAAGATTCTATTAACTGAAGTTCTATTGAACTGTATAGATAACAAAATAGTTATCGGAACTCCACTAGTAAAAAATTCAAAGGTAGAGGGAGAAGTTATAAGTCAAATTAAGGGAAAAAAGATTCGAATAATAAAATATAAAGCTAAATCACGATATAGAAAAAGAATTGGACATAGACAAAAGTATACTATTATTAAGATCACGAAAATACAGTAAGAAATTTAATTATATTTAAATAATAATTATGGCACATAAAAAGGCTGCATCAGGAGGTGTAACACAAGGAATACAGGTTCAAGGAAAAAGACGCGGTGTAAAAATATTCGGAGGCGAGATAGTAAAAAACGGAAATATAATAGTCAGACAGAAGGGAACAAAATTTTTTGCTGGTAAGAATACTGCAATAGGCAGGGATTTTACTATATATGCCTTAAAAGAAGGTAAAGTTAAATTTCGAAATTTGACTGGGAAAAAACAAGGGAAAAAAGCTGTTGATGTAATTCCACTATAATTTTTCTAATTTGTTTGCGTAGAATCATTTTCTTTACTAAAATGTAATGGATAATTATTTATTTACTATGAATAAAGCTAAGCTTACAAATAAATTAATACAACATATTGCTTCATTAGCGGAGCTAGAATTAAACGAAAAAGAAATAAAAAGATATAAAATGCAATTGCAGGATATCATAAATTACTTTAATAAACTAAGTAATTTAGATATAAAAAACATTATTCCTACTAGTCACGTTGGTGGAATTGTGAATAAATTTAGAATTGATAAAGTAAAATATTTTTTGAAGAAGAAGAATGCTTTATTTAATGCAACAAGCATTGAAAGAGGATATTTTAAAACTAAATTACCTTTTAAAAAATAACTTATCAAAATATCGTGAATAATATTAAGGATCTTACAATTCTAGAGATAAATGATTTGATGCAGAGGGGTGATATATCATGTACTGAAGTAATAAAAGATACATTAAATTGTGTTGAAAAATATGATAAGAAAGTAAAAGCTTTTTTAACTATTACTCCTGATAATGCTTTGAAAGAAGCAAAGAAAGTGGATAGTAAGATAACCAAGAGAATGAAGATAAATGTATTAGAAGGAATTCCATATTCCCTAAAAGATGTATTTTGTACTAATGGTATTCGCACAACAGCGGGAAGTAAAATTTTAGATAATTTTATCCCACCATACAATGCAACAATAGTTGAAAAATTAAATCAAAATGGATCTATTTTAATAGGCAAAACAAACTGCGATGCTTTTGGATTCGGAAGTTCTACTGAAAATAGCGGATATTTTGTATCGCATAATCCTTATGATTTGGAAAGAATACCAGGTGGATCTAGTGGAGGAAGTGCGAGTGCAGTTGCATTAAGAATGGGACTTTTCAGTATAGCTGAGGATACGGGAGGTTCTATCAGACAGCCAAGTTCATTTTGTAATGTATGTGGAATAAAGGTAACTTATGGTAGAGTAAGCAGATATGGCGCTATCGAATATGGATCAAGTTTAGATACGGTAGGTCCTATTGCTAGAAGTGTTGAGGATTTAGCGTTAATACTCGAAAAGATAGCTGGAGAAGATGAAAGAGATGCTACGACAGTGCCTTGTGAAGTTCATAATTATATCGAAGAAATGAAATCATCGGTATCAGGTATACAAATAGGTATACCAAAAGAATATTTTCCTGATAAAGGATTAGACAAAGAAATTAAGAATAAAGTTTTAGAAGCTGCTAAAACTTTTGAAGATTTGGGTTGTCATATAGAGGAGGTATCTTTACCTAGTACAGAATATGCAATAGCCTGCTATTATCTTACTGCGATAAGTGAGGTTAGTGCTAATTTAGCAAGGTACGATGGGATAAGATTTGGATATAGTGATAAATCATCTAAAAACCTACAGGATTTTTATAAAAAGACAAGATCAAATAGCTTTGAAGATGAAGTGAAAAGAAGAATAATGCTTGGGACATTTGCTTTATCAAGCGGATTTTATGATGAATATTATAAAAAAGCTATGCAGGTAAGAACACTACTAGTAAATGAATTTAATGAAGTATTTAAAAATGTGGACGTTTTGTTGGCTCCGGTATCACCCACTCTACCGTTTAAAATCGGATTACATAAGAATGATCCTTTGGCTATGTGGTTAGAAGATGCTTTCACTGTTACATTAAATCCCACCGGTTGTCCTGGACTTGCAATACCTGCTGGATTTAGTAAAAAAGGACTTCCGATTGGTATGCAGCTTATCGGTCCTCAATTTAGTGAGAGTATGCTATTTCGGCTTGGTTATCATTTTCAAGAAGCAACTGATTACCATATAAAAAAACCTAAGTTAATTGAAGAGTAATTTTGTGCGGATAGTATTACAAAGAATTAAAAAAGGGATTGTTTATATTAATCATAAGCTTTATTCACAAATAAATCGAGGTTATATTGTTTATTTAGGAATCGCAAAGGATGACAGTGTATTGGATATAAATTTTATTATTAATAAGTTATTAAAATTAAGATTATTTGAAAATAAAATTAGAAAATTTGATAAAGATATTTTTCAAATAAATGGAGAAATTTTAATAGTATCCCAATTTACACTTTTTGCTGATTATTCTAAAGGTAAAAGACCGTATTTTGGTAAAGCAGAAAGACCAAAAGAAGCATTAAAGGTTTATAATCAATTTATTCAAAAGTTAAAAGAGAATTATTTTTCTACAAAAATTAAAACAGGGAAATTTGCTGAAAAGATGCTTATAAAGACTGAGAATGATGGTCCAGTAACATTAATTTTAGATAGCAAAATTAAATGAAAAAATACATTGTAGGTTTAGGTAATACAGATAAAAAGTATAAAAATAATAGACATAATGCAGGTTTTTTATTTATTGATTATTTATTAAAAAGTAATAATTACAATCAAAAGAATTTAAAAAATTCTCAATTATTTGAGAATGAAAGAGAATTGATAATAATTAAGCCTAAAACATTTATGAATGATTCAGGATTAGCAGTAAGAGAAATTGTTAAAAACTATAGTATTGATATAGAGGAAAACTTAATAATAGTTCATGATGATCTGGATATCCCTCTAGGTAAATATAAGTATCAATTAGCAAAATCACCTAAAGATCATAACGGTATAAAATCAGTAGAAAGTCATTTAAAAACGAATAAATTTTATAGAATTAGAATTGGAATAGATAATAGGCAGAATCATAATATAAATGGAATAGATTATGTACTGCGTGATTTCAATAAACAAGAATTGGAAATATTAGAAGTAACTTTTAAAGAAATAAAAGCTAATATAATTAATAATTGTTAAATTTATATCCACTACTTAAATAATATTTAAAGCGGTCTTAAATCGTTTAGAATATCAAGTAATTGTTCGCATGTAAGTTCTACTCCATAAGAGTAAGCTAAAGTATTTAATGTTAATCCCAATAGTAATGCCAATTGTTCTGGAGAAAATTTTCTTGGATCATTCCCTTGATCAATAAGTTCTAGAATAAAGGTAATAGCAAAGTAAATTCCTTTAATATTATCTTGAGTAATTTGGTGTGCTTCTTGCATTTATTGTCATATTTTATCATGTTTGATATACTGATTCTATATTTTCTGCCCCGAAAATAATATTTTCATATAAAAATTTGATAAGATTTCGAATTCGATTCGGATATAACAAGTTAATATTTATGAAATACTTTTTCTGGGTATCTGTAATTATTACTGCATACTTATGGATAGATTTATATGATATATCAAGAAATGTTAATAAAAATTATACTTATTTTTCTTCTTCGCCAGTACCTCATGAATATTTGAATACAAGTGATATAAAAGTATTAGGTTATTTTACAAGCCAAAATATAGATAAAATATCTTTAGAAGAAAAATATAAAAAACTTACTCAAGAATATTATGCAGTAAATATTGTACAGTATTTACCTATAATAGATGAAGTTCTAGTAGAAAGAGATCTTGATAATAATGAGAAATTTATACAAGGGATGTTCTACATTGGACAACAGGAGAGTCATTGGTCTACTTTTAGAATTAGTAGATTTAATATAAAAGGAGGTCATCCGACTGGTATATTTCAATTTCTTCCAGGAACATTCAGAAGTGTTTCGAAAGGAGATATATTCAATGCGAGAGATCAGATAAATGCTTTTGTTACTATGTGGGAAAGAGGTAGGTGTGATGAATTTGCAGTTATGTTTACATGTAATTACTCACCATGTTTAAAAAAAGAGGTGAAAGATTATATGTTGTATAAAAGTTAAAAGAATTTGTAAATTTAGGTACTCACCTACTCTATAGGGAATTACATAATTCTAACGTTCAGTTTAGTATAAAATTGGTAAGGTGTAGAGTATATTAGATTAAGTTTGAACCGTAAGTCTCAACAGGAATTATTAGATCTATAACCAAATTTGATAAGATGTAGCTGAAATATTATCCTATTTAAACTTTATTTGTTATTTCAATTTTAATATTATTACTAACTACTTTACTAATATTATTGACCAAATGGAGATAACGAGTAGGAAAGCAAACCAGATAATAAAAGAATTAAAGAAATTAGTCGCTATAATAGGGAATAAAGGGAAAAGTTTTCTTAGTTCTACTAATATTAATGAAACTCATTATCCTCAAAATTTAGCTTTGAATGGAGATTTATAGTAAAGGGAAGGAATAGAACCACTATTATTCTATATTAGTTTAGGTGGTTCTAAAATCTTTAATTTATCTTTCCCCATGCTATAGACCATATGGCATTTACTCGAAGGTCCATTAGCGTAGCAAACGATTAATTTATAATTATCCTTTACACGGTTGGATTTTAGTTCTGCAAGGAAAAGACCATCTGTTTTCCAATTTCCTTCTTTAAAGTGTGTAAAAATAGTTTCTCGTCTCTCCCTCGGCTTTAAAAATTTCGTTTCACCTTCCAACTCAAAACGAAGAGTTTCTTCTCCATGATTACCATTAATTTTAATATCATCAAATTTAATATCTCTCAACATTAAATTAGACGTATTCTGAATTTTTAGCTTAGTATTCTCTCCTTCACCTTTAAAATAGAATGCTACTTCAGGCATCTTTATGCTATCAGATACAACTTTAATTGATGCAAAAAAATAACCAACAAACAAAACTGCTATGTAAAAATACCACTCAAGATGAAACTCTGGCTTTAAAATTTCAACAATCAATGTAATAATAAATGCAATCACATCTAGAATAAAAAAAACGATTATAACCCCACTTTTCAATATCTCCATAAGTGCTTTAATATATTTTTTCATAGTTTTAATTTTCTAATCCAAAATATTAAAAATATAATCGATTATAACATTTTGTTTATGATTATGACGATACAATTTACGTATATGTTGAGAATGAAGTAGTAACTTCCTATCAGAATTAATATAAATAATTTGATAGACATGCTAAAATTAATATATGGTATCGAGAAAGATAATAAATCAGGAAATACAAGAATCTTTTCATTGGATAGATTTATCACTACAAGATTTTAGGAAGGTCCTACCTGCAACTGACGAGGTTGGTAATGGAGCTAATTTCCTTGTTGCGTTATGTGGGCTTGCAATAACCGAGATTATAGCCAAACTTTACTATCCATATACTTTTTTTAAGACTAAGTGTAAAGGAAAAAGACTTGTAAGAACGAGAGGATACACAGTGGTAGTAAAAGGAAAAAGAGAAAAACTAAAGCCAGATTCTTTAAAAAGAATTGATACAAAGTTAGCTGTTTTCAATTTCTATCGAAATTGTTTTAAGAACAAAAGATATGCAACTTTAGCATATCTCATCTGGGAAGTGTTCAGAAATGGACATATTCATTTATTCAGACCAAAAAGAATCAGGAATATTCCTATTCCTGAATTTGATAATTCTGCGGCTAGTGGAGTTAAGTGGGTAGATATTAAGTTATTGGTGAAATACTCTAATTACAGAAAGGATATAGAGGAGGAAAACTTGAAATTTGTGAAAATGAAAATAAAGGGAAAGGACAGACCAGTTTTTATCTTCATTCCTCATATCTACTATTTCGATTTATGTGAGGCAGTACAAAACTTTAAGACTCAATTAAATACAAATCAAAACCTAAGGATTCGGTTTCATAAAGCACATCAATTGCTAATGCAAGCAAAAAACTTAGATTTAATAAGAGATAAGGAAAAAGATATAATTGTGCCCGAAATTAAAAAACTTCTTTAGTAAATTGTAAAAATTCCTCTATCTCTTATCATAATCAAAACGCTTATGGAAGTTATTTCTTAACTTCAGTTTTGTATCACTCCTCAAATCTCTTATATATCTACGAAAATGCTTATACAAATTCTTAACAAGTATGTATGGACAGGGTGGGAGTCGAACTCACAACCTCCCCGACCCGCCTGCGTGCCATAGTGGTCAATGTTGGATTTGAACCAACGACCTCTCCGATGTGAACGGAGTGCTCTACCTACTGAGCTAATTGACCACTACGGTGGGCAGGTGCGACCGGAGTGCTCTAATCCCGATTTTGTTCCCGCTTTGCGGAATTACAAAATCGAGGATCCTCGATCTACCAAAGGTGGATCGGAACCAGTTGAGTTTACCGGTCCAAAGTTAGTTAATATAAAGGTACATTTTTTAGTCTTCTTATTTGAGAAAAATTCTTATCTTTTAAAATCTCTTCAAATGTCCAATTTTTCCCATCTAAAATATCCGTCCATTTTTGTTTATATAAAGGAAGATCTGTATTAGTAATTATTACTCTACCTTCTCTAACTCCATGTTCATTAGTATACCACCTAGTTGCATGGATATATTTAAATGATTTTACTTTGCCACCTGACTTATCAATTTCGGAAATTAACATCACATGGTATCCTCGTTTCAAACCTTTTAACCTAATTAGATCACCGGTACGTATGTTATTTAAATTTTTAATCTGGCTAGAGTTATTTTTATTTATTAACATATATGCAGAAATGTTTTCAATAGGTCTAAAAAGTCTAGATATGTTCATATATAAGTTTTGCTTGGGAAATTTTAAATGTTTCCACAGATGTTTTTTTTGAATACTTTTCAGCCAATAATCAAGGATATGTACTATAAAACCTGAACAATCTATACCGATATGCCTTTTAACCATAAAATCTCTAATTTCAGAAATACTCATCTTCCTAAAATCTACCCCTCTTAACTTTTCATAAATTAAACATTCCTGGATAATCTCTTCTGGTGAACCTTTACCAATAAGTACACGAAGTGCCATTCTTGCTCTTATTATTTTTATATTTATATAATAAGGGCATGTTACTTTTTTCCCGTTTAATGGCAGATTAAAATATAAATTTATAAATTCACTAACTTGTAATGGTATTTTTTCAATCATTTTCTAATTCTTTTAATATAATATATTTATTAAGTCCGTTGATTACGTTTTTTGTCCAAGTTTTTAATTGGCCGTCTTTATCTAAAAGCGACTGCATAGACTGTATTCTTGCGACTTCTGCATTTGAATTAATTAATTTTCCTTCTTTGGAGCATAGGATTATAAGACCTCCTTTTTTTATATCATCTATTGCATAAGATTCCTCTTCTAGAACTAATGATAAATCATTATTATCATCTAATAATATAACGTTAGGTTTCAATTTTGGAGACCCTTTATCCCAATTATATGTTGCATTGTCGCCTAGAAGTCTGTATGCGCCAGGTTTAACACCTCCTATAAGTGTAGCTATGTTTGGAAATTTATTTCGTATAAACAACTGAGCATATTCAAATGGTTTAGAAGCTGAATAGTTATATTCTTTTTGGTCAATTGTATATTCTATTTCTAGAAATTCACAAATAGCTAGTAGATTTAATGGGATCTCTTTATTAATGATTTGGATTTTAGAAAACATAGGAATAGAAGCTGGTTGTCTCGCATTAATTTCTATTAAATAAGCTTTATTTGAAGCTTGTTCAACAACTATATCTAATCCAAACATTCCGATAAATTTATTCTTAGCCATTTCCTCACCGACTTTGCTTACTATATTGTCTATTTGATTTTTTATTTTATCGTCTAATTTTGAACAATAATACCAGTCATTTCCTACAGTTGCTAGTCTTTCTGATGTACATTCTTCTATTCCGGTAATTTGGTAGCTGAGTCCGCCCCAGTATATACCATACTTTGTTATACACCCATTTAATGTAAATGATGGTCCATGGATATATTTAACAAGTTTTACAGTTCTTTCGGGGAATTTAGATTTTAAATCTTCTAATTCATGTTCTTCATCAATGATAATTGTGCCTCCTCCTGTATGCCCTCTATTAAATTGAATAATAAAACTGTTACCTAATTTACTTTTTATTTCATTATAATTCGTATCTTTTAGTTTTGATATTATTGTGTCCGGAATATTTATATTTAAGTTTTTTATTGATTCATATTGTGATAGTTTTAGTTCGTATTTTCTATTTAAATCCGAAGATGTATTTAATAACTTAAGGCCTAATTTTTCTGCTGTTCTCTCAATGTTTGGTGCTATCTTAAAAAACATTAGGTAAGCGGAAGAATTTTGTGTGTAATTCTTTATATAATTTTGTATTAACGTATGATTTAAAAGACGATTTGAATTTCTATAGATAACGTTAATTTTGTTTAATTCTTTTTCAAGTGAAAATATTTTTATTTTGTCATGCTGCATATAATCAACAATATCATTACGATCAATACATATTATATGATAATTTATAAGTAATTTCTCTAAACCTAGTGCTCTTTCGGCGTCATTTGTAATGAAAAATATAGGGGTATTTTTTATTTTATCATTTACTTTGTCTAAAATTGTGTTTAAAGTATCCATAATTATTTACCACTAATAATTAAAACAGGTTTTTTTATTGTATATCCTTTTTGCAATGCTTTATATAAACCAGCTAAGGACAAAGCAGAATCGAATGAAGTCTGTAAGTTACATTCTTTAGATAAAATTGATTGAGAAGTAATAAGTTCGTCATCATTGATTATCCACCCAGATCCTCCTGTTTTATTTACTATTTCTATCACTTGGTCTTTTCTTTTTGCGATTCTATCAGAGATAGCCGAAGATAAACTTGTTTCTGACTTTGTAAATTCTTTATCAAAGTATGAAGCTATCGGTTTAATTTTTGCTGTTTGAATAATATGTATAGGAGGAGGAGTAAAACTTTTATCGAAAAATCCTTGATATATACCAACTGTACTTGTTCCACTGCTACAGGGTATAAAAATTGAATCCATGTCTTTTGCTTGATTTATAAGTTCATAAGAAATTGTACGAAAACCGATTGTAGCTAGATCATCGTTTGAGCCTCTAAGATGGGTGTAATTGTATTCGTTTACGAACTTTATTGAGTCTGATATAGGATTGTTTGAAAAATAAAGGGTAATATTACCTTGGGTTAATTCTTTTGTATCTTCATTTTGTAAAATAGAATGATCAAAGTTTTGTATTTGTGTTGTATCAATCAGTCTCATAAGTTTATCAGCAGGTATATTTTTAGATACAAATACGTTTAATTCACAAGGAAATAATTTACAGTATTTAATCGTTGAGATTGCAGCATTCCCGCTAGAGGAAATTACAAATTTATTTTCTCCATTTTGCAAATGCTGTGATATTTGATAAGCAATACTTCTATCTTTAAAAGAACCCGAAGGATTTAGATCCTCTCTTTTGAGGTATACTTTTGTGAGTTTTAATATGTATGCTAAGTTAGGACATTTAGTGCAGGGTGTATCTCCCTCATTTAAAGTTAATTGATTTAATTTTGATATATTTGATTTAAAATAATTTTTATATTTCCATATACTCATTGTGATATGTTTTTATATTTAACGTTTTAATTATTATAACCTCAAAAGGATAGGTTTCATACAAAAAGAGCTTAAGCTCTTTTTGTTTATATAGTTTATAGTTTTTGAATTTGATTAATAAATGTTTGTTTAAAAACTAAAAAATTATCCAAATTCTTCATTATTTATTTAAAAATTATTAATAGTAAATAAAAATATACTGAATTTAATTAATAATACAAGAATTTAAATAATTTTAGTACTATTTTATATAAAAATTTGTTATTTAAACCTAAGAACTAATTAATTTAATTGTTTTGAATTTATTAAAGTATTTAGAATTTAAATATAAGTAAACAATTATCTAATAATTTTGCGCAAAATTCTCAAATATGTTAATGTTAACGATATTATAATTAAATTATCACATAATTAAAATGAATAAAACTTTAAATTGTCCTGAGTGTAAAAATGATATCCCACTTGAAAAAGAATATGAAATTTCTGATGTGATCGAATGTACATTTTGCGGGATAGAATTGGAAGTAATAGGAAAAGATGCAGGAGGTAATTTAAAAGTGGAGATAATAGAAGAAGAGAAATAACAAAAAAACAGTTATTTCTAATTAAAAAGAAAAAATTAGATAAATATTTCATAAATTTAGTATTAAATACAGCCGATAATTACTTATTCCTTTGATATTTATATATAGTAAAAAACAAATCTATCACGTATTTACCTATATGAATCATGTTTTATTTATAATAAAAATCTTATCTAATAAGATTAAATATGTTGACTATGGCTCTTCTTCGTAATAAAATCAATATATACTTAAATAATATCAATAATTCAATTAAATTTTATTTTAATATTATATTTTAATTAAATACTATGAAAAAGTCTTCTAAAATTGTAATTATTTCAATTAGCAGTATCTTTATAATAGGACAATATTTTTTAATTGGATTTTTAGGATTTTTTATAGGGAGAAGTTTTGAAAGAAAGAAATTAGATCTTAAAGGGGTAGTAGCTGGAGAAAGTACTCAAAGAAATATTATCAGAAATAAGATTAGAATTAGAGATAGACTTTATAAATCTACATTAAAGGGTAAAAGAGGTTTAGAAGAAATAAAAGATAATATACTTACAGGTGAGGTAACTGATATACAAAAAGGTAATGAAACATGGATTACTATATCAACTTATAATAATCAGGAAATATGGAAAGTACGAATAACTAAGGATACGCAAATAAATATGGGAGATTTAAATGCTTTGATAGATGATATACAAAATGGTGATAAGATGTTAGCATTTGGTACGAAAATTTCTGATCAAAAAATAATATATGCTGATTTAGTAAATATAGAAAGATAATTGAAAATGTAGAAACTTATTGATATCATTATACTTACAGAGATTGCAGCAGAGCGTGAAACTGCTGCTTTTTTGTTTAATCATTTGAAATATAATCTTAAGGTTTTATCTCACTTTTAATCCAATTAAAATATTTTGAAGTGATATTTATAACAGGGATAGAAAATATACATGGAGTATCGAACTCGTGAGTTTATAGGATATCTTTTCTAACTTATTTGTATTTATTAAATAAAGTTTTAATAAGCATAACTTTACTTTCATTGATAATTACTGATTTAAGTGGCTATAGAAACATAGGAATCATATGAGGATATATATTAATGCAACCACATAATCTTCTCTTTAGTAAATATTTCCCAATTTTTCTAGCTTGCTTTACTGAAGAACAAGTTATGTATATTAGGATAATTTTTATATTAATATATTTTTATTTTATAATCTAATTAAATATCATTCTATATGATAACTTATTTATAGTAAATGTAAGTAGTTACATTAAAGTATAAGATTATTAAAAGGTGAAAATATCAATTATAATGAATTTCATCACAAACCAGTTATAATATTAGGGGAAGCTTGAAAGATTTTGATAAACTAGTAAAATTTGAATATACATATTTTATTAAATAACAATAATGAAAAATAAATTTAAAGCAATACAACTATTAAATAATTTAAATAAAATAAAAAGGACCGGACCCAATCTATTTGCTGGTATACCGGATTATATGACTGAAAGTATAGCCGAACATTCTTATAAAGTTTTATATTTATGTTTAATTTTTTCAATAAGACTAAAGTCAATTAACTTATGTAATCTTTTTGTTTATATTATAACTCACGAATGGAGTGAAACTTTGACTGGTGATATTCCTACTAGTAGTAAATCTTATCAGAGTTATTTTAATACTGATATTAGAAAGATATTTAAAGATGCTGGTAGTAGGATTAGAACAGAGGTTTTAAGAGATTTGGGATTGAAAGTAAATAAATTAAGTTTAGAAGAAGAGAAGTTATTTGAGTTTTGTGAGATATCTTCTAGGATATTAGAGCTAATCGACCATAAACAGCTAGGCTGTAAGCATAAATGGATTGATAAAATGTATTTTATGCAGATAAATTATTTAAAAGAAATCAAGCTTAATTTCACCGATGAGGTTGTAAAAGAATTAAATAATCTTTACAAAAGAGGTTATATGGACAACGAATATCTAACAAAAATAGCTGATAGATTGATGAAGGAAAATAAAAGTTAAATCTCTAATTTTTCTCCCATTTAAATGTTTTAACTGATACCACTACAAGGATTACTAGCCATATAAATAAAGAAATAACAGCTGTGTAAATTACCTTATCATTAAGAGTATAACCTCTTGTCATTATATATCTAAGTGAATCTGCAAGATACGTTAGAGGTTCATATGCGGTTATTTTAAAAAGCCATGTAGGTAAAACATCTCTTGAAAAATAAACACCACTTGTGAACATCATAATCATCTGAACTGGCATAAGGATAGCTCTTGCTGATTCAGAAGTTTTAGCTATGCCTGAAATCGTAAAACCAAATGCTAAAAATGTTAGACTGCCTAGGATTCCAACTAAAGCAACTAAGAATATATTGCCGACTATCTTGATCTGAAATATAAGATAAGAACTTATTAGTAATATTGAAACTTGTAAGATAGAAATAAGAAGTCTTGATATGATTTGAGATAATAAGAAATTGCTTTTTGATAATGGAGTTGCAAATAGTCTTTTTAATATTCCCTTCTCTCTGTAACTTACAATAGTTCCAATTACTCCTAAAAGTCCACCCTGCATTAGAGACATAGCAATTATACCAGGTACAAGATAATCAACATTTCTAAGGTTATGCACATTGATTACTTCTGATGTGATATTAAACAAAGGTTCAATTTTACTCATTTTTAATTCATAATCTGCAAATATTTTTTGAATTATTAAAAATGTTGCTTGAGCTGTTTGTTCATTACCTTTGTTTAAATATGCATTTATATCTAATTTCTTGGTTTGTTCGTTTGTTTTAAATTCTAAGACCATTATTCTATCATCATTAGTAAGGGCTTTCTTTTCATCATCCAGTGTACCTTCTTGTATCTTATAATAATCACCTATATTTATTAAAGTTTCTTTTATACTAGTAGCATACACTTTTGTACTATCATCATAGACTAATCCAACTTTTGCTGTAGAAAACTTAGCGAAATCAAGTATTCCAAAAATACCTATAATTATTAGAGGGAATAAAAGCGACCATATAATAGATTGTCTATCTCTGAAAAACATCTTAATATTAGCAATTGTTAGTTTTATAAATACTTTCATTAAATATTAATAAATTTATGTATAATATAATATAATCTAATCTCTTAATTTCTTACCTGTAAGATCGATAAATACATCTTCTAAATTTGCTTCTTTTACTTTGATTTCTTTTTTAAATCCTTTCTTCAGTAGTTTTTTAATAAGATTATCTGGTGAATTAATTGTCAGAATCTTTCCTTCGTCCATTATAGCTACTCTATTGCATAATGTTTCTGCTTCTTCCATATAATGAGTAGTTAATATAACTGTTTTATTTTCATTTTGAAGGTTTTTAATAAATTCCCACATGATTCTTCTAGCTTGTGGATCAAGTCCTGTTGTCGGCTCATCCAAAAATAAGATTTTAGGATCATTAACAAGAGTCAATGCGATCGATAATCTTTGTTTCTGGCCACCTGATAATTGTTTCACTAAAGATTTACCTTTTGAAGATAGTTCCACTCTATCTAGAAGGTCTTTGGGATTAACTGTTTTTTCATAGAAAGATCCAAATAACATTAAAATTTCACAAACATTCAAATGATCAAAATATTCACTTTCTTGTAATTGTATACCTAATATTTCTTTAGCTTTTATTGGATTCTTATCTATATCAATATTATCTATTAGTATATCTCCAGTATCAATATCTCGTAGTCCTTCTATCATCTCTATTGCTGTTGTTTTACCAGCACCATTTGGACCTAAAATACCAAATATTTCTCCTTCATATACATCGAAAGAGATATGATTAACAGCTTTTAAGCCATTATATTTCTTCGATAAACTTTTCACTTTTATTATTGGTTTTAATTTGTTCATGTTAAAAATAATAGCTGAGCACAGTATCATAAATTATATCTTATGTCAACTATTAAATGTTATTATTTTAGAAGTAAAATTGTTATTCTTGATTAATTAATTTAAGTTTTGTATCATTAACGTATCGAATTTCGAGCGTAGTAAAACAATTAATATGAATCCTTCCACTGATTGCTTAAAGCGGGGTTAGTATAGTGGTAGTACGCGTCCTTCCCAAGGACGAAGCGCGAGTTCAATTCTCGTACTCCGCTTTAATACGTCGGGCAGACAAGGATAAGATGGTGGTTCAATTCCGCTTGCTCGCTTCTACTTGCCGGTTTAGCTCAGTGGGAGAGCAGTCCCTTCGTAAGGGAAAGGTCGTGAGTTCGACTCTCACAGCCGGCTTACAATAAATTTTAATTTTTAGATTAATTTAATGTACGAACCAAAATATAAGATTACTCACAACATGATAAATAATATTGTGAAATTTGAAGTTGAAAAAAAAGGTATTATAGATTTAGATCTTCCTGAAGAAATAATTCATAAATCTCGTCTTATTGCTAATGGTTATGATTTATTTCACTTAGGGCATCTTTTCGGAATAAATATTACATTAAAAGTAGCGAGAAAAATTGTTACTGGGAAAACATTAAGTTTAGAAGATTATAGAGGATATTATTTAACAAATTTTAGAAATGCAATGGAATATATATTAGCAACACAAACATCTTATTTCCCTGTTCAAGGTAATCTGCTACTTCATCTTAATAAAATTCTTATTAAAAATATTGCAGAAGAATGGGATGCAAAATACAGAACAAGCGGAGAGGATATATCAACAAAAGATGATAATTGGATAGAGTTAAGGGATATGGAGATTGCATCTGTTGAAGTTCAATCACAGGCTTTGAAAGCCTTAGATTGGTTTTCTTCAAATTCAAATAAAATTCATCCTTTAATATTAATTCCTGGAATTATTTATAGATTGATTAGAATTGCTCCTTTTGTAATAAGCAATAAGATTACTATACTGGCTATTTGTAGATATTTGTTTTTTAAATCAGGTATTATAATGAATGGGTTTCTTCCGGTTGTAAAAAATTTTGATATATATGAAGAAGAGTATATTGAATCATGGAAGCAGGCTGTAAGAGAAAATGATGATATCACTTTATGGATTGAAAAATTTATAAGGAATTATGCAAGTGAAATGACACTAGTAAAAGGGAATATTGAAAAGATTATAGAAGAACATGAAGAAAAAAATAAACAACCATTTTTAAATTTAAACAGAAGGCAGTTAAAAATACTTCGGTATCTTCAGAATATACCGCAGATTAAAAGAGAAGAATATGTTGAGATAATGGATGTATCAACTATGACTGCTTTTAGAGATTTGACTGAACTTGTAAAAAAAGGTTTATTAAAAGTAGATGGGCAAGGAAGAGGAACAAAGTATGTATTATCAAGCAGGTAAAATTATTATTTTTAAAGATATTTATTATTAATATTCAATAATTATAAAAGAATCTAATAGAATTAATTTATATAATCCCATACAGTTTTACTTATATTTTGTATTATCAATTTACTATCATTTACTGAACTGTTTTTGTTTAAAACTACTAAAATGTAGTCAAGGTTTTCTCCATAAATTATTCCAGCGTCTTGGTAAATGCCAATCCAGTTTCCTATTTTATGTGCGACTTTTGTATCTTTTGGGACTCCTTTAGGAATTCTGTCATTTTGACTTTGAACAATATTTGAAAGTAGATTTATAAGATAATCTGAACTCTCTTTATTAAGATATTTATTATTATATAAATTCTCGAATATTAAGCTTATTTCATATGCTGTTGTCTGAAACGGGACACGTTTTGTATACGTCAAATCGAGTTCTTCTTTCATCCTTAGATCTATGGTTTTTGAATCACTTAGCAGATTATCTTGAAGCATATCCCATGCGGTATTATCTGAGTAGCATATCATAAATTCTAATAAAGTCTTAACCGATAAAAATGTACCATTTTCATAATAATAAAGTGTATCAGTTTTATAAAATTTATGTTCGTCAGTAATTTCAAGTGCTGTATCAAGTGAATACTTTTTGTTTTCGATATCGCGTAATATAAGAATTGCTATTGGAACTTTGTATATACTGGCAGGATAAAATAACTCATTTTCATTTAATCCGATTTCAAAGTCTTCATTTATTACTTTTATGTAAATAGCATAATTATCTTTTCTATCTTGCAGTATATTCAAAACGTCATTTTTTAACTGGTCTTTATATGATTTGTTTAAACGATCTTCGATATTTAAAAAAGAAGTATCTTTCTGTTCGTGATTATTACTATTTGTGTAATATTCATTTAGATTATTTTTGTAGTTTGGAATAGAAGCTTTATTAAATAAAAAAATTAGTAGAGTAACAGCTATAAATAAAAAGATTAATAAGGTTAAAATAATGAATTTAAATGCTTTAATTTTATATATAATTTTTAGTATAAGATATTTCAATTATTATCTTGCAAACAATAATACATATAATATAATACAAGTTTTAAATATATAAAAGGGATTTATTATGAGGTAATATTATATAAGTTTTTTTATATTTTCTACTGTTTTTTTATTTTTTACGACTGATAGTAATTCTTCTTTCTTTGCTTTTTTAATATTCTTAGCTGAACCAAATGCTTTAATTAATCGTTTTCGAACAATGTCGCCTACTCCAGGGATGTCATCTAATACTGATTTGATCTGTTTTTTACTTCTTAAGATTCGATGGTATTTAATAGCAAATCTATGAGCTTCATCTCTTATTCTTAGAATAAGGAAGTATTCAGGAGAACCTTTCGAGAGTTTAATTTTTTTAAACAATCCATTTGACAATTTAAAAATATTTTCTTCTTTTTTAGCAAGTCCGATAATAGGAATGGATAGATTATATTTGGTTAAGATCTTTATTGATGAAGATAACTGTCCTTTACCTCCATCTACAATGATTAAATCAGGTAGTTTCGAAAAACTTTTATCATTACTTTTACTTTTTAATTTAAATCTCCTTTTAAATACTTCTTTAAGCATGCTGTAATCATCAGGTTCATTTTTTGTTTTGATTTTGAATTTCCGATAAAGTGATTTATCCGGATTAGCATTTGTAAATACTATTAAAGATCCGGTTGCTGATTTACCGGATATGTTTGATATATCATAACATTCAATTTTTAAATTGTTTTTATATTGTAATTCTGTTATTATTAACCTATTAACTAAATTTTTTAAAGCTTGAAGGTTCGATTCTTTCTTTGTTTTATTCCATAGTATTTCATCCATATCCTTCTCAATTCTTAACCGTTCAGATATTATTGACAAATCCTGGAGTTTATCCCTTATTACTTTAGCTTTTTCGAAATCTTTTTCTGAAGCGGATTCATACATTTCATTTTTTAAATCTTCAATTATTTTAAACTTTTTACTTCTAAAAAACCTTTTTATATTATTTATATTTTTACGGTAATCTGGCCTTGAAATAAAATTTGTACAAGGAGCACTGCATAAGGATAAATGGTAATACAAACAAGGCTTTTTATTAGATGAATGAAATATATTTTCTCCTCTTTTATTTTCATAAAAACAGATAGTTCTTTGACATGTTCTAAAGGGGAATATTATTCTGAGGCGTTTGAGAGCTCTTTTAATCACAACTAAATTTACATAAGGACCAAAATAATCTGCATTTTTGATTTTTTGTTCTCTTACAAACTCTATTCTTGGGAATTCATCCTTTCGTGTAATCATAAGCCATGCATAATTTTTATCATCTTTCATGAGTCTGTTGTATTTTGGCTTGTATTTTTTAATTAAGTTTGTTTCGAGGATAAGAGCCTCGAGCTCACTATCAGTTGTTACAAATTCTATGTTAGTTATTTGTTTTACCATTACTTGAATTTTTGGATCAAGCTTTTTATAGTTGTTAAAGTATGAACTTACTCTATGACGAATGTTTACTGCTTTACCTATGTATAAAATACCATTATCTTCATTTTTATAAATATAGCATCCAGGAGAAAGTGGTGAGCTTTTTATTTTGTTTAATAAAGATTTTTTAAATTTCATATTTTATTATTATATCATTTAAAAGAATTTATATTGAAGTGTAATTCATATAGCCTATATTAGTTATATATGGAAATGAGTTTAGCAAGTCAAATATCATGTCATTCGCAAGAACATAATATTGGATATAACCTATTAAGAAGTGTTCTTGATAGTATTGTTGGACAAGTTGTTTTTAGACATTTTGTTCAATTATATACAAATAGTCCAAAAGTTTTAGAACAAGTATACTTTGGAAATGCAACTAGTACATTAACTTTATTATCTAGGGGTTATAGTCCAAGTCAAGCTTTTGTACTGTCTTATGAAGGAATGAGCAGATATAAGGAAATGTATTTAACAAAGATGATTATATATGGTTCCTTAGAATTATTAGCTAGAAAGTTGATGAATGTTCCTTATATTGGTGATTATTTAGTTACTAAGATAAAGACAGTTTTATTCTCAAATGATAATCCTTCCAGAGAAAGAGTAGAAAGATCTGAAGAAACTGAATATGGTAGAAGAGGATGGTCTGATGATATAAGCGATGTTTAAAAGTTATTCTATTTTATAATCTATATCTCGCTATCTAATGCCCTTCTGTATGTGCTAACTTCATTATCATAAATGTAGACTCTTCCACAGTTGCATGTCACTCTTTCAATCTTTTCAGTTCTAGGTTCTCTAAATTTTGCTTTAGATAATTGAGATGTACAGCCAGGGCATATACCTTTTTGAAGTAAAATTTTTTGAAGAGGAGCTATTAATCTTTTTAACATTTCATTTCGTTCCTTGCAAATTTAATAAAAGTATATCAGAATGTGATGTTATTAACAATTTATTCGTTATAATTATATATTATATATTAAGATGTGTTTTATGATGATAAATGATATGTTGTATTTTATATCTCTATCTTCTGTAATCAGTTTATTATTATCTTTTCCGGTAATTAAATTTTTATATAAATTAAAGATATTCAGACTAATTGATGCTGATTTTTCAACTATTATTGAAGAAAGACGGTTGAAAAGAGGTACCCCGATTATGGGAGGTTTAATTATAGTTTTGTCTTTATTATTTATTAATTTAATATATAATTTTAATGGTTCAACAAAATTACCTCTTCTTGTATTTTCAATTTCAGCAGTTTTAGGAGCATTTGATGATATTTTAAATATATATGGAAGAGAAAGGCCTGTAAGAAGTATCAAAAGAACTTTATTGTTAGCTAAAGTCCATGCCAACATTCTTATGAGGATATTTTATATAGTTACTCTTCCATGGGCTGTTTTTAAATGGATATTTTATTTATTAGGATCTAATCCTGGAAAAGGGATTCAAGCTCATGAAAAAATTATAATACAGATTATTATTGGATCTTTAATTGCGTGGTGGATTTACTTCAAATCAGGATGGACAAATCCAGGCATTATATGGCTTCCATTTGTTAACGATATAAATTTGGGTATTTACATAATACCAGTCATAATACTAACGGTGATAATAATGACAAACTCAGTTAACTTTACTGATGGTATGGATGGACTTGCTGCTGGACTGTTGTTATTTTCTTTTTTTGGTTTTATGATAGTGTCTTATTTGTTAGGTGATAAAACGAATACTATATTGTCATCAACTGCTATAGGATCTTTACTTATATATCTATATTTTAATATCCCTCCAGCTAGATTTCAAATGGGAGATGTTGGATCTCTTGCTTTAGGTACACTTATAGCGACTATAGGATTTTCACTTGATAGAGCAATCTTAATTCCAATTTTTGGGTTTTTCTTTATTCTCGAATTTGCGACTACAGTAATTCAAGGAATTGGGAGAAGATTATTAGGGAGAAGAATTTTCAAGATGGCTCCTCTGCATCATCATTTTGAAATGATTGGATGGAGTGAATCTAAAATAGTTATGAGAGCATGGGTTTTAGCTCCATTTCTTGTTATAATTGGGATATGGTTAAGCCAATTTTAATAATTTTTCCATTATGTCTAAAGAAAACTGGCAGAAGAATACTAAAAATTTTAATAAAATTAAATATGGCAGTCCTTCTCTGTGTTGGACGCAAGGATTAGATTATAGGTTAAAGTTAGTTAAGAAATATATTAATTTTAAAAACAAAAAGGTTTTAGATGTTGGATGTGGTATTGGAGAATTTCTATACAAATTTAAAGAATTGGGAGCAGACGTATACGGTATAGACATAGATAAAGAAAAAGTTAAATTTGTACAAAATAATTTCTCTAATGTTCAAGTATCTCCTGCAGAAAAACTAGCTTTTAGAAGTTCAACAATTGATATAGTTTTTTTGCATGAGGTTTTAGAACATGTTAAAAGCGACAGACGAACCTTATTAGAAAGTTTTAGAGTTCTAAAATCAGGAGGGAAAGCGGTAATATTTGCTCCAAACAAGCTCTGGCCTTTCGAAACTCATGGAATATATATTAAAAATAAATATATATTTGGTAATATTCCTTTTATTACTTACCTTCCGAATTCTTTATATAAAAAATTGACACCCCATGTAAGAAATTATTATAGAAAAGATATTCTAAAATTACTAAAAGGTATTAGTTATAGGAAAATACATTATCAAGGTGTTTTTCCTGGTTTTGATAAATTAGCTCATAAAATTCCTATATTTGGTAAATTAATTCAATTATTTTTCCGAATACTTGATAAAACGCCCCTAAATAGATTCGGTTTATCACATTTTTTTATTTTAGAGAAGATATAAAATTACAAACAATAGAACGTTGTTCTATGGTCCATCTAATGTGTTAGTATTTGTGAAAATTGATTGAATTATCTCCTACTGTTCCAATTGAAGGTAATTATAGGGGAGACCCTGTATAAAATTAGAATCTTATACATGTTCCAAATCAAGAAGATGGTTTATCTCGTAGGGAAATAACTTCTGAGTGGGGTCCCACAGCTTGTTAAGCTTTTTTTTAGATGGAAGTTACAAGTTCCAGAAAGATACATTTATATACCACAATTATTAGTTGGTAAAAGAGCTCATAGTCCACGAATAAATTTCTGGACTTTACCTGGAGGTAAAAGACTAATTATGAATGATGATATTCAAAGAAGAATTGTTTCGGTTAATGAGTATAATCTACTGAGAACTTTGACTTTATCCGAACCTTTAGAACCACCAATAATTACTATACAAAGGAAGTATTGGAAGAAATTGGAGTACATTGTGATTTGAGTTATTATTTTTATGAATTGCTAGCATTAGTTGGATGGTATTATCTTAAAAGTGGTCATAAAGTAGCTATAGGAGTATTTGATGTAACTGGACGTGAGGAATTTACACATTTTAGAAGTGGATATGGTTTGACAAGGGTTGGTTGGCAAAATGCTATAAAGTTATTAATGGATAAGAGACTTCCACCGACAATTCATTTTTTATTATCACGTCTTCCACCCTATTGTAAAGGAGATAATCCACCAACAGGTATAATTTATCCGAAAATTTTATCATAAGTATTTGAAATTTAGTTTGAAAGTTGTTCTATTTGGCATGAAACAAATATCATAGTATAATTGATAAATTATAAGCCGAGGTAGCTCAGCTTGGTAGAGCATGCGACTGAAAATCGCAGTGTCGTGAGTCCAAATCTCACCCTCGGCATATCTAACTGATCAAATTATTTGCTTTATTTTTGAGAAATTTATGCTATAATACAGAATAATAGAGGTTATTATATTGAAATTGTTTGTGAATTTTTATGGAGTTGAAATGCAGAAAGGCT
>Ga0315294_10000833_pt1 | contig 33523 bp, 29 predicted proteins | sample YL17G13_40_MG_FD_203626 | JGI IMG/M metagenome (GOLD analysis project Ga0315294, IMG submission 203626) | Sediment microbial communities from Yellowstone Lake, YNP, Wyoming, USA - YL17G13_40 | ecosystem: Environmental > Aquatic > Freshwater > Lake > Sediment | place: USA: Wyoming | collected...
GAACCGTGTCCTCGCACTTGACCCCCGGAAGGGTCGGGTTCAGCGCGAGCGCCATGCCCTCGACCACGGTTTCCGGGCTGTCCGGTCCGATCAGGATCTCGCGCTCGAAGTATCCGATCGATCCCCCCTGATGATGGTTCCGCCACTCCTCCGCCCATCCCGCCGCGGCGTATGCCGCCGCCCCCTCCGCCAGGATGCGTCCGAAGGTGGTCCCCGGTCTCGCCGCCCTCAGATAGGCCGCGTCCACGGCCGCGCACGCCTGCATCCGGGCGGCCAGGTCGACGGGCACGGGGCCGAAATGAACCAGCCGGCTGACCGCGACCACGAGTCCCCATTTCTCCGCGCACAGGTTCACGAGCACGTACCGCTTCACCTTCGCGTCCGTCGGCACGAGATGCCGGAAGGACTGCAACCGCTCGTCGGATCCGATCAGGACCACGGTCGGCGTGATCCCGTCCCGGCCCAGTTTCGCGGCGAGCAGGCTCCCGATCGCGGTCTCCCGCATCCCGGGGGTGAGTTCCCGGCAGACCGCCCCGACGGCCGCCGCCGCCCGCGCACCCACCCAGCGCATCCTGCGCATCTCGATGGACGTCAGCGGGAACCTCGCGCGCGAGAGGTCCGCCGAGACGTCCTCGGTTCCCGGCACGCATCCGTCCGAGCCGATCCTGCCCCGGCCTATCACATCGTCCAGGATGCGCGCGCGCGGGTCCCGGGACGAGGTAACCGCCGCGAACCACGGGTAGCGGCGCTCGGTCCAGCCCAGCGCCTGCAGTCCCTCCTCCGCCATCAGCCTGGAGGCCTCGATGTTGTCCGTCACGAGGTACTTCCTGCCGCCGCTGCCGAACAGGAGCCAGACCGGGCTCTCGGCCTGCGACTGCACGATCCGGGCGTTTGAGCCGCCGAGGACCCACTCCTGGTTCCGAACGCGCGTGAGCACGATCCCGGTCAGCGAGCGCGACGCCATGACCGCTGCCAGCCGCGATTCCTTGACCCGGATCTCCTCCCGCCGCTCGCCGGGAGTCACGAGGTCCCCCGCGGACCACAGATCGGCGGAAACGGGAGCGGCGGTCAGCAACGCCAGGGCCGCCGCGGAGAACACGCCGGTACTCAGGCGGATCCGGTCTTGGGCGGCGGAGAGGCCGGCGGCGCCGACGAGGAGGGCGCATCCCCGCCACCCGACGACGCGGCAGGCCCGCCGGAAGATCCGGACGCGGGAGCTGCGCCGGTTGAGCCGCCGGCCGGCTTCGGATCAACTCCACCCGCGGGCTTCGCCTCGCCGGCCGGCTGGGCAGGCGCCTGATCCGACTTGGCTTTCCGCTGATACGCGTCGGAACGGTAGTCGGTCACGTAGAACCCGCTGCCCTTGAACAGAAGCCCGCCGCCCGTCCCGATCTTGCGCTTGACCCTTCCGCCGCACGTGGGACAGGCCGCCAGCGGGGTCTCCTTGATGCCCTGGTAGACCTCGAAGGTTCCACATGTACTGCAGACGTAGTCGTAGGTCGGCATCCCGCCTCCGCTTACTTGCCGGACGGGGGCGGCGACGACGCCGGCGCCGAGGCGGGCGCCGGCGCCTCCTGGGGAGGAGGCGGGGCGACCGGCCGGCGCGACGCCGCGAGCGTCATGATAACGGCCATCACCAGAAACACCCCTGCCAGCCCGAGCGTGATCTTCATCAGCAGGGTCTTGCTGCCCGCCGGCCCGAACCACGTCTGCCCCGCGCCCGTCAGCGCGCCCATCCCGGAGCCCTTGCCCTGCTGAAGAAGGACGGCCACGATCAGGAGCAGGCAGACGATAACGTAGAGAAAGGTCAGTACGCCGATCACGGCCGTTTGGCCTCGGCTATGCCCTTCACGATCGCGCCGAAGCTCACGGGGTCGAGGCTCGCGCCGCCGACGAGGCCGCCGTCGAGATCGGGACCGGCCATGAGCGCCGCGATGTTGTCCGGCTTCACGCTGCCGCCGTACAGGATCGGCACCGCCGCCGCGACCTCGGCTCCGGTCGCCGCAAGCAGTTTCCGAATGACCGCGTGCACTTCCTGGGCCTGCTGGGGCGTCGCCACCTTGCCGGTGCCGATCGCCCAGACCGGTTCGTAGGCGACAACGAACCCTTTGAGCACGCCCGCGTCGAACCCGGCAAGGCCGGCCGTGACCTGGGTCCGGACCACGTTCTCGGTCTTCCCCGCCTCGCGCTCCTCGAGCGTCTCGCCGACGCACATGATCGGGATAAGCCCGGCCTTCACCGCGGCCTGAAGCTTCTTGTTGACCGTCGCATCGGTCTCCCCGAAGAGCTTACGGCGCTCCGAGTGTCCGACGATCACGTACGTGCACCCCGCGTCCTTGATCATCCCCGGAGCCACTTCGCCCGTGAACGCCCCCTCGGCCTCCCAGTAGAGGTCCTGGGCCCCGACCGCGACGCCGGACGAGCCGACGCCGGCAGCCACCACGTCCAGCGAAGTGAACGGGGGGCAGATGACGGCCTTGGCCGCTCCGGTCCAGGGCCCTGCCTTGGCGAACGCCTCGATGAAGGCCTTCGCCTGGGCGCGATTCTTGTACATCTTCCAATTGGCGGCCGCAATGCGCATTCTGGCCATGTTGTTCGTTACCTCCGGTTCGTGAGCGCCGCGATGCCCGGCAGCTCCTGCCCCTCGAGGAACTCGAGCGACGCGCCCCCGCCCGTGCTCACGTGCGAGAACTTGCCCGCGATCCCGAGGTTGTTGATCGCCGCGACGGAGTCGCCGCCGCCCACAATGGATGTAGCTTTGCACACCGAAACCGCCAGCGCGATCCGGTACGTCCCAGTCGCGAACTGCATGATCTCGAAGACGCCCATCGGCCCGTTCCAGAGGATGGTCTTGGACTGCCTCAGCACGTTCTCGAACATCTCCACCGTGTTCGGTCCGATGTCCACGGCCATCTTGTCCGGCGGGATCCCCTCCCGCGTCACGATCTCGGGGACGCCGTCGGCGGCCACCTTGTCCGTGATCACGTGGTCGAACGGGAGCAGCCATTTCACGTCCCGGTCGATCAGGACCTTGAGGATCTCCTTCGCGTCCTTGATGCGATCCTCCTCGACCAGGGACTTCCCCACGTTCATGTGCATCGCGCGGAGGAACGTGTACGCCATTCCGCCGCCGATCAGCAGGTTGTCCACCTTCTCGGCGAGTTTGGTGATGACCGAGAGCTTGGACGACACCTTGGCGCCGCCGAGGATGGCCGTGAACGGCCGCTCGGGCTTCTCGAGCACGCCGCCCAGGTACTTGAGCTCCTTCTGCATGAGGTACCCCGCGGCAGCCTGCGGCAGGAACTTGGCCACCCCGACCGTGGAGGAGTGCGCCCGGTGCGCGGTCCCGAACGCGTCGTTCACGTAGACTTCGGCGAGCGCGGCCAGGGCCTTCGCCAGCGACTCGTCGTTCTTCTCCTCGCCCGGCTCGAACCGGACATTCTCAAGCATCAGGATCTCGCCGTCCTTGAGGGCCATTGCCGCAGTCGTGGCCTCCGGGCCCACGACCGAGTTGATCTTCTTCACCGGCAGCCCGATCAACTCGCCCAGCTTCTTCGCCGCGGGGTCGAGCCGGAGCTTGTCCGAGGGCTTCCCCTTGGGCCGGCCCATGTGGGCCACGAGAATCAACCGGGCCTTGTGCTCCACCAGGTACTTGATCGTCGGCAGGGACTCCTTGATCCGGGTGTCGTCCGTGACGTTCCCCCGGTCATCCAGGGGCACGTTGAAGTCCACCCGCAGGAGGACCCGCTTGCCTTCGACCTTGAGATCCTCGACGCTCAGTTTGTCCGTCGAGCCGGGCATCGGAGTATCGAGCCTTACAGCTTGTCGCAGATCATGGAAGCGAGGTCGACAACGCGGTTCGAGTAGCCCCACTCGTTGTCGTACCAGGCCACGACCTTGACCATCGTGCCGTCGCAGACCATGGTCGACAGTCCGTCGATGATGGCCGACTTCGGGTACGTGTTGAAGTCGCTCGACACGAGCGGCTCGTTCGAGTACTCGAGGTACGGCGCCAGACGGCCGGAAGCTCCCGCCTTCTCGTAGGCCGCGTTGATCTCCTCGGCCGTCGTCGCCTTCTCGGCGTCGATGACGAGGTCCACGACCGAGACGTTCGCCGTGGGCACGCGCATCGCGAACCCGTTCATCTTGCCCTTCAACTCGGGAATGACGAGCCCGATGGCCTTGGCAGCCCCCGTCGACGCCGGGATGATGTTCCTGGCCGCCGCCCGGGCACGCCGCAGGTCCTTGTGCTCGAGGTCGAGCAGGCGCTGGTCGTTCGTGTAGGAATGCACCGTCGTCATGAGCCCGCGCTTGATCCCGCACGTGTCGAGAAGCACGCGGCAGGTCGGCGCCAGGCAGTTCGTGGTGCAGGAGGCGTTCGAGATGACGTGGTGCTTCGCCGGATCGTACCGGTCCTCGTTCACCCCGAGCACGATCGTGATGTCCTCACCCTTCGCCGGCGCGCTGATAATGACCTTCTTCGCGCCCGCCGTGATGTGGCCTACCGCCTTCTCCTTCTCCGTGAACCGGCCCGTGGACTCGACCACGACCTGGACGCCGAGATCCTTCCACGGCAGCTTCGCGGGCTCGCGCTCGGCCAGGACCTTGATGGCCTTTCCGTTGACGATGATGCTGCCGCCCTTCTCCTCCACGGTCGCCTTCAGGCGCCCATGGATGCTGTCGTACTTGAGCAGGTGCGCGAGCGTCGGCGCATCCGTGATGTCGTTCACCGCGACGATGTCGAGCTTGTTCCACGCGGGCGAGTTCACCGCCGCGCGGAAAACGAGGCGCCCGATCCTGCCGAACCCGTTGATCCCAACCTTGACCGAACTGGCCATGATTTCCCCTCCACTTGTTTCGCTTGTCCCCGCGGGACCGAAGCCTAGGCTTAACACCGGCAACGAACCGCGGTATTATCGCTTAACGCCGCCCCGTTGCTCAAGCCGCTTGAGCAGGTCCGCCGCCGACTTGGCCTCATCGCTGTTCGGCGCCTCCCGCATCAGTCTTTTCACCGCCGCAACCGTCTCGCGATCCTGGCCCAGGCGCAGGCGGAGCATGACCAGATTCATGAGCGCCGACGGCGAGTGCGACAGGTCAGCCGACCGCTCGAACCGCACCGCCGCGTCAGACCACCGGCCTTCACGCGCCGCGAGGGCGCCGAGCGCGGACTCGACGCGGGCCCGGTCGCCGTCGGACCGGGCCAGCGCCATGCAGCGCGACAGGAACCGGCGCGCCCTGCCGCCCGCCCCGCGCGGGCCCGCGAGCTCGACCGCCGCGTCGCCCATCGCGAGCAGGCCACTGAAGCCGATCGGCTGGAACGTCGCGTACTTGCGGGGCTCGCGGTCGATCTCGCCGCTCAGCAGTCCGCGCAGGCGCAGGGCGCGCCCGGCGGAGACCTCCGGCCGGGACGATCTTGCCGCGGGGCCCTTCGCCACGCGGTACACCCAGCCGTGCTCGACGAGACGTACCACCGCGGCGCCGGGGCGCGGAGGACCCTCCGGCCACGCGGCCCGCGCCGTGTCGGAGATGAACGTGTAGGAGGTGAATCGGGCCCGGTTGCCCTCCTCCCATGCGCGCATGAGTGCCGGGATTGACTCCGCCCCGGCCGTGGGCAGCGGGAGGGGCGCACGGAGGCCCGGCACGACGCCGGCGAAACCGCGAGCCACCCACTGCATCGGAAGGAGTGGCGCCGGAACCACCACGGCACCGCGGCGGCGCCCCTCGACGAGCCAGTGATGCCAATTGCCGAAGACAACGACGTCGCTGTTCGCGAAGAGCATTCCCCGCCCCGCGGTCTGCGCGTCCAGGTTCACCGCCAGATCCCACGTCAAGTACTCGTGCGAGCGGTCGCACGCCCGCCACCGCGCCGCCCCCTCCCTCAAGGCGAGCAGGGCCACTCCCAACACCACCATCGCCCCCGCACCGGCCGCCGCGTACCCGGTCCGTCCGCGCGCGACGCGCGCGCCGGCCCATGCCCCCGCCGCGGCAAGGCCCGCGAGGGCGAACCAGCCGATCAGGATCGTCCCCGGCACCGAGAAGATCTCGAAGTACCACGGAGCTCCCGCGCGGAGCGGCCCGTAAGCCATCAACCCCGCGTACAGGGAAACGAGCACGCTCGCCGCCGCGGCCACCTCGCGTCCGGCGGTCAGCGCCATCACCACCATCCCGCCGGCCGCCAGCGGCACCAGAAGGAGCGGAGGGGCGGCGCCCGCCATCGCAGCGCCGATCGCGGCGATGCGGTCGCCGATAGGCGCCGCGGTCTCCCCCGCCACCGCTCCCCCGTATTGCCGCCGCCCGACCGAGAACGCGAATCCCGCCGCCCGGTCGGTCGAACACCAGTTGAGAAACGGCCGATGGCTCGCCAGCACGGGCAGGATCGTGTAGACGGACACGCCGAGGACCAGGGCGCAGATCGCAACTGCCGCCCGCCGCCCGGGAGCGGCGGCGCCCCGCGCCCCCAGCAGTATCGCGACCGCGGGGAGCAGGGCGGCCGCGGTCATCCAGTGGTTCGCGAGCGCGAGGCCGGTCAGGAGACCCATCGCCGCGGCTCGTCCGCCGTCACGGAGCCGCGAGAACGGCACCCATAGGACCCCGGCCGCGAGAAACGCGTTCAGAAGATAGACGCCTCCCTTCGCGGTAGTCGCCTGGCCCCAGGGCCCGGACGCCAGCACCGCCGCCACCGCCGCCGCCGCGCCCGCCGCCGCAGGCCCGCGAGCCGACCTCCTCCACAGCGCCGCCAGGACCGCCGCCGCGCACGCGGCCCAGAGCGCGCCCAGCAGGTTGAGCCGGAACGCGAACGATCCGGCGGGAAGGTGGCGCGCCAGCGCCATCACGAGCACGTAGAGCGGGTAGCCGGGTGGGTGCGGAACGCCGAGCTGGAGGGCCGCGACGCAGAACTCGCCGGTGTCGTCGTAGGAAACCGTGGGGCAACACGTCAGCACGCACGCGCCCCACGCGACGAGGAAGGCTGCCGCTCCCGTCACGGCGCTACGGCAGGCCCGCTGTCGGCAGGCCGGCGGTCAGCTGGTCGCGGAATCCTTGGGTGAAGTAGTCGGCCACCATCGTCGCGGCCGATCGCACGATCCAGTCCCGCAGCGCCGCCGGCGAGGCGAGCAGGCGCAGGACGTCCGCGTCGGCGGCGAGTCCGCCGGGCGGCTCCACGAGCCGGACGTCATAGGACGGGTCGCCGAACGCCGCGTTGAAGACCTCGCCGCCGCCGACTTCCGCCGCCGCTACCACCACGCTGCCGGCCCGGACGGGCCGGCCCACCACGACGACACTATGCACGCGCTCGCGCTCGACCAGGGGCAGGGGGAAATCGAGGACCTTGAGCGCCTTCGTCGCGACCTGGTCCACGTGCAGGAACTTCCCCGCCAGGTTGCCTTCCCGGCCCCTGATCCTGGACCGCTCCACCCACCGGCCCCGTTCGTCCCGGTACCTGATCCGCTCCACGTCCTGCGGCGGCACCTCCACCTTCCGCCCGGTGTCCTCCTCACGGTACGAATACCGGTTCTCGTTCTTCGTCCCCGCTTCCACGGTCGTGCTCGTTCCCCCCAGCGCCCGGGCGACGTCCGCCGCGGTCGCCCGGCGCAGGTTGAGGTCGGGCACCGCCGCCCCGGGGCCGCGCCGGCCGTTCCAGAGCGGAACCGCCAGCAAGCCGTTCGCCTGGCCGATGGACACCGCGGTGGCTTCCATCATGAGCGGCGCGAAGCCGGCGGGAGAGGCGGGAGCGCCCCCCGGTCCCACGCGGACCCAGGTCCCCGCCCACAGGTCCTGGAGCTGGGTAACCGCCTGCGTGAAGCTCGTGGGCGCCTTCAAGCCCAGCGCCTGCGCCTCGGTCCCGACCGCCTTCTCGACGAGCCCGACCCCGAGCGCCTTGAGGACGAGATCCGTTACGGCGGCCGTGAGAAGAACCTGATTCGAAGCAGCCGCGATGTTGAGCCCCCGGGCGTAGGCGGTCGCGGCGGAAAGGGCGGTCGCATCCACCGCGGTCCGCGAGGTCACGCGCGACCATCGATCGTGCGCGACGCGCACCACCATGAGCGCGACGAGGGCGGCGGCGACCAGGCCGCCGGCGGCCCAGGGCAGGACCTGTCCCGCCTGCCCCCGATCGCGGCCGTCCGCCGGTCCCCGCACGGTCACCAGGCGGGCTCCATGGGCAGGACCGCGCGGCCCTCGGCGATCCAGCTCATCCGCAACGGGAGCAGGCGCGGCGCGCCCACCCGGACCACGAGCTCGAGCCGCTTCACCTCCTTCCCGGATTGCGGGAACCGGGTACGGGGCTCCCGAACCGAGACTCCGGCCAGGGTCAGCCCGGGAGCCGCCGCGACCGCCACCGTGGCGGCCATCCTTGCCGCGCTGCTGCGGTCCGCGCGTCCCGCCACCGATGCGGCCCGCACTCCCCGGAATGCGGCCTCCCTCGCCACCAGCGAGGCATAACCGAGCAGGCCCGCCTGGAGACAGCCCAGGATCAGGAGGGTTGCCGCGGGAAGCACGAGCGCGAACTCGGCGAGGGCCTGTCCCGCTTCGGGACGCCTCACCACGGCCAGCGCCACCACCAGGCGGCGGCGGAGCCCAGCGCGATGGCCACGCCGTAGGGAATCGCATCCCCGGCCCGGGCCGGCCGGAGCGTCGCCGCGCCCCGCCGCCGGGCCGACCGCACCAGGGCCCCCGGGACGCGCAGGGAGCGCTTCAGGGTGGCCGGCAGGTCGCCCCGCGAAACGGCGACGCCGGCCGCGAAAATGCCCCCAACGAACACGCTGTCGACGAGGGCGGAGGCTCCCATCGTGAATCCCTCGAGCGCACCGACGGCCGCCAGGAGCTTGAGGTCACCGAGCCCCATCCCTCCCGCCCGGCAGAACGGGTAAAGGACGGCGGCGGCCAGGATCGCGCCTCCGGCCGCGCTCAGGAACGAGCCGGCTCCCGCGGCGAGCGCGAGCAGGAGACCGGAGAGCAGGGCGGGGTACGTGAGGGCATTCAGGATGCGGCGCTCGCGCAGGTCCGTGATCGCGCTGGCGATCAGGAGCGCGGCAAAGAGGACGTCGCGGACGATCTGGAGGCTCATATCCATTGGCGGCACTCCCCCGCGCGCCGGGCTTTAGGACCCGACGGGGATCCTGGCGAAGGTCAGGGCACTCGGACGGGCGTGTCCCTCGTTTGCTGCGAGATCTCCGACGACGCACCCTCGAAGAGCCCCTTGATCTGCCTGCCGAAGAGCTTGACCGCCGCGAGCGCAACGATCGCCACCAGGACGACGATGAGCGCGTATTCGGTCAGGCTCTGGCCGCGTTGAGCGCGAGGCGAACGAAGGGCAAACCTATGCATGCGCACGGGGACCTCCTTCAGGGCTTCTTTTCGATGAGCTTCCTGAGCCACGGCAGTTCCTGGAATCCGATGGCCACAACCACGAGCAGCCAGATCACAAGTCCTGCCAGCGTCCCGGCGTTTTCCTTCAGCTTCTGGGTCTCCTTCAGCAACTGCCCGATAGCGAGCACGAGCAGGATGACCATCGCCGAGATCAGAATCGAGTTGACGATCTCCATCAGCTGCCTCCGTTTCTCCTCTTGATGCCGGGCCGATGCCGTCCTTTACCGGCGCTTGGCGGCCCGTGCCACTTCGACCAGCTGTCGGGCCGCGCGTTCGGGGTCCTTCGTGCTCGTCAGCCACGAAGCCACGGCTACCGCCGTCGCGCCGTTCCCGATCAGGTCCCCCACATTATCGGGGCGGATTCCCCCCACTGCAAGTAGCGGGAACCTCCCCCCCGTCAAGGCGGCCAGGCGCCGGAATCCCCGGAGGCCCAGGGCCCGCCCGGCGTCGCGCTTCGTCCGCGTCGTAAATGCAGGGAAATTTCTGATGTAATCCGGCCGCGCGGCGGCCGCCGCCGCCACCTCCCGGGGACTGCCCGCCGAGATCCCCACCCACGCCCCGCCTCCCAGCAGGCGCCGCGCCCCGGCCGGCGGCAGGTCATCCTGGCCAAGGTGCACTCCGTCGGCTCCGGCAACCCGGGCAAGGTCGCACCGGTCGTTGATGACCAGGGTGCATCCGCGCAGAACCCGCCGCAACCGCGCCGCCGTCGCGAGGATCTCGCGATCCGGAACGCCCTTCAACCGAAGCTGGAAGACCCGGACCCCCCCCCGTCGCAAGGCGCGCGCGAGCTGGACCACGCGGTCCGCGGACGGACCGCCGAGGATGGCATACACGCCCGTAGCCGCCAGCCGTTTCCCGGCTGCCGCCCGTGCGGTCAACGGCTCGTCCGGCTGCGGCACCGCGCGGACGCGGACTCGAGCGCGTAGAGGCGGAATCGCGCCGCCTGCATCGCGCGGACGGCAGCGGGGCGGCCCCCGAGCCGGAGACCCTCCTCGAGCACGCGCGCGCTCTCCTGCGCCCGGCGCAGGTTGGCGGACAGGAGGTCGCGCGTCGATCTCCGCGCGGCCTTCCAGCGCGCCCGGCCCGGATCGCGAGCGCTGTCCCTTTCCGCCAGGAGGCGCGCGTACGGCACGGCTCCCAGAACCGTGCGGCGGATGAAGTGACGGAGGCTGCGGGCCTCCCGGCTCAACCGGGCCGATCCCGAGACGAACCTGAACACGTCCTCGGCGGTCCGGAGCCCCTCCGAAGCCCGGTTCAGGTTCGCGTCGAGCATGCGGAGGAGGCCGTGTTCGAGGCGGGCCCGCGCCATGCCTGCCACTCCTTTAGACCTCGGTGAGCTTGAAGTGCTCGAGGAACCTGGTCGAGTAGACCCCGCGCCGGAAGGTCTCGCTGTTGATCACCTCGCGCATGAATGGAATGTTGGTCTTGATCCCCTCGATCACGAATTCGCCGAGGGCGCGGTACATGCGCGAGATCGCCTCATTACGGTCTTTGCCGAACGTCATGACCTTGGCGAGGAGCGAGTCGTAGTATTGCGGAACCGTGTATTCGTCGTAGATGTGGGTGTCCACCCGGACCCCCGGGCCTCCGGGCAGGTGCAGGGCCTGGATGCGTCCCGGGCACGGAGCGAAGTTGTTCGCCGGATCCTCGGCATTCACCCGGCACTCGATGCACGCCCCGCGGATCCCGAGCGGGTCGACCGGAAGGCTCATGTGCTCGCCCGACGCGATCAGGAGTTGTTCCCGCACGAGGTCGATCCCGAGCACGGTCTCCGTGACGCCGTGCTCGACCTGCAGACGCGTGTTCATCTCCATGAAGTAGAACTTGCCGTCCCGGTCCACGAGGAACTCGATCGTTCCCGCGTTCGTGTACTTCACCGCCTGCCCGATCAGGACCGCCGCCTCGCCCATCGCCTTCCGAATCTCCGGGGTGAGCACGGGCGAGGGACACTCCTCCACCAGCTTCTGGTGCCGGCGCTGGATGGTGCAGTCCCGTTCGTTGAGATGCACGACCTGGCCGTGCTTGTCTCCCAGAATCTGGATCTCGACGTGCCGCGGCTCCGCGAAGTATTTCTCGATGTAGACCTCGGAGTTCGCGAACGCGGCCTCCGCCTCGGCCCGGGCGGTCAGGAGCGCGCTGGACAGGCTGACGTCCGTGTGCGCGATGCGCATGCCGCGGCCGCCGCCACCGCCCGCCGCCTTGATGATCACGGGGTAACCGATGGACCGCGCGATCTTGACCGCCTCCTTCTCGTCGGGGACCGGGCCCTCGCTCCCCGGGATGACGGTGACGCCGATCTTGCGCATGAGCCGCTTGGCCTCGATCTTGTCGCCCATCATCCGGATGGCGTCCGGCGTGGGACCGATGAACGCCACGTTGCAGCTCTCGCAGACTTCCGCAAAGTGCGCGTTTTCGGCGAGGAAACCGTAGCCGGGGTGAATCGCCTCGGCGTCCGTGACCTCGGCGGCACTGATGATGGCCGGGATGTTCAGGTAGCTTCTGGCGGAGAGCGGGGACCCGATGCACACGGCCTCGTCCGCGAACCTGACATGCAGGCTGTCGGTGTCCGCCGTCGAGTGCACGGCGACGCTCCGGATATCGAGGTCCGCGCACGCGCGTATGACGCGGAGGGCGATCTCGCCCCGGTTGGCGATCAAAATCTTGCGGAACATGGAGCTCTAGGTCCGCTCCAGTTCGAACAGGACCTGGTCGAACTCGACGGGGTGGCCGTTCTCGGCCAGGATCTTCACGATCTTACCCGCCTGCTCGGCCTTGACCTCGTTCATGAGCTTCATCGCCTCGATAATGCAGAGCGTCTGCCCTTCCTTGATCACGTCGCCGGCGTTCACGAACGGGGGCGAGGTGGGCGACGGGGCACGGTAGAAGGTCCCGACCATGGGTGACTTGATGACGGGGCCGCCGGGTATGGGAGGAACCGTTGCGGGGGCCCCGCCCTCACCAGCCACGGCAACGGAAGCAGCCGTCGGGGCGGGGACTGCGGCGGGAACGGGCGCAGCCGCGACCGGGATCATCGCAGGCAGTGCCGGCATCGCGACCGGCGCGGGCGCCGCCTCGACCGGCGCGCCCCCCTTGCGCAGGCGCACCTTGACCCCCTCCATCTCGATGTCCAGCTCGGTCAGCTGCGCGTCCTGCATGAACTTGAGCAGACGCTGCATTATCCTGAGGTCGATGCGGCGCATCCCCGACACCCTGAGGACGCCCTTCACATGCTTCACCTTTCGGGCCATCTTCGCCACCCCCTTGAGGTTACACGCGCTCGACATACGCGCCGGTACGCGTGTCCAGCCGGACCACGTCACCGACGTCGATGAACAGCGGAACATTCGTCACATGCCCCGTCTCGAAGGTCGCCTGCTTCGTCCCGCGCGACACCGTGTCGCCCTTCACCCCAGGAGGGGTTTCGACGACTTTCAGCTCGACCGTGGTCGGGAACTGGACACCGAGCACTTTCCCTTCGCACTCGAGCAGCTTCACCTCGATGTCGCCCTTCAGAAACCCAGCCTGCGCCGCGAACACGCTCACGGGAACTTCCACTTGATCGTACGTCTCCATGTTCATGAAGGTGCACGCGTCTCCGGCGCGGAACTGGAACTGGGCTGGGTGCGCCTCCATCTCGACTTCCTGCACGCGCCCGTCCGCGTCGATCGTCTTCTCGAGCGCAGCGCCGGTCTGCACGTTCTTGAGCTTGATCCGGACGAACGCCCCGCCCTTGCCCGGCTTCACGTGCTCGTAGCTCGTCACTTCCCAGATGCCCCGGTCCATGGAGATGTGATTCCCGGGGCGGATCTTCGTGGCGGTCACTTCAAGCATGCGGTGCGGCCTCCTTTGCCATCGACCCGATCTTGCATGATACCGTTTCCACGAGCCGCATGCCGCCGCGCTTGGGGCCGAACCGGCGGAGCGTCGCCCGCATGGGCCTCCAGCGCAATCGCCTCATCCGCCATCCCGTCAACGCCCCCCAGACCATCCCGGAAGCATAGGCCGCGTGCCGCAGCACGAATCCTGCAAGATATGAGACGAACCTTGCGCCGGCCGACGCGCCCCGGGCTCCCGTCCCCAGCAGGAGCCGGCCGCTCTCGACGGCCACGACCGCCCCATAGAGGACCGGGATCCACGCGTACACGAAGGACCCGAACACGCCCGCCAGGGCCACGACGAGCGCGCCCGCGAAGACCACGTCACCAACCGCCGGGGCCACCCAGATCTGCTGCATGCGTCCCCGGCCGTACCGGAACGTTTCGACGACGAAGCGCCGCCAGGTTGCGGGGCGCGGCTTGCGCACCGAAGCGTCGTGAACGTGCACGGCGGGAATCCCGCGCCGGGCCAGCCGGTTGAGCAGCGCGTTCTCCTCATTCGGGTAGAGCCGCGGGTCGAATCCGCCGGCCGCGAGGAAGGGCTCGCGCTTGATCGCCAGGTTGCACAGGATCAATGACCGCTCGCCCGCACGTCCCGTGGCCGACCGCGAACCGTACCGGGCCGAAACGAACGGAGAACCGACCGGAGACGCGATCACGCCTCCCAGAATCGCCTCCAACGGGGACTTCGGGGGCGCTGGCAGGTTGGGCCCGCCCGCCACCTCCGCCCCCAAGCGCCGCATGGCGGCGAGCAACCGGCCGATCGTGGCGGGATCGACGACGGCATCGTGATCAAGGAAGTACAGGACCCGCCCAGCGGCCCGGTTCGCGGCCAGGTTCCGCTGGCGCGACGGGTGACTCCCCGTGACCGTGAGAATCTCGGCCCGGACGCCCCGGGGCAGCCCGCGGCCGACGGCCTGCAGGGCGCGCCCCGGATCGGCGCCCGGCGCGACCGCGATAACCACGGTCACGTCCAGACGGCCGTCGTACCGCCCCGGCGTCACGATTTCACCATCAGGTGCCACGCCCCTCGTACCACCTCGCGCACATTCTGCCACGTGGCGCGCGCCGACACGAACGATACGATGAACGACGGACGGAGGTAGAACCGTCGGTACGCCCGCCGCATCCCGCACGTCACCGCCGCCGGCGACAGCGCGGCAGGCCGCAGGAAGGGCTTCGACGTGTAGTGGCCGTAGTCATCCCACTCCGATATGAGCAGGTTCCCGTCCCGCAGGACTTCCTCGCGCAGCCGGGTTCCCGGATACGGCGTCGCCATCGTGAACTGCGCCCAGGTCGGATGGAGCTCGATCGCGAACCTGATCGTGGCTTCAAGCGTGGCTTCCGTCTCGCCCGGAAGGCCCAGGACGAAGAAGGCCATGGTCCTGAGCTTCGCCCCGCGCGCGAGTGTGAACGCCGTTCGGACCTGGTCCAGTGTCAGGTGCTTGTCCAGCGCGTCCAGGATGCCCTGGTCCCCGCTCTCGACCCCGAACGCCACGCGCTCGCATCCCGACTCGTGCATCACGTCCATGAGCTCGGGCGTGACCCGGTCCGCCCGCAGGCCGTTGGGCGTCGACCACGGCACGGTCATCCCGCGCCGGATCAGCTCGCGGCAGATCGCAACCGCGCGCGGGACATCCAGGTTGAACCCGTCATCCTGGACCGCGATCTCGCGGGCGCCGTGCTCGCGCACGAGCCATTCCCACTCCGTGGCCACGCTCGCGGGACTCCGCGGCCGGAACCGCCTGCCGAACACGCCCTTGTAGCAGAAGGCGCACCCGTGCGGACAACCCCGTGACGTCATGATCGGCAGGCATGGGGCACGGCGGCTCAACAACGGCTGCGCATTCGAGTAGCGACGGAGATCCGGGAGAAGGTGGTAGCCCGGGAACCTGAGCTCGTCGAGTTTCTCGATCGCGGTCGCTTCCGGCTCGTGGACGATGCCGCCGCCCGGCCGCTTCCATGAGACGCCGCGCACCCCCTCGGGGGATCCCTGCAGGTCGAGGCGCTGGAGGAGGGCGGGCAGGCTCTCCTCACCCTCCTGCCGGACCACGAAATCCACGAAAGGATGGGCGAGCGATTCGTCGGGCAGGCACGTGGCATGCGGACCGCCCAGGACGGTCGTGGCGCCTGCGGCTTTGGCCCGGGCCAGAATCCGCCAGGCTTCCCGGATCTGGGATGTCGTTGCCGTCACGCCGACCACCTGCCAATCCGCCGGATCGAAAGCCCTGCGGTCGACCACGGCGTCCCAGATTGCGACCCGGTGCCCGTGCCCTTCGAGCGCCGAGGCGAGACAGCAAAGCCCGAGAGGCGGAACCTTGGGGGGGTTCCACACGGGGGGCTTGGGATTCACGAGCAGGATACGCACGTCAGCTATCTTCCCCGCGATCTCGAAGACGAGTCAAACGCGGAATGAATGAGGCCAGGGGTGGTAATGTCGGAGGGTGGAACTGTCAGCGGAAGATCGCGAGCGGTACGAACGGCAGATGCTGATCCCGGGCTGGGGGGATGAAGCCCAGGCGAAACTTGGAGGATCGACGGTCTTCATTCTCGGCGCCGGAGGACTGGGCTCCCCCGCGGCGCTCTATCTGGCCGCCGCGGGAGTAGGCCGGATCGTGATCGCGGACCGCGATCGCGTGGAGCTTTCGAATCTCAACCGGCAGATTTTGCACACGACCGCTGGGCTGGGAAGCCCCAAGGCCGGGTCCGCCGCCGCCGCGCTGTCGGCCCTCAACCCCGGCGTGCAGGTCGTCGCGCTGGCCGAGGACGTGACGGACGCGAACGTGGACCGGCTGACCGAAGGTGCCGCCGTGCTCCTCGACTGCCTCGACAACTTTCCGTCCCGGTTCATCCTGAATCGGTGCGCGATCCGAACGAGGCGTCCGCTGGTGCATGCGGCGGTGAAAGATCTCGAGGGGCGGCTCACGGTTATCGACCCCGGGAAGACGCCGTGTCTACGGTGTATTTTCCCGGAGGGTCCGGCGCCGGGCGTCTTCCCCGTGGTGGGCACCACCCCCGGCGTGATCGGTGTCCTCGAGGCCGCAGAGGCGCTCAAGCTTTTGACCGGCATCGGGACGCCGCTACGAGGCGAGCTCTTGATCTACGACGGCGCCGCCGCGTCCTTCCATAAGGTCAAGATCTCCCGCGACCCCGCCTGCCCCGACTGCGCGTCGCTACAGCAATCCCGCTGATTTCCACCGGTAGAGATCCCCGCTGGCGGAGAAGCCCCTCAGGTCCTCAGACCGGAAATGATTCCGTGATCACCACAACATGCGTCCCCAAGACAACAGAAAACCCCGGCAACGATCTACTCTCCCAAGGAGGGTTACTCCTTAGTACCATCAACGCTGGAGGGCTTAACTTCCGTGTTCGGAATGGGAACGGGTGTTTCCCCTCCGCTCAAGTCACCGGGGATATTTCTGCTTTGACAGAGTTTTGTAGGAGGCAGCCAAGTCACACGAGCGATTAGTACTGGTCAGCTTAAGCTCTCACGAGCCTTACACCTCCAGCCTATCAACCTCATAATCTCTGAGGGCTCTTCAGGTCCGTTCAACACGGACGGGATTTCTAGTCTTGGGGTCGGTTTCACACTTAGATGCTTTCAGCGTTTATCCGATCCGAACTTGGATACCCTGCGCTGCACCTGGCGGTGCAACAGGTACACCAGAGGTTCGTTCATTCCGGTCCTCTCGTACTAGGAACGAATCCCCTCAAAAATCCAACGCCCGCCGCAGATAGAGACCAAACTGTCTTACGACGTTTTGAACCCAGCTCACGTACCACTTTAATCGGCGAACAGCCGAACCCTTGGGAGCTACTTCACCCCCAGGATGTGATGAGCCGACATCGAGGTGCCAAACCTCCTCGTCGCTGTGAACGCTTGGAGGAGATCAGCCTGTTATCCCCGGGGTAGCTTTTATCCGTTGAGCGATGGCGCGCCCACACGCAACCACCGGATCACTAGGCCCTGCTTTCGCACCTGCTCGACATGTCCGTCTCGCAGTCAAGCTCCCTTAATGCCCTTGCACTCTCTGGCGCGATTACCGACCGCGCTGAGGGAACCTTGTGGGCGCCTCCGTTACACTTTGGGAGGCGACCGCCCCAGTCAAACTGCCCTCCAGGCAGTGTCTCCCGGCCGGCTGACGGCACGAGATTAGAAACCCATGCGACCAAGGGTGGTATTTCACTTGTTGGCTCCGCCCGGCCTAGCGGCCGGGCCTCAGCGCCTCCCACCTATGCTACACATGCTCACCCAGGTTTCAGTGCCAAGATGCAGTAAAGCTCCACGGGGTCTTTTCGTCTAGCGGCGGGTAGCCTGTGTCTTCACAGGCACCGCAAGTTCGCCGGGCCTCTCGTTGAGACAGTGACCAAGTCGTGACTCCATTCATGCAGGTCGGAATTTACCCGACAAGGAATTTCGCTACCTTAGGACCGTTATAGTTACGGCCGCCGTTCACTGGGGCTTCGGATCGCGAGCTACCCCCGCCTTGCGGCGGGCTCACCCCTCACCTTAACCTTCCAGCACTGGGCAGGAGTCAGTCCCTATACGTTGTCTTTCGACTTCGCAGAGACCTGTGTTTTTGTTAAACAGTCGCTTGGCCCTCTTTACTGAGACCTCTTCATGCACCCTTGCGGGCACACTACGGAGGCACCCCTTCTTCCGAAGTTACGGGGCGAATAGGCCGAGTTCCTTAACGAGAGGTCACCCGAGCGCCTGAGGATCTTCTCCACACCTACCTGTGTCGGATTGCGGTACGGGCGCCCCATGGTCTGACTAGAGGTTTTTCCTGGCAGTGTTGGATCAGCGGCTCCAGCGCTCATCACGCCTTCGCACTCGTCCTTCGACGGTAACGGGATCCCGGATTTACCTAAGATCCCCGCCTCCAGACTTGGATTGCAACCTTACACGCATCCCGCCTACCATCCTGCGTCACCCCATTGCTGTTAACGACCATGAGGCGGGGCCGGAATGTTGACCGGCTGTGCATCACCTACGCCTTTCGGCCTCGGCTTAGCTCCCGCCTAACCCTGAGCGGATGAACCTTGCTCAAGGAAACCTTAGGTTTGCGGCGACAGGAATTTCCATCCTGTTTCTCGCTTACTTATTCCGGCATTGTCACTTCCATGCCGTCCACATGTCCTTACGGTCATGCTTCAGCCAGCATGGAACGCTCCTCTACCCCGAGGAACGCCTTTCGGCATCCCTCAGTCGCAGCGTCGGTTCCGTCCTTGAGCCCCGATTATTTTGGGCGCAGGCTCGCTCGACCAGTGAGCTGTTACGCACTCTTTAAATGGTGGCTGCTTCTAAGCCAACATCCTGGCTGTCTGAGCAAACCCACATCCTTCCCCACTTAGAACGGAATTTGGGACCTTAGCTGACGATCTGGGTTGTTTCCCTTTTGTCCATGGAGGTTATCCCCCGTAGACCGACTGCTGTCGCATGCTGACGCAGTATTCGGAGTTTGATTGGCTTTGGAAGCCGGTTAGGGCCCCTAAACCATTCAGTGCTCTACCCCTGCGGCAGTTGTATCGACAACGCTAGCCCTCAAGCTATTTCGAGGAGAACCAGCTATCACCAGGTTCGATTAGCTTTTCACTCCGACCCACAACTCATCCGATTGTTTTGCAACACAAAACGGTTCGGACCTCCATCCACTGTTAGGTGGACTTCATCCTGGCCATGGGTAGATCACCTGGCTTCGGGTCTGCACGACGCAACTCATTCGCCCTATTCGGACTCGCTTTCGCTGCGGCTCCGCTCTTCCACGAGCTTAGCCTCGCTGCGCCGTAGCAACTCGCCGGATCATTCTGCAAAAGGCACGCCGTCGGGCGTGACCAAAACCTTGCGGAATCGGTCATAGCCCTCCGACAGATTGTAGACACACGGTTTCATGTTCTATTTCACTCCCGTCTCCGGGTTCTTTTCACCTTTCCCTCACGGTACTTGTTCACTATCGGTCGCTTGAGAGTGTTTAGCCTTAGGCCGTGGCAGGCCTGGATTCACGCAATTAGGCGTTGCTCGCGTTACTCAGGTGGTCCGCCGGGCAAGGCCCCCCCGTTTCGCTTACCGGGCTATCACCGTCTCTGGCCGACCTTTCCAGATCGTTCAGCTTCGGAGGGACTTTGTAACTTGCCGACCGGAGACGTGCCCCCGATCAAGCGGACTCCTACAACCCCGACAGGAGAACGCACACGTGCTTTGATCCCATCGGTTTAGGCTGTTCCCCGTTCGCTCGCCACTACTAGGGGAATCGAATGACTCTTTCTCTTCCTCAGGGTACTGAGATGTTTCACTTCCCCTGGTTAGCTCCGCCGGCCTATGAATTCAGCCGGCGATGGCACGCCATGACGCGTACCGGGTTGCCCCATTCGGGTATCTCCGCATCAAAGCCTGCAGACGGCTCCGCGAAGCTTATCGCAGTCTGCTACGCCCTTCATCGCCTTCAAGCGCCAAGGTATCCACCGTATGCCCTTGAAAATCCTTGGCTACCCCCAACAAAACTCTGTCGTTGTCAAAGAACCGGTCACGTCACTTTCCCGTTGAACGGGAAAGTGCGTGGAGATGGCCGGAGTCGAACCGGCGACCTCCTGCTTGCAAAGCAGGCGCTCTGCCAATTGAGCTACATCCCCCTCGAATCGGCCTTCCGAGTCACTGGGACTATCAGGATTTGCACCTGAGACCTCACCCTTATCAGGGGTGCGCTCTATCTACCTGAGCTATAGTCCCGGCGACTCCTCCGGTGATTCAAAGAAAGCCAGGCAGGCTCACAAAAAACCCAAGATAGCTTCGGTACTACTAGTGTCCTTAGAAAGGAGGTGATCCAGCCGCACGTTCCCGTACGACTACCTTGTTACGACTTAGCCCCAATCACCGATCATACCTTCGCTGCCCGCCTCCCTTGCGGGTTGGCTGAGACAGCTTCGGGTACAGTCAGCTTTCGTGGCTTGACGGGCGGTGTGTACAAGGCCCGGGAACGTATTCACCGCGGCGTACTTATCCGCGATTACTAGCGATTCCGGCTTCATGCAGGCGAGTTGCAGCCTGCAATCTGAATTGAGGCGTGTTTTTTGGGATTGGCTCCACCTTGCGGTTTCGCAACCCTTTGTGCGCGCCATTGTAGCACGTGTGCAGCCCAGGGCATAAAGGCCATGAGGACTTGACGTCATCCCCGCCTTCCTCCCGGTTACCCGGGCAGTCTCCCTAGAGTGCTCAGCTTGACCTGGTAGCAACTAAGAATAGGGGTTGCGCTCGTTGCGGGACTTAACCCAACATCTCACGACACGAGCTGACGACAGCCATGCAGCACCTGTGTCTACGTCCCTTGCGGGAAAGCCTGCTTTCGCAGACGGTCGTAGTCATGTCAAACCCTGGTAAGGTTCCTCGCGTTGCGTCGAATTGAGCCACATGCTCCACCGCTTGTGCGGGCCCCCGTCAATTTATTTGAGTTTCAACCTTGCGGCCGTAGTCCCCAGGCGGGACACTTAATGCGTTAGCTTCGGCACGGAGGAGAAAACTCCCCCACACCTAGTGTCCATAGTTTACGGCCAGGACTACCGGGGTATCTAATCCCGTTCGCTCCCCTGGCTTTCGCGCCTCAGCGTCAGTAGTGGGCCAGAAAGTCGCCTTCGCCATTGGTGTTCTTCCCGATATCTACGCATTTCACTGCTACACCGGGAATTCCACTTTCCTCTCCCACCCTCGAGCCTCGCAGTCTCAGTCGCACTGCTTCGGTTGAGCCGATGCCTTTCACGGCTGACTTGCGAAACCGCCTACACGCCCTTTACGCCCAGTAAATCCGGACAACGCTCGCCACCTCTGTCTTACCGCGGCTGCTGGCACAGAGTTAGCCGTGGCTTCCTCTGGGAGTACCGTCAACACACCGAAGCTGTTCGCCCCGGTACACTTCGTTCCCCCTGACAGTGGTTTACAACCCGAAGGCCTTCATCCCACACGCGGTGTCGCTGGGTCAGGCTTGCGCCCATTGCCCAATATTCCTGACTGCTGCCTCCCGTAGGAGTCTGGACCGTGTCTCAGTTCCAGTGTGGCTGGCCGTCCTCTCAGACCAGCTACCCGTCATAGCCTTGGTGGGCCATTACCTCACCAACTAGCTGATAGGATGCGGGCTCATCCTCGAGCGATAGCTTGCAAGCAGAGGCTATCCTTTGATTTCCGCGCTTTCACACAGAAACCGTACCTGGTATTAGCCCACCTTTCGATGGGTTGTCCCCGTCTCGAGGGCAGATTCCCGCACATTACTCACCCGTTCGCCACTGAATCCTCCCTTGCGGGAAGATCCCGTTCGACTTGCATGACTAAGGCACACCGCCAGCGTTCGTCCTGAGCCATAATCAAACTCTCCACAAATGGTGAAACTTCTCTTGGGGTGTGGCCTGCCTGGTTTTCAAAGAACCACAGGGAACCTCGAGGAGAGGTCCTGACCGTGAATACTCGTATACCGTAGCAGGTGCCCCTGGGGCGTGTCAAGTGGGCTCGGACGAGCCCGGCAGATGGGCCAGCCGGATGCGCTCGATGACCGCATCCGTGAACTCTCCCCCGGCCGGGGGGCGGTTCTGAGGCATGCGCGCCAGCGCTTCCGCCAGCCCTTTCTCCACGGCTTCCGCCGCCCCGGGTTCGCCCGCGGCCCGCAGAAGCTCCGCCCCTGCCAGGATCATGGCGCACGGACTGGCCTGCCGGAGCCCCGCGAACCTGGGCGCGGTTCCGTGCACGGACGTGAACAGGCTTCCCCGCCGGCCCGCCAGGATCTCGGGGGCGAACTCGACCCCTCCCGCCAGTCCCACCGCGAAGTCCCCGACCACCTCGCCATAGAGCGGCGATACCACGAGAACGTCGAAGCGGTCGGGCGAACGCGCCAGTTGCATGGCGGCATGGTCGGCGAGCAGGTCCTCGCACGCCAGCCCCGGATACCGGCGAGCCGTCTCTTCTCCCAGCTTCCGCCAGGTCCCGTCGGTCTTCCGGTGAACGTTCGCCCGATGCACGAGCGTGACTCTGCGGCGGCCCCGCGCGGCCGCATGGGCGAATGCGAAATCGAAGAATCGCCTGGTCCGCCCCGAGTCCACCTGCCGGAGCATCGCCGCCGCCGCCCCCTCGCCCAGGAAGGGCCGCAGATCCGTCCAATCGTCGCTCTGCGGATCGAACTCGGAGATCGATCCCCCGCTTGCGGGTTGTTCCGCGATCACTAGCAGGTCTAAGCCCGGCGCTGCTCCCCCATTCCGGCCAAAGCACCGGCAACGGCGTACCGACGCGAAGACTTCGAAGAGCTCGTCCAGCAGCGTGTTGGGATTGCGCTCGACGGCGGCCCCCTGGCCCTCCAGCGGGCCCTTGAGCACGATCCCGGCCGAAAGCAGGTCGCGTGCCGCCCCGCGGCTCAGCACCGAGCCCGCGACCGCCATCCGCCCCGCCCCGACAGGCACCTCGACCCAGGTCAGCCCCGTGTGGGTCGCATCCACGACTCGGCGCGCGGCCCAGGCCACTTCCGGCCCGATGCCGTCTCCGGGGATGAACGCCGCCTGACGCGGCACCTTTCGTATCGGCTCACTCATGGCAAAAGATAGCGGGTGAGTGATGGGAATTGAACCCACAGCCTCCTGGGCCACAGCCAGGCGCTCTGACCATTGAGCTACACTCACCGTCTTGGGTACAACTCGAAATAATCCGCGCAGCCGGAGGGACTCGAACCCCCAACCCGCTGGGTAGAAACCAGCAGCTCTTCCAGTTGAGCTACGGCTGCTTTGGCGAACCCAAAGACCAGAACAATGTTGTACCTACCTATGCCGAGCGCTCCGCCAAACTGAGCCCGATACGCGCACGGCTGCCACCCGACGAATCCTCGGGGCGCCCGGATTCGAACCGGGGACCTCCTGCGCCCAAGGCAGGCGCGCTGCCACTGCGCTACGCCCCGTCCCGGACTTCATTCTACCGCCCTGCGGCGGAATCCGCGCGGCACCTGATTGTGTGCACGCAGCCCAATCGCTACACTAGGGGACCATGGCGCGCGAGGCGCGACCCCTCCTCGAAATGAAGGCCATCACGAAGCGCTTCCCCGGCGTGCTGGCCCTGGACCGCGTCGACCTCTCGGTCGCGCGTGGCGAGGTGCACCTCCTCCTCGGCGAGAACGGGGCCGGGAAGTCCACGCTCATGAAGATCCTCTCCGGCGCATGCCCCATGGACGCCGGCGAGATCCGGCTCGAGGGGCGCCCCATCCAGATCCGATCGCCCTCCCATGCACGCACCCTCGGCATCAGCATGATCTACCAGGAGCTCAACCTCGTCCCCAATCTCACGGTGGCGGACAACATCTTCCTCGGCCGCGAGCCCTCCCGCGCCGGATTCGTCCTCAGGCGCCGGATGGAGGACGACGCGAAGCGGCTCCTGCGCCGGATGCACGCCGACGTCCGGCCCGACGCGCTCGCCAGGGACCTCCCGGTCGCCCAGCAACAGCTTGTCGAGATCTGCCGCGCCCTGTCCCTGGACGCGAAGGTCATCGTCATGGACGAGCCCACCTCGCCGCTGACCGGGCGGGAAACCGCAGTGCTCTTCCGGCTCATTCGCTCCCTCAAGGCGTCCGGCGTCGCGGTCATCTACATCACGCACCGGCTCGAGGAAGCCCGGGCGGTCGGAGACACGGTGACCGTCCTCCGGGACGGGCGGCGCGTCGGCAGTGCCCCGGCCCGGTCGGTCTCGAACGACCGCCTCGTGCGCATGATGGTGGGGCGGACGCTCGCCCAAGTGTTTCCCCGCCTCGCGCGTCCCCGGCCGGGCGCGATCCTCGAAGTGAACGGCCTGGCCCGGGAAGGCGTTCTCGGACCCGTCTCGTTCCGGGTGGCGCCCGGGGAGATCCTGGGCGTGGCGGGACTCATCGGCTCCGGCCGGACCGAGCTCGCGCGGGCGCTGATCGGAGCGGACCGGCGAACGGGAGGCGCGATCTCGATCGGAGGGCGTCCGGTCCGGATCGCATCCCCCCGCGACGCCAGGCGGGCCGGGCTCTGCCTCCTGCCCGAGGACCGGAAGGCCCAGGGCCTCGTGCTCGGCCTGCCGGTTCTCCACAACGTGTCTCTCGCTTCGCTCGACCGGCTGTCCCGCCTCGGATTCCTGCGGCTCCGGGCGGAGCGGCGCGAAGTCCAGGGGCTCGTGGACCGCCTGCGCGTGAGGACGCCGACACTCGAGCAGCTCGCCCGGAACCTGTCGGGGGGCAATCAGCAGAAGGTCGTGCTCGCGCGCTGGCTCGCCGTCGAGCCCCGCGTACTCGTGTTCGACGAACCCACGCGCGGCATCGACGTGGGCGCGCGATTCGAGGTCTACAAGCTGGTCGCTATGCTGGCGAGACAGGGAGTCGGCATCGTGCTCATATCATCCGACCTGGGCGAGGTGCTCGGGCTCTCCCACCGGGTCGCCGTCATGCGCGGCGGCCGGATGACGGCCGTCCTGCCCCGGCGTTCGGCGACGCCGGAACGCGTCATGCGCCATGCGATGGGGTTGGCCGCGGGGTGAAACGTGAGTTAGGAGCCGCCTGGGCTCTCCTCCTTCTGGCCGCGTTGCTCACCGTTGCCACCAGGCTCGGCGGGGGCGGGCAATTCCTGGCGGTAGGCAACCTGACCAACATCCTGTCCCAGGTCTGCGTCACCGCCGTCCTCGCGGCCGGCGCGAGTTTCGTGATCGTCGGGGGCGGCATCGACCTGTCGGTAGGATCCGTGCTCGCCGTGTCCGCCGCCCTCTCCGCCGGAGCGCTCAAGGCGGAATGGCCGGTTCCCGTCGCGTGCGCGGTAGGACTGCTCGCCGGGGCCGCCTTCGGAGCGGCGAACGGTGTCCTCGTCGCCTGGCTGAACCTGCCGCCGTTCATCGCCACGCTGGGCATGATGGGCATCGCGCGCGGTTGCACCTACGTGTACCTCGGAGGGGCGCCTCTCTTCAGCTTCCCCGCGGGCTTCCGAGTGCTGGCCGAGGGACACCTCCTCGGCATTCCGGCGCCGCTGGTGGTGATGGCCGTCGTCTTCGGCTGCGGACACGTCTTGCTGAGCCGGACCCGGTTCGGCCGCTCCGTCTACGCCCTCGGCGGCAACGAGGAGGCCGCCAGACTCTCCGGAATCGCGGTGCGCCGGCTCAAGGGCACGCTGTACGTCCTGGGAGGCGCGGCCGCCGGTCTGGCGGGGATCCTGCTTGCCGCCCGGCTCGATTCCGCGGAGCCGCAGGCCGGGGACGGGTACGAGCTCGATGCGATCGCGGCCGTCGTTATGGGCGGGGCGAGCCTCTCCGGCGGCGAGGGCACGATCGGGGGCTCCCTGGTCGGAGCCCTGATCATGGGGGTGGTCCGGAACGGACTGAACCTGCTGAACGTGTCCTCCTATTGGCAGAAGGTCGCGATCGGGAGTATCATCCTCGTGGCGGTGCTGCTCGACGTGGGGCGCCGCCGTCGCAATTCCTGATCCCGGAGGTCCATGACATGCCCAGGTCCGTGGTCCGGATGTCCGCCCTCGCGGGCGCGTTCGCCTGCGTCTTGGCCGCGTACGCCGCCCCTGCCCGAGCGAAGGACTACCGCATCGCGGTCGTCCCGCCCGGGCTGATCAGCCCGTTCCACGTTCAGGTGGACAAGGGAGCGCAGGAAGCCTGCACCCGGCTCAAGCTGGCCCTTCTCCATCCGGCCCCGCCGCGCGAGACCGATTTCGCCGAGCAGGTCCGCATCGTCGAGGACCTGATCACCCAGCGCGTGGACGCCATCAGCGTGTGCGCAATCGGCAACGAGGCCATCGTGCCGGCGGTGAAGAAGGCCAACGCGGCCCGCATCCCGTTCTTCATCCACAACTCCCTCGAGTCCCTCCCGGGCGGCGAAGTCGTCGCCTACGTTGGTTACAACCAACGCAAGGGCGCGCGGCTCATGGGCGAATTCGCGGCCCGCCTCCTCAAGGGCCGCGGCAAGATCCTGATTCTCGAGGGCATCCCCGGCTACCATACCCGCGAAAGGACGGCCGGGTTCCGCGAGGGACTCGACGTCGAACGTCACCGCGGCATCGTGATCGTGGGATCCCAGCCCGCGGACTGGGAACGCAGCAAGGCGATGGCCGTCACCGAGAACACCCTTCAGCGCGTTCCCGACCTCACGCTCGTCTTCGGATGCAGCGACGAAATGGCGCTGGGGGCTGCGGCGGCGGCCAAGGCGCATCACCGCAGCGGGATGCTGTTCCTCGGCATCGACGGAAACCCCAACGCGATCGACGCGATACGGAAGGGGGACATGACGGCCACGCTCGGGGTGTACCCGAAGCGCATGGGCGCGATGGCGGTTGAGACCATCTCCAAGACCCTGAAGGGAAAGCGGGTGCCCAGGACCGTCGAAACGCCGATGGAGATCGTCACCGCCCGGAACGCCGAAGCGTATCTCGGGAAGCAGTAATCAGCCCTCGCGGGGCTTCCAGCCTCCCTGGAGGCGGTACGCGTTCAGTAGATACTCCTCGACCATGCGGTGGGTGTTGAAGAAGGACCCCGTGAACGCCACCGTCCTGCGCATGATGGCGATGAACTCGTCGCGGTCCTTGAAGTAGCAGGGCAGGACCACTTTCGCCAGCTTCTCGTAGAGCGCGTGCGCGACCTTGCGGTCGTTCTCGGGATTCTCCGCGTCGGCGACGTACTCCCCGACCGCCCAGCCGGTGCCGCCCTCGATATGCCCCTCGATCCACCAGCCGTCGAGCACGGACAGGCTCGGCACCCCGTTCATCGCGGCCTTCATGCCACTCGTCCCGGAAGCCTCCATCGGCGGCCGAGGCGTGTTGACCCACACGTCGGCCCCCGCGACCAGCTTGCGGGCGACCGCCATGTCGTAGTTCTCGACGTAGGCCACCGGCACCTTCCCCTTGAGCTGGCCCGCGATCTCGTGAATGCTGCGTATCAGGGCCTTCCCCTCGTCGTCGCGCGGGTGAGCCTTCCCCGCGAAGATGATCTGCAACGGCCCGATGTAGCGCGTCATCGACTTCAGCCGGTCCAGCGACTCGAAGAAGAGCTGGGGACGCTTGTAGCCGGTCGCACGGCGCGCCCACACGAGGGTCAACGCATCGCGGTCGAAGCCCTTGTGGCCGCGTTCCGAAAGGAAGTCCACGAGCGCCTGCTTGCACTCGAGATGCGCCGTCCAGATCTCCTCGAGAGACGCGCCGATCACGTTGCGGAGGGCGGAATTGTCCAGCCGCCAGCCCGGCGCCCACCGGTCGAATACGCGCTGAAACGGCGCCGAAGCCCAGGTCGCCGCATGCACGCCGTTCGTGATGCTCCGGACGTCCACGCCCGGGAACATGGCCCGCGAGACCTCGCCGTGCTTGAGCGCGACGCCGTTCACGAAGGCCGAACCCGCGATCGCGAGCTGGGTCATGTTGAGCGAGTCCTTCTGGCCGCAGAGGGCAAGCCGCTTCCGCCACGCGGGTCCCAGTAGGCGATCCACAAGGTCGGCGGGGAACCGGTCGTGACCCGCGGGAACGGGCGTATGGGTCGTGAAGACGCATCGTGGCCGGAGGAGGCCGAGCAGGATTTCGGAATCGGATTCCTTCCCCGGCGCCGCGGCGGCCTCGAACTCCTCGAGTAGCGCGAGCATGCTGAGCGCGGCATGGCCCTCGTTCATGTGGAAGATCCCGATCCCGTCGTGGCCCAGCGACCGGAGCATGCGCAACCCGCCGATCCCGAGGATGATCTCCTGCGCAAGCCGGTGCTGGGCATCCCCGCCGTAGAGCTCCGCCGTCAGCGCGCGGTCGGCGGGATCGTTCTCCGGCAGGTCGGCGTCCAGGAGGTAGACGGGCACCGAGGCGCCGCCCGCCCCCTTCACCACGTACCGCCAGACTCCGAGGCGCACGCTCCTTCCCGCGATCTCGACCTCAGCGCGCGCGGCGAGGGGCTCGAGCCAATCCTCGACGCGCCATTCGGTAGGCTCCTCGGTCTGCTGTCCTCTCTCGTCGAGACGCTGGTGGAAGTACCCCCGACGGTACAGGAGCGTGACCGCCACCATGGGCACCGCCAGGTCCGATGCGGACCTCAGGGTGTCGCCCGCGAGCATGCCCAGACCGCCCGAGTAGGTCGGGATGGCCGCCTCGAGGGCGATCTCCATCGAGAAATAGGCGGCCCGCGGGGACTCCGCTTCAGACATGGTCTCCTGTTTTACCGGTTCCGGGGGCCGGTTTCAAACGGGCTCATCAGCGGCGGATCCGTTCCTCGATCGCCTGTGCGCCTGACACGTCGCGTCCGACCACTATCGCTTCCACCAGCACCCGGGTATCCGGCTGCACCAGATGCCACGCCAGGCACTCGAACCAGCGCCCCTCGCCCCCCTTCGTGAGGAACGGAAAGCGGCCGAGCGTGTAGCGTGATTCCTCCGCCCGCACCTGCGGCCAGCCCTCGAGCGAAGCGCGGCCCTCGCGCTTCACGAGCTCCCGGAACGGCCTGCCGACCAGGTCCCTGGGCGGTATCCCCAGGAGGGCCTCGACAGACGGCGAGATCTCGATAATGGCGCCCGTGGGCGAAATCCTGGCCAGGAAATCCCCCGACTGCTCGGCCATGCGCCGGTACACCTTCTGCTCCTCACGCAGGGATTCCTCCGTGCGGTGCCACGCGGACGCATCCACGATCCTGGCCAAGAGGACCATCCGCTCGCCAAGCCGCACGCTGATCACGGAAAGGTCTCCCCAGAACGTACGCCCGCTCCGTGTGAGATACGCGCGCTCCCGGTGATACGCGCCGCCCGTCCCGATCTCCTTGAGCACGATGACCGCATCGATGTCCCGCATCTCGGTCATTCCGAACGCCGCGGAAGCCATCTCCCCGTGATTCCTGTCCGGCCCCGGCTCGAGGAGCTCGTCCGCCCGACGGTTCCATTCCAGCGCCTCTCGCGCGAAAGGGTCGATCAGGATTAGCGCGTCGCGGGACTGGTCGACCAGCATCCGCCGCATTTCCTCGCTTTCCTGCAGTCGCTGCCGCGAGGTGATGCGGGCGGAACCGGTCATCCAGAGCGCACCGAGCAGGAGAAGGAGGTTCGTCAGCAGGAAGAACCGGTTGCCCTCGAAGTCCGGCACGATCAGCGCCGCACCCCCGAAGAAGGTCAGCGCAACGATGCAGTATGCGGCAAGCTCGCGCCGCTCCCGGAAGAGCGTCGTCACGATGGCAAAGACCATCATGCTCGTGATGACGTGGTCGGCCCCAAACCGGTTGACGATCACGAGGCGCAGCTGCCAGAACGTGAAGACGTAGACGAGCACGCGGAAAGCGAGCCAGATCATCCGGCGCCCTACGGCGGTCCATGTCGCGGCCAGCGCGCCGAGCGCCAGGACGGATAGCGTCAGGCGTTCCGCCATGGAATCGCGCGACTCCGGGCTCCACCTGCCGTAGAACAACCCGTAGACGGGAATCATGACCGCGGCCAGAACGAGGATCGCCCGCACCGCCCGCAGACCCCGCGCGTCCAGTTCCTCGCGCCTCCCCGGTCCCCCCGGACCGGAAATCCCGGACATAGGCCGCCCCCCCCTTCCCCCGATTCGACCTGCTATGGCGCGGTCTCGGGCTTTCCCGACGGAGACGCAGGCCGTTCCGGGCGCCTGGCCGCGCGAGATCCGGCGGCAGGGGCCGGCGCGCCCATGTGCGTCGCTCCCTCGAAGACCGCGCCCGCCTCGATAGCCACTGCGGGCGCGTGGATGTCGCCCTTCAGCCGCCCCGTCGAAAGGACTTCCGCCCGTTCCGTGGCTTCCACCCGGCCGACCACGCGTCCGCCGATGGTCACCACCCGGCCCCACACGTCGCCGAGCACTTCCCCCTGGGGGCTCACGACGAGGAGGTCCTCGCACCGCACGTTGCCCTCGACCCGGCCCTGGACGTGCACGGGACCCCGGGCTGCGATGCCTCCCTTGAAATGCGCGCCTGCGGCGATCACGGTCTCGTAGCGGTCGGCATCGGAAGACCAGGGAAACCTCATGCCGTCCGTCCCACCGCCCGGGCCACGCGGCGCACGGCGCGCACCAGCGCCGCAAACCGCGCGGGCACGATGCTTTGCTCGCCGTCGCTCCGGGCCTCCTCGGGACGGTCGTGCACTTCCACGATAAGGGCGTCCGCCCCGGCCGCCACGGCCGCCAGCGACATGGGATGCACCCAGCTCCACTTGCCCGTCGCCTGGCTCGGATCCGCCACCAGCGGCAGGTGCGTGAGCTCGCGAAGCACGGGGAGCGCGTTGAGGTCGAAGGTGTTGCGAGTGAAGTCCTCGATCGCGCGGATCCCGCGCTCGCACAGCATGACCTGATCGTTCCCCCGCGACACGACATACTCGGCCGCCTGCAGGAACTCCTTCAGCGTCGCGGACAGCCCGCGCTTGAGCAGGACCGGCTTGCCCGACATGCCCGCCTCCTTCAGGAGCTCGAAGTTCTGCATGTTTCGCGCCCCGATCTGGAGAACGTCGGCGTACCGAGCCACGAGCTCGACGTGCCGCGTGTCGAGCACTTCGGTCACGACGGCCAGCCCCGTCGCGTCGCGCGCGGCGGCGAGATACCGCAAGCCCTCTTCCCCCAACCCCTGGAAGCTGTACGGCGAAGACCTCGGCTTGAACGCCCCGCCGCGCAGGCCCGTCGCCCCCGCGCGCTTCACCGCTTTCGCGATCCGGACGATCATGGCCTCGTTCTCGACCGAGCACGGGCCCGCGATCAGGGCGATCCGCTTCTCCCCCACCGCGAGCCCGCGCGTCCGGACCACGGTCGTCCGCGGGTGGAATTCGCGGCTGACCAGCTTGTACGGAGCGAGTACGGGAAGCACCTTCTCGACGAACGGGTAGCTGAGGAGGGGAACGGCGGCCAGGACGCGCTCGTCGCCGATCACGGGGATGACCGTCCGCTCCTTGCCCCGCGAAACGTGCGGCGAAAGCCCCAGGGCCCGGATCTTGGCCGTCAGGACCCGGATGTCCTTCTCGCTCGCGGAGGGCCGCAGGACGATGATCATCTGCGCCGAAACCGGTACAGCACGCGGTCGAGCGCGCGGAGGAGGCGGTCGTCCTCCCGCGGCGTGCCCACGGTGACGCGAACCCAGCGCTCGAGCATCCGTCCGGGCAGGGGGCGCACGATGACTCCCTCGCGCTCGAGTGCCGCGGCCAGCGACGCGCCCGATCCGTTCACCCGCGGGCCCAGCCCCGCGCGGACCATGACGAAGTTGGCCTGGCTCGGCTGGACCACGAGCCCGCGGCAGGCCAGCTCGCACGTGAGCCGGGCGCGCTCCCGCAGGACGGCGGCAACCGCGCGCCTGACGAAGCCTCGGTCGGAGAGAGCCGCACATGCCGCCCGGTACGCGAGCAGGTTCACGTTGAACGGCTGGCGGATCAGCTCCAGCGGCTCGACGACGGCCGGCGCCCCCACCCCGTAGCCGATACGGAGTCCCGCGAGCCCCCAGGCCTTCGCCATGGTGCGCACCACCAGCACGCGCAACCCGCGCTTCACGTACCGGAGCGAGTCCGGGAACCGGCGATCGGTCACGAACTCGTTGTAAGCCTCGTCGAAGACGACCACGACACCCGCAGGCAGGCGGCGCAGGAACGCATCCACCTCCGCGCGGGTCACGATGGTGCCCGTCGGATTGTTGGGATTGCAGACGAAGACGAGGCGAGTACGCCTCGACACCGCGCGCGCCATCGCCGGGAGGTCGTGCCGGAAGTCCCGGAGCGGCACGGCCACCGGCTTCCCGCCGGCCGCGCGAACGGCGTGTTCGTAGACGACGAAGGACGGGGCCGCCATCACGGCCTCGTCGCCGGGCCGCAGGAACACGCCGGCAGCCAGCACCAGGACCTCGTTCGATCCGTTGCCGAGGATGACCGATTCGGCCCGGACGCCGTGCCGCCGCGCCAGCTCCGCCCGGAGCGCGGGATAGCCGCCCTCGGGATACCGGTGCGCCTCCGAGGCCGCGCGGACGATCGCCGCCCTGGCTCGGGGAGACGGACCGTACGCGTTCTCGTTCGAGGCCAGCTTGACGAAGTCGCCGCGCCCGTACCGCCGCCGCATCTCGTCCAGGGACTTGCCGCCCACGTACGGCACGAGCCCGTAGACCTCCGGTCGCACCAGCGACCGCACTCCCGCTGCCCGCGCCGAGAGGAATCCCCTCCCCTTCCCTGTCTTTGCCATCAGAACAGCATTATGACACCCGGGCGGGGTGGGGCGCGCCTGCAGGCGGCGGTTAGCGGGCGGGCAGACGGGCCGCCGGGTAGGAACCCAGCAGCTTGACTATCACGCAATAGCGCTCGAGGTCCCGGAGCGCCGCGGCCACGCGCCGGTCCTCGACGTGCCCGTCGAGGTCGGCGAAGAAGAGGTACTCCCAGGCGCGCTTGCGCGACGGCCGGGACTCGATCGAGGTCAGGTTGACCCGGTGCCGGCGGAACGGCTGGAGCATGTCGCAGAGCGCCCCCACGCGGTCCTTGGCCGCGAACATGATCGAGGTCTTGTCGTGACCGGTCCGGGGACTCCAGTCCCGGGCGAGCACGAGGAACCGGGTCGTGTTGCCGGCCAGGTCCTCGAGGTTGCGCGCCAGGATCCGCAATCCGTGCAGGTGCGCGAGAAGCTCCGGCCCGATCACGGCCGCCCCGCCCTGGGCCGCCGCGCGCTTCGCCGCCTCGGGAGTGCTCCGCATCTCGACGCGGGACGCCCATCCCAGCCGCTCGTCGAGCCAGTGCCGGCATTGCGCCAGCGGCTGGGGATGCGAATACACCACCTTCACCTGCTCGAGCGACCGCGCCCGGGTCATGAGCATGAGCTCGATCGGCATCTGCTCCTCGGCGCAGATCTTGAGGTCGGATTCCATGAACATGTCCAGCGTGTGGTTGATCACGCCCTCGGTCGAGTTCTCGACCGGCACGACGCCGTAGGCGGCCTTGCCCCGCTCGACCTCGTAGAAGACGTCGGGGATCGTCGGGACCGAGACGTGGGCCGCCTGGGTGCCGAACCGGGTGCGGGCCGCCAGGTGCGTGAAGCTTCCCTCCGGCCCGAAATAGGCCACCCGTACCGGCTCCTCGAGGGCGCGTGACGCGGACAGGATCTCGCGGTAGATCGCGCGCAGGCCGGCCTCCGACAGGGGCCCCCGGTTCGCGTCGGCGAGCGCGCGGAGCAGGCCGTCCTCGCGGGCCGGGGCGTAAACGGGAAGACGCTCGGCGCGCTTGACCTTCGCAATGCGCTCGACGAGACGGAGACGCGCGTTGAGCGCGGCCAGCAGACGCCGGTCCACGCTGTCCACGGCCCGACGGAGTCGTGCCAGGGTGCGGGGATTGCGACCGGATGGGGTC
>Ga0315294_10000835_pt1 | contig 33443 bp, 29 predicted proteins | sample YL17G13_40_MG_FD_203626 | JGI IMG/M metagenome (GOLD analysis project Ga0315294, IMG submission 203626) | Sediment microbial communities from Yellowstone Lake, YNP, Wyoming, USA - YL17G13_40 | ecosystem: Environmental > Aquatic > Freshwater > Lake > Sediment | place: USA: Wyoming | collected...
CATAAAGGAAAATAGGTCTTTACAACCCAGAATATCCCTCAGGAAAAAAATAATTCTGGTACTATGCGGGCTACCTTTGTTTCTTGTGCTTCTTGAAGTATTCGTGAGTGTAACAAAAGAAGATTTACCGTTACTACAGAAGTATGTCTCTTATCAAGAAAATGTTAATTCGGTTTACAAATTTGATAAAAGATTGGGTTGGCGTTTAAAATCAAACTATAATTCTGATAATATTCAGACTAATGGTTTTGGTTTTAGGAGTTCAATCGATTATTCACCCAAAGAGTTTAAGAACAAGGAGAGTATTTTACTGCTTGGTGATTCAATGGTTTTTGGGCCTGGAGTTACACAGGAGAAGATTTTTTCAGAAATCCTTAACAAAAGAAATACGAATGTGATTTTTATTAATGCAGGTGCAGAAGGATATTCTCCTTGGCAGGAATTTCTTACCCTTGAAGATATTCTCAAATGGCATATACCAGATATCGTTGTAATTCTCTTCTGTCAGACCAATGATTTATTACAAAATTATCGGCGAGATTATTTTTATCCTAGTGTTACCCTAGAAAACGGAAATTTATTGTATAAACCTGCTGAAGGCCATTACAAAAATGCATTTTATAAACGCACGGCTATTTATCGGTTGCTTAATAAAAAATTTTTAAATGGCAAAGATATTTCTTATTTTGTTAATAAACTTGATTGTTTTTTACGTGGCAAAAACTCTTATGCGTGGAAAATTCAATCGAAGATTTATGAGAATATTAATAATTTAGCTCATCAGTACAATTTCAGGGTTGTTATTTTAGATCTTCCACCCAGAAAAGAGATCAGGAGAAAAGAATATTATTTGAAAGACGATAGGCATCAAATATTGGCAGGTCTTTGCAGAGAATACAGATTCGAATACTTTAATTTATTGAGGTATTATCCAAAGAAGGCAGAAAATCTTTTTTTCCCTAGAGATGAACACTGGAATGAATCGGGCCACCGGTTTATCGCAGACTTTTTAACGACTGAAGTTTTACATTTAAATTAACCGCGAGCCCTGCCTTATTCCTCCTTTCCATGATAGGTATTCACTCCGTAGGGACGTTTAAGCGATTGTTAATAATTAATTCCTTATCTAAAGAAATCTCTATCCAAGCTTCGGTACTGTATAGCCTCTGACAGATGTTCTGTTTTAATCTGTTCAGATTGAGCCAAATCCGCAATTGTTCTCGAAACCTTGATAACCTGAGCGCTAATTCGCTCTATTTCCCTGCAATAGGGATTAGTTTTGGCAAAGTAATTGATGTTTAATAGGATTAGGTATAAAATACGCAGGAACAGGGGTTCATAATTATGGATATACTCAAATAATTACTCTGTCGCGCTTATTAATAACATGATATACTGACTAAAATAAGAAACAAACCGGACGTATATTGTATAAGTTCTTGTATCAGAACGAATTGAGGCTATGGTTCAACAGAGATGAAATGGAGCTTTGCAGATGTCAAAGATACGTAGCATACATTTAATTCTTATGCCAGAATATGGTCAGTATGATGATCTTCCCCATTTAGGTCATGCATGTCTTGCCGCATATCTTAAGAAAAATGGCGTTAATGTCACAGCTACTGATTTTAGGTTATCGTTCAACAGCACCGGCTTACTGCTTAATTACGCATGTAATTATGAAAAAATAGCGTACATTGATGAAATACCAGATTTACCATTGATCCTCAGTTTAGTGAAGAATTACAAAATGGGAAGGCATTTGCTTTACGGTTTTCAAGATGTGCTTTTAAATTATATTCAGCATCGATTTGCGAATTACTATAGTTTCAAGAGAGCCATCGAGGAAATATATGGCCTGATGACCCGGCAAACGGAAAATATAGCAAGGCATAATATAGTTGGATTTACTACGGTCTATTCAAACCTTTTTGCTACAATGATGCTATCTCTTCTTTTGCGACAGCATAAACCAGGCATAAGAATAATTTATGGCGGTCCGCAAACTACGTTAAGCATAAATTCTGCCAAGCTTATTTTAAAACTTAAGATTGCAGATGTTGTCGTCGTAGGGGATGGAGAAGAGACGTTGCTTGAGGTAATCAAGTCATATGAAGCGGGGAAAACACCCGTATTGGATGGGACTATTACTTATAATTCCCAAAAGGATGCCTTTCTTATCAAGCCGCCCAAAATATTCGCGGACTTAAATACTTTGCCCGTTCCGGATTTTTCAATTTTCCAGCTGCGGAAATATCGTCCCTTTTCCTTGCCTCTTTATTTCAGCAAAGGGTGTATTTTTAAATGTAGTTTTTGTAGTTATAATAAATTCACTCCCTTTAGGTTCAAGAATCCAAAAGTATTGGTCGATGAAATGCTTTATCTAAACAAAAGATATAATGCTCTTAGATTTGAATTTAGTGATAGTGTGTTAAATATAAGTGAAAAATGGCTTGAGCAATTCGCAGATGAACTAATTAGATGCAAATGTAATTTGCAATGGGGTGGTTTTTTTAAGCCGTGGATGACAGATAAGTTATTAGAGAAGCTGGTACGATCTGGTTTGTATAACGTCGTTATTGGGGCGGAATCATTTTCAGGCCGGATTTTAAAGAAAATGGGCAAGGGGAATACTAATACGAATACTATTATAAGGGCAATAGAATCTTTTTGTTCTGCAGGAATAAATGTTACTGTTGGGCTTATTGCAGGTTTTCCAGGAGAATTGAAAACCGATTTTACCTATACCTACAAACAGGTGTTGAGATTGAATGAAAAATATCCAAACAATTTTATTATTAATCCACAGGTATTTCAGCTAAGGCCTTCTTCAAGATGTTATGGAAAACATAGAGAGTTCGGTATTATTGTTAAAAAATGGAATCGAAAGGTTAGTGATGCAATGCCGGAAGTCAGCGATATAGTAAAGAACATTCCTGTAGCTTTTTCCAGAGAAAAACCGAGTAATTTAGAATCTCGGCACAGGTATGACATGTTAGAGAATATAAACCGCCCCTTAGAAATAAACATATCAAGCTTGCGGAAAACTTTTTTGAACGAATGCCTGAAGCATGTTAAGGGCTCGTCTATAATAAGTGCTACCGCTAGCTCAAGAGAGTCGGTTTATTTGCCTGCGACGGGCAAATCTAGAAAAACCTTTTGTGTATTAAAATATCAATCTAAAAGAGTAGTTCTGTCGGGTAAAGAAGAACTTATTTTCAAAAGTTTAGATAGTCATAATTCGCTATCAAAGATATCAGATATCGTATCTAAGGAGTATCGTGAGGATAAGAAGAAATCTTATAAATTCATTCTGCAATTTTTGCGTTATCTAATAGATAATATCCATATAAAGATAATCCGGCAATAAATAGTCGTCCGCATGATAATGGCTGTCATTCCGGTTAAGCTATTGATAATTACCCCCACAAATTTCTATCCAAACTCCTGTACTGTATCGCCTCCGAAAGATGATCGGTTTTAATCTGCTCCGACCCCGCCAAATCCGCAATTGTTCTCGAAACCTTCAATATCTTATCATATGCCCTGGCGCTGAAATTAAGCTCTGTCATTGCCATTTTTAGCAACTCGCTTTCCTCTTTGCCTAATACACAAAACTTGCGTACTTGTTTATGGCTCATAAGAGCATTGCATAAGATACCCTCACCATTTCCGCCAGAGGCGGATCCCGCTTCGCGGGAAAATCTTTCTCTTTGAATCGCCCTAGCTTTATTCACTCGCTCTTTTATTTGCGCAGAGCTTTCTGCAGGAAGATTGCTGGTTAAGTCTTGGTATCTGGCAGCTGGCACCTCTATATGAATATCTATCCTATCCAACAGTGGCCCGGATATCTTTGAACGGTACCTATACACCTGAGTTGTGTTGCACCTGCACACAGATTTAAGTTGTCCTAATGAACCGCACGGGCATCCATGATGAACACAATGACAACTTTTTACCCCTGGTTTATACCCTTGAAATAGAGGTTAACACGCTTGAGTTTGATACTCGCTATCCAAAGAACCCCCAGACGCTTGGAGAAAAACTAAGGAAAGCCAGAATGGATAGGAAAATGACGCTGAAAGAGGTAGCTGTGCTGCTAGGCGTTTCAGATACTAGCGTTCTTAATTGGGAAATCAGAGGCAAAATGCCGGAAGCCAGCAGAATGAAAATGGTGAGGGGATTTATTGAGGGATAAGGTAGGGGAGAGGATTAAACCCCTCCCCCTTAGTGAAATTACCGGACGCCGCAAACAGGATTGAATTCGTTCCTGATTTCCTGCTCGATTTGCATACGACCAGATTGCTGCATACCGAGAGTATAAAGCACAGTGACTTTTAATGTCCCTATGCGATTCCTGTTCCAGCAGCTTTCACGCTCGTGTTTCTCGACCCTCGACTTCACAGTGGCAGATTCCCCAACATCTATTAGATTTAGAGTCCCGCTTCTGTCATCGATTATCGCATAAACACCTGACCTATCCTCTAACGAATTCGTAGAGGTATACGGTCCTTCAAAGTTGTACCTTCCGATCTTAATGCTCATTGTACTTTCTCCTTAAACTGTTGTTATCATTTGAAAAATATCATCCGGGTACCCTCAACAAACAATATTCGCTATGGCCAGCTCATTTTTTCTCCTTTCCATGAGCGAGATCCGGAAGATAAAAGTGTTTGACTTTCTTCAAGGCATATCGTAAAATGCTTCTATCCCAAGAAACAGCACATAAGCAGATATGATAGGGAACTCGCAATTGCCTTTATCAATCTGTTTTTTGTGCAGCTCTATTATACCACTTTGGTATGTCTTGTCAAGCATTTATCATAAAGATAACAGTTGACAGCCGTTCTATTTAATGGTAATATTAAACCAAGATTGAAGGGGGCTCTTAGTGGAAAACGAGCAGATTAACCAGCAGATAAATAGGTTTATAGGAAGAAGAGTATCTGAATTCAGGCTTCAAAAGGGATTATCTCAGGCCCAGCTTGCTGAACTGATTGGCAAGGACAGCGCAACAGCCATTTCATATTTTGAAAGCGGTTTGAGAAAAGTCAGCATAGATGATTTGATAAAAATTGCCAAGGTGCTGGATAGAGCGGTTGAGGATTTTCTGCCTCAGGCTGCCAATGAACAGATTGAACCTAAGGATTTTGCAATAAAACTCCGGGCAAATTATGACAAGCTGGACAAAGAAACAGAAAAGAGCATTATTGATTTTACCAAACTTGCAAAAAAGAAATTTGGCAAAAATAAATGATAGAGAAACCGCGATATTCACATGCTGCAAAAATCGCACAGAAAACTATAGATGAGACAAAGATTTCAGCCCCGCCTGTTGATGTCAATAAAATCCTAACTCATATAGGAATAAACCTTCTTCCTTACCCTTTTCCTGAAAAGGTATCAGCCATACTCTTAAAAGAAAATAATATGCTTGTTGTAGGAGTCAATAACTCCCATCACCCGAACAGGCAGAGGTTTTCTATCGCCCACGAAATAGGGCATTATCTGCTAGGGCATTATAAAGATGTTTTCGTTGATATGTCTGAGATATCAGAAGGCAGATTTGATGCTTTTGATACAGATCATAACAAAGTGCAGGAGCAGGAGGCGAACTACTTTGCCGGAGAGCTTTTAATGCCTTCTGCTATGTTGAAGAAAGATTTTGCTAAATTGAGGAATGTAGAAGAGATTGCAAAGTTATACAAAGTCAGCAAGGATGCTCTTTGGATTAAGCTGCTTAAATTAAAACTTGTGTAGATAGAAAAATTATTAAGGCGCCCAAACTTATATGATTCTCTTAGATATTTTGATATAATATAGTCAAGAGGCAAGGGAAAATTATTTAAGATGTATATTTGTATTTAGATTAAAAAGGGAAAACAAAAAGAACAGAATGGCAAAAAGTCATCATAAAATAATTAATGGCGATTCTCGGAGAATGAATGAACTGCTTGATGAGAGCGTTCATCTTGTCATAACATCACCGCCCTACTGGCAGTTGAAAGACTACGGGTCAGATAATCAGATAGGCTTTAATGATAGCTATGAAAGTTATATCAACAATTTAAATCTTGTATGGAAAGAATGCTATAGGGTTTTGCATAAGGGGTGTAGGCTTTGCGTGAATATAGGCGACCAATTCGCAAGAGCTGTCTACTACGGAAGATACAAAATTATCCCCATACGAGAAGAAATAATAAAATTCTGTGAAACAATAGGGTTTGATTATATGGGGGCAGTAATTTGGCAAAAGGTTACAACATCAAACACGACTGGCGGTGCAACAATTATGGGTTCTTTTCCTTACCCTAGGAATGGAATTTTGAAATTGGATTATGAGTTTATTTTGCTATTTAAAAAAGTGGGGGATTCCCCCATAGTAGATAAGAACAATAAAGAATTGTCAAAGCTTACTAAAGAAGAATGGAACAGTTATTTCCAAGGACATTGGAATTTTTCCGGTGCTAGACAGGAAAATCATTTGGCAATGTTCCCGGAAGAATTACCCAAAAGATTAATCAAGATGTTTTCTTTTGTTGAGGATACTGTCCTTGATCCATTTTTAGGCAGTGGAACAACTTCTTTAGTGGCAAGGAATTTAAACCGTAATTCTGTTGGGTATGAAATAAATCCTGATTTCATTCCCATTATAAAAGAAAAAATAGGCGCTAACCAGAAAGATCTTTTGAATGAAGCAACTTTTGAGTTCTTAAAACAAGATAGGTCTATAAATAATTTTGAAGAAGAAATTCAAAAACTACCATATATTTTCAAAGACCCTCATAAGTTTGACAAAAAAATAGACCCAAGAAAACTGCAATTTGGCTCTAGGATTGACCAGAACGGAGGCAAGAGAGAGGATTATTTTACCGTAAAAGAAATTATCAGCCCGGAATTACTTAAGATGAGTAATGGATTAATTGTTAAGTTAATTGGTGTTAAACAAGATTTGTCAAAAAACGGAAGCGCGATAGAGTATCTAATCAACAAAGCAAAGGGCAAAAAAGTATTTCTAAAATACGATAATCAAAAATATGATAAAGAAAATAATCTTCTTTGCTATGTTTATCTCCAAAACAAGACTTTTATAAATGCGCACTTGCTTAAAGAAGGATTGGCGTCTGTCGATACAGACATTGAATTTAAATATAAAGAGAAATTTGCTGATTTGGTAAAAACGGGAGTATTACAAGAATGAAAACCTATTCAAAGAATTTCGGCAAGAAAGAAAAGGTATTAAATTATGCCTGCCAGACTTATCAGCTATCTAGACCGAATAAGGTAGGGACAGTAATGGCGTTAATTAGGGAATGTCAACCCAAAACCATTGAAGAATGGGAAAAGTGGTATTTTGAGAAAGCTCAGACTGATGGAAAGAGTCCAGTAAAGATGACAAAAAAGATACTTGAAGAGCTTGGCGAGAGGCTGCATGTCAAAATCCAGGAGATTGTTATTCCTGAATGGCAGGAAGCATTTAGTCAACTAACTCTGCAAGACTGCATTGATTATATCTACAATTTAACAATCAACAGAACCTATGACGGTTTTCTCAGAGAGAAATCAGTGGTAACCGATAACTTAGAAAAAGTATTCCCTCAGGTTAAGTTTGTTGAATCAGATCCAAAACTCGATCATGCAGGCGATATTGACTATTTGGGATATATTGGCGATAAGGCGTTTGGCATACAAATAAAGCCTGTTACTGCGCAAGCTAATTTTGGCAATTATTCTCCTTCTGAAAGAATGAAAGCAAGTTTTAGGGAATTTGTAAATAAATACGGTGGCAAGGTGTTCATTGTTTTTAGCGTGGATGACGAAATAAAGAACAAGGAAGTTATAAAAGAAATCGAAACAGAAATAAAGAAATTAAAGAAATAAGTCTGGTTAAGCTAAACAAAAAACTCCCTGTCTAAACTCCTGTATTGAATCGCCTCTGATAGATGCTCGGTTTTAATCTGTTCTGAACCTGTCAAATCTGCAATAGTCCTTGATATTTTCAGTATTTTATCATACGCCCGCGCAGAAAAATCAAGCTCGGTCATAGCCATTTTGAGTAACTCGCTTTCCTCTTTACCCAAAATACAGAACTTCCTTACCTGTTTATGGCTCATATGAGCATTGCATGTAATACCCTCAGCCTTAAATCTCTCTCTTTGAACCTCGCGTGCCTTCTCAACCCTTTCTTTAATCTGAGCTGAGCTTTCAGCGGATATATTACTGGTTAAGTCTTGGTACCTTGCAGCCGGAACATCTATGTGGATATCTATCCTATCCAAAAGCGGTCCAGAGATTTTCGCGCGGTACCTCGCTATCTGGGTGGTCGAGCACCGGCAGGGGTTTTTATGTTGTCTAAGTGTACCGCAGGGGCAGGGGTTCATTGCTGCCACCAGCATAAAAGAAGCGGGGAAAAACAGGGATTTCTTTATCCTGGATACACAGATTACCCCGTCTTCCAACGGTTGCCTCAGTGCCTCCAGGCAATCGCGGTGGAACTCCGGAAACTCATCCAGAAATAATACGCCCTGATGAGCCAGGCTGATTTCTCCGGGCCGCGGAAGAGAGCCGCCGCCGATTAATGCTACGCTTGAGATACCGTGATGCGGGCTGCGGAAGGGCCGCATCCCCATTATGCCGTTAGTGTTAGCCAGAGTCCCCATTACCGAATGTATTTTGGTTACCTCCAGTGCCTCTTGGAGGGTTAAGTCAGGCATAATCGTAGGTATTCTTTTAGCTAGCATAGTCTTGCCGCCTCCCGGAGGTCCAATCATCAGGATGTTGTGCCCTCCGGCAACTGCCACCTCCAGCGCCCGTTTAGCCAGATACTGGCCTTTTACTTCCGAGAAATCTAACTGATAATGCGTATTCTCCTGGAATAGGCCTGCTAAATCCAATTTAAAAGGCTTCATCGTATCCGGGTTATGGAGAAATTCCACTGTTTCTCTTAGTGTCTTTAATGGCCAGACGCAGATATCCGAGATTATAGCCGCCTCTTTGGCATTTTGTATTGGCGTAATTATATTTTTAATTTTACCTGCCTGCCGCTCAGGCAGGGATTTAGCCAAAGCCGAGCTTATGGGCAGGATACCGTGGATTGGCCTAAGAGAACCGTCCAGTGATAATTCGCCGAGTATGCAGTATTCTTTTAATTGCCCGCTGTTCAATTGTCCGGTTGCCGCAAGTATACCTAATGCTATGGCGAGGTCAAAACAAGCCCCCTCCTTTTTTACACCTGAAGGCGCCAGGCTCACCGTGATTCTCTCAGCCGGCCAGTTAAAACCCGAGTTTTTAATAGCAGACTTAACCCTTTCCCTGCTTTCTCTTATGGCTGTATCGGCTAAGCCCACCAGCGTTACCGCAGGCAGCCCCCTTGAGACATCCACCTCTATTTCAACAGGATATGCCTCTATGCCTAACAGACCAAAACTGAAAACCTTTGCCAGCACCGTCTTTGCCCGCCTTTCTGCTATAATAGACGCAGCAGACCTTTAAATCTAACTTAAGAATTTAGGCATAGGCTAAGAAAAAACTTGCTTTTTATATCCCTGATTATATAATATAAGACTATGAATAAAACACGGCTTAAGAATATCCTGCTTGTCTTTTTATTGGGCGTAACCATCTTCAGTGTTTTTAAGTATATCTTGTCCTTTAAGGAGAAAAATGATTTATTGGCTCTTTTAAATCAGGCAAAGGAACAGGCAGCGGCTTTAGAAAATGTGAAGCAAAACCTAATGCAGGAGTTAGAGAAAGAAAAGGACTTACAGGGGAAACTTACTCAGGAGAATACGGTGCTTAGGGATAGTTTAAAGACAAGCGAGGAGAAACTCGCTAAGCTGGACGCAGATTTCGCTGTTGCCCAGAAGGCCATCGAACAATTAAATTCTAACCGTTTTCTTTTAAAAGCCGAGAATGCAGCCTTAATAGAGAAAAAGAATACCCTGAATGCCAAGTTAACTCAGGTCTCCCAGGAAAACGATAGCCTTAAAGCGCGCATGAATTCCATCGTAGAACTAAAAAAGGCAATCAGAGAATTAAAGAGGCAGGTGCATAGGGTAGGCGCGGTAATTAAGCAGAAAGTTCAGGCTGAAAGGATTGTACAAGGAAACCGTGGATTTTTGATAAAAGACGGTAAATTCACTTATCCTGCTAAAGTCAGAATAGAAGTAACCCCTGCCCCTGCAAAAGAATAATGAAAGAGATATTCGAACAGTTAGTCAAGAATAAAATTTTTATGACCACTCTTTCTGCCTGGACCATCGCACAGATGATTAAAGTCAGTATTGGAGTTATGCGCGAGAGGAGATTTGATTTCCGTTGGTTGTTAGGTACTGGAGGCATGCCTTCCAGCCATGCGACAGGCGCGTCGTGTCTGGCTACCGCCATAGGGCTTGAATGCGGATTTAACAGCGTCTATTTTGCCCTAGCTGCCTCCTTTGCCATTGTGGTGATGTTTGATGCGCAGGGCGTGCGCCGTGCAAGCGGCAGGCAAGCCCGCATATTGAATAAAATAACAGAGGATATCTATTGGCAGGGCAGGCTCCAGGAGGGGCGGCTGCGCGAGCTTATAGGGCATACTCCGGTTGAGGTCATCATGGGATTCTTATTGGGCGTGGTCATCGCTTTATTAGCACAGTAGAAGGAGGATTTGGTGAATAAAAGATTGGTTTTAATCATTTCGGGTCTTTTAATATTATTGATAGCGTCTATTCTTGTTATCATATTAAATGCAAAGAAAAGCAAAGCGCCTATACAGGGCAAGGAAGAGGCGATTAGCCCTGCTTCTGTTTTGCTTACCCAGGCAAGAGGCCTTGAGACAAAGGGGAATCTCTTAGAGGCCAAGGCGATATATCAAAGGTTGGTGACTACCTTTAGTAATTCAAATGAAGTAATGAATTGGCAGAAGAAGATCGAAGATATAAATATAAAATTATTATTCTCTCCGGTCATAATTCCCAAGAGCAAGTTTTATACAATAAAACCGGGAGATACATTGACCAAGATTGCCAAAGAGTTCGGTACCACGACGGGTTTAATTATGAAAAGTAACAATTTAGCCGACGATAGGATTACGCCGGGTAGAAAAATCAAGGTCTGGACAGCGCCTTTTAGTATACTCGTGGATAAGTCCCAGAATACGTTAATATTAAAGACCGATGAAGAAATTGTTAAGACATACGTTATTTCTACCGGCAAGGATAACTCTACCCCCGTGGGTACTTTTAAAATCACCAATAAACTGCTAAACCCCACCTGGTTTAAGGCGGGAGCTGTTGTACCGGCTGGGGCCCCTGAGAATATCCTGGGCACACGCTGGTTAGGATTTAACCTGCCCGGCTATGGAATACACGGAACGACCGCTCCCCAAAGCCTGGGTAGGCAACTTACCCAAGGCTGCGTGCGCATGTCTAATCCCAATGTTGAGGAATTATATACTATCATTCCGATAGGCACAGAAGTAACCATCGTCGATTAAGTGAGGCCATAACTTATGGAGCGTAAGCGAACATAAGTTATCTGGCCGAACTTATCCTTGCCAATTTCCATCTGTAAATACCCGGGAAATTGACAAGGATTAATTCGTCCTTCGCTTCGCTCAGGACTAAAGGACGATTCTGAACGAAGTGAAGAATCTCGCACAATAACTTATGTCGCACTTCGTGCTCCATAAGCCAAGTGCTCATTAAATGGCCGGACTTGATTTCGAAAAACCCATTGTAGAGCTGGAAAAGAAAATCCAGGAGTTGAAGAATTTTATCTCTGAGAAAAAAATCGACCTTTCCTCGGAAGTCAGGCGCTTAGAAGACAAACTTGAACATTTAAAGAAGGACACCTATAGCGGCTTAACTGCCTGGCAGAGGGTACAGCTGGCCAGGCATCCACAAAGGCCTTATACCTTAGACTACATCAATATACTTATGTCAGATTTTATAGAGATACACGGAGATAGGGCCTTTGCCGACGATAAGGCGATAGTCTGCGGTTTTGCCAGATTAGGTAATCAAAAAATCGTAGTTATCGGTCACCAGAAAGGCAGAGATACCAAAGAAAACCTGAAGCGCAACTTTGGTTGCGCCCATCCTGAAGGCTACCGCAAGGCCCTCAGAATGATGCAGCTGGCTGAAAAGTTCGGCCTGCCTATCGTGATATTTATAGATACGCCGGGTGCCTACCCGGGCATAGGGGCGGAGGAGCGCGGACAATCACAGGCGATTGCGCTTAATTTAAGAGAAATGGTCGGTATAACCGTGCCTATTATAGCTATAGTTATCGGCGAGGGCGGCTCAGGAGGCGCGCTGGGTATCGGCGTGGCAGATAAAGTCTGCGTCTTGGAAAATGCCTACTATTCCGTTATCTCTCCCGAAGGATGCGCAGCGATATTATGGAAGGACGGCGCAAAAGCCCCGGAGGCAACAGAGGTATTAAAATTGACCGCGCAGGATTTATTAAAAAGGGGTATCATTGATGAGATTATCCCCGAGCCGTTGGGCGGCGCGCACCGCGATGTCCAGAAGATGGCCCAAGACTTAAAAGAGGCGATAAACAGAAACCTGGAAGAGCTGGATGCGTTAACCAAAGAAGAGTTGTTAAAATCGAGATACAGGAAATTCAGGAATATGGGCGTGGTGGGATGATCGAGCAAGAACTGTTATTATTGGGACTGCTCCGGGAAAACCCGAAGCACGGTTACGAGATAAAGCGGAAGATAAAGGAGATACTTTTTTTATTCGCGGGCGTAGATTTAAAATCCATATATTATCCCTTGCGGGTACTGGAAAAGAAAGGGCTGCTCATAAAGCATACAGGTAAACAAGGCAGGCGTCCGCAGCGTTTTGTCTATGAATTAACTAAAAAGGGCCAAGCGCGTTTTAACGAATTGCTTGCCAGGAGTTTTTTAGATTTTAAAAGGCCGCAGTTCAGCTTGGACCTAAGTTTGTATTTCCTGAATTATATAAAACCGGATGCGGGCCGCCGCAGGTTATGCGGCCGCATATTTATTTTGAATAAAATAGCCAAAGGCTTAAGGCAGATGCTTCAGGCAGGACAGAAAAAGAGAATCTCCTTATCTTTAGGCCGCATCTTAGAACACAATCTTAAGATGCTGGAAGCCGAATCCCAATTTCTTAAAGGCCTGACAAGGACGCTGTAATCCGCCGCAAATGAAAAAGAGAAAAATTATATTGAACAGTTTTCGTACCAGGGTAACCCTGGTGTTGATTTTATCCATGCTTTTTGTAATGGCCTTAAGCAACTTTCTTGTCTATAGATTCAGCCTTAATTCGCAACTCAACCAGCTCAGGGAAAGATTGATGGTCATAGCCTCAACCGCCAGTTTAATGATTGATGCGGACCAACTTCTTCAGATTCCTTTAAACCGCCAGGGGTTAGAGACCGCTCAATATAAGAGTATCGCGGATAACTTAAACAGGATTAAAGCAGTAAACCCCAGCCTGAAATATATTTACACCATGACCACGACGGGTAAAGAAGGTATCTGGCAGTTTATCGTTGACCCCTCTCCTATCATGGAAAGAGGCCGGAAAAGAGGTCCGACTGCCTATCCGGGAGATAAGTACGACGCTTCTCGTTTTCCTGAGATGCTCAAAGGCTTTATAGAGCCGTCTGCGGATAAGAAGCTGATGGTCGATGAGTGGGGTGTTACTCTCTCAGGATACGCGCCTATCCGCGATAAAAACGGAAAGGCCGTGGCTATATTAGGCGTGGATATGTCAGCAGAGGATGTCTATAGGAGCCAGAGAGAAGTCCTTGCCAGGGCAATTTTTGTCTTAGGCATAGGGATTTTTATTTCCGTTGCATTAGGTTTATTAGTCTCCAGCAGGATTACCGAGCGCATCGCAAGGCTTGTAGAGGGAACCCGCCGTATTGCTGCCGAAGATTTTAATTATAAGGTGGAAGTAAAAGGCGAAGATGAAATAAGCGAACTGGCCCGTTCTTTCAACAATATGGCGGCAGGCCTTGCGGAATCAAAAAAGAAACTGCAGGATTATTTTTACCGCGTGGTGCAGTCTTTAGTCAGGATCCTTGAGGCCAAGGACGCTTATACCAGGGGCCATTCGGAGAGAGTGGCTGATTATGCCCAGGCGATCGCCCTGAGTATGGGATTTTCCAAAGAAAAATCAGAATTGTTAAAAAAGGCAGCAGAGCTTCACGATATAGGAAAATTGGTGACGCAGGAAAGCATATTGAATAAAAAGAGCAAGCTCACCGCGGAAGAATGGGAGGCCATGAAGAAACACACCATAATAGGCGAAGAGGTGTTAAAACCCGTGCTCCTGGATGAAGATGTGCTGGCCATAATCAGGTCGCATCATGAACGCTACGACGGAAACGGTTATCCCGACGGCATCAAGGGAGATAACATCAATATCTTCGCCCAGATTATCTCTGTGGCAGATACCTATGACGCTATGACTTCCCTGAGGCCTTACAGGCAAGCCCTAAGCAAAGAAGAGGCTATAGAAGAATTGAAGAGAAATTGCGGGACCCAGTTCAATACCCAGATAGTAAAAGCGTTCCTTAAGGTTTTAGAGAAAAAACCCGCCCTTCCGCCCGCTTAGGCGGAGGATAGATAATAGGAGCAGTCTAACCCGCCTTCCAAACCCATCAGATAAAAATTACTTGATAGCATAGGAAATTATATTAGATTCTTCGGCACCTGCCTGCAGGCAGGTGCCGAAGAATCAAGCAAAGTTTTCATTGATGAAAACTTTGCTTGACAAATTCCCTTTTATTCATTATACTTAATATTGTTGATAATTAATATAGTTAAATATTAATGAGGTTAGAAGATGCCGGTCTCCCTTAATGAGTTTGCGGACAGGCTAAATAAGATTATGCCGGTAGTTATGAAGGCATTCATCAGGCGCAGTACGCAGGAATTATATAAAGGGAAGATTACTCTCCCGCAGCTTTTGATTCTGGTCTTTCTGGAGGAAGAGGGCGAATCCAGGATGACGGATTTAGCGTGTTTTATGAAGGTAAGCACAGCTGCCATGACCGGTATTGTGGACAGGCTGGTCAGGTACGGTTATCTCTTAAGGGTATACGACCCCAAGGACAGAAGGACAATCAAGGTAAGGCTCAATTCCAGTGGCCTGGAGCTGATAAAGAAGATTGCCCGGCAAAGACGAAAGATGGTCATCAGTATATTCGGCCAGATATCCGAGGCCGAACGCGAAGAATACCTCAGGATTTTGACGCGCATACACGATATTTTAACAAAAGAGGGAAAGGCCTGATTTTATGAAAAAGTGGGGTTTATTTTTAACAATATTTATTTTTCTTTCCCCTTATGCCCTTAGGGCGGAAGAGGTTTCTCTTACCCTTGAACAGGCAATAGCCATTGCCTTGAGAGATAACCGGGATATTTTGCTAAAGAGCGAAGACGTAAAAAAGGCAAAACTTAAAATCGCCGAGGCAGAAGCGAGTCTTTTCCCAACTTTAAGTCTTACCGGAGGCTGGACCGATACCAGGGGTTATTATTCCAAAGACCTGGCCCAGACTACCGCCCAGCTCACCCTGAAACAGGCCCTTTACAAAGGCGGGAAGATTATAAATACAATCCAGCTTAATGAGCACGGGCTAACTGTAGCAGCGGCCATCTTAGACAAGACAAAACTAGAAACCATCTTAAGCATTAAAAAGGCCTTTTATACGCTTCTTTTAGCAAGCGAATTCGTAGATTTGAATAAAGGCATCTTAGATAATACCCAGGGGCATCTTGGTTTCTTGCTGCAACGTTATGCAGACGGCCAGGCATCGGAATCGGATATTTTAAGAATAGAGGCATCGCTGGCTAGCGTAAAAGAAGCTTACGAGGCATCCTTAAATCAGGCGGAATCCGCCCAGGTTTTATTAAGCAACTTGTTATATTTGGATAAAGATACCAGGATAAAACCGGATACCCGGTTTAACTACGAAGCGCAGGAAGTGGCTTTTGATGAGGCATTTTTGAAAGCCATGCGCCTGCGTCCGGAAATAAGGCAATTCGAGGCACAGGGTAAAGCAGCCGAGAAGGCAGTGGAGATAGCTAAAGCAGACAACCGTCCCAGTATCTACGCCTCCTGGGATTATTACAGCCGTTCCCATCTGGCAACAGGTACTGCAAGGGGCTGGAATGATTATAATGTTATCGGCTTAACTTTCTCCTGGCCGATATTTGATGGCTGGGCTACAAAAGCAAAAGTAGAGCAGGCAATCGTGGATTTGAAAGAGGCGCAACTGATGAAAGAGAAGACGACCGCGGATATCGCCTTAGAATTAAAGAACGCATATGTAGATTTAAAAAATGCCATAGCCAGAATGAAATCTGCGCAGAGTGAGTCCGATGTGTATAAGGATACCCTTTCGGCTGCGCAGGATAAATATAAGGCCGGTATTGCCAGCTCTCTGGATTTTGACGATGCCTCTTTGGGGTATGAGGTTTCTTTCTTTAATCAGAAAGAAGCAATTTATGATTATATCTTAGCCAAGGCGAGGTTTGATAAAGCGACAGGAGGATTATAATGAAATTACGAATTACGAGCTTATTGCTGATTCTATTATTAACCTTTGGCTGTCAGCCGAAGCCGGAATTAGAAAAAACCTCGGAGGCTATTCCGGTCAAGGTTTTAAAGGTTAAAGCCCAAGATCTGGCTGAGGCCCTGGAGTATGTCGGTAATATTAAAGCCCAGGATGAAGCCGTAGTTTATCCTAAAGTAAGCGGAAAGATTAGTGAAAAAGTTAAAGTTGACGGAAGCCCCATAAACAAAGGCGAGACTATCGCCTATATTGACCGGGATGAAGTAGGGTTGAAATTTGAGAAAGCGCCCATCCAGAGCCCCTTAAGCGGCATAGTGGGCAGAACTTATGTGGACATAGGCCAAAATGTTGCTCAGCAGACACCCATCGCCCTGGTGATAAACATGGATAAGGTAAAGATAGCCTTAGATATCCCTGAAAAATACCTGCCCAGGGTTTCTTTAGGGAAGCAAGCCAGGATTAGCGTTGATGCATACCCGGAAGAAGAATTTTCTGGCGAGGTAACTAAGATTAGCCCGGTCGTGGATTTAACCACGCGTTCAGCGCCTGTTGAGATAACGCTGGATAATCCCCAGCACCTCTTAAAATCCGGGATGTTTGCCAAGGTAAGATTGATTCTTGAAGAGCATAAAAATGTCCCGGTTATTTTAAAGGAAGCGGTAATAGGTAAAGAACTCGATCTCTATGTTTATGTTGTAGAAAATAATAAGGCAATTTTAAAAAAAGTTACCTTAGGGTTACGTCAGGGTCCTTATTTTGAGGTGCGCCAGGGCCTGAAAGCAGGCGATCTTGTGGTAATTATGGGGCAACAAAGGCTTCGGGACGGAGCCTTTGTAAACGCAGAAATAGCGGAAGAGAAAGAATGAACCCCGCCCTTTCTAAGGGCCGGGGTAAAGAATAAGAAAGGAAGAGCGGGGTGAACCTACCTGAATTCGGAGTTAAGAGGCCGGTTACCAATTTAATGATTTTCTCGGCAATCCTTATCATTGCTTTCTACAGCCTCTCACGCTTAGGGATTGATATGATGCCGGAAATCGAGCCGCCGGCAATCACAGTGATTGCCTCTTACCCCGGCTCAAGCCCCGAAGATGTAGAGATAAAGGTAACCGAACCTTTAGAGAATCAACTGGCAACTACGCCCGGCTTAGATAAGCTCACTTCCCGTTCATTAGAAGGAGCCTCTTTGATTACCCTTAAGTTTAAATGGGGGACAAATCTCGATGAAGCCTCCAATGATATCCGCGACCGCATTGAGTTAGCCAAACGATTCCTCCCGGATATACCGGATGAAATGGATAACCCTTTTATCTTTAAGTTTAATACTGCGATGATGCCTATTCTTTTTATAGGCGTAACTGCTGAGCAGTCTTATCCAGAACTTTATGATTTGATTGATAAGAAGGTAGGGGATGCCCTCAGGCAGCTTCCCGGAGTGGGCACGGTTCAACTCTATGGAGGCTTGGAAAGACAGATAAATATCTGGATAAACCGCCAGCGCCTGGAAGGATACGGTTTCTCCATCCTGGATATACAAAACGCTATCAGCCAGGAAAATATCACCCAGCCTTTAGGCGGCATAAAGTCAGGGCTTACGGATTACCTCCTGCGGCTACCCGGAGAATTCGCTGCTCCCGAAGAGATGAATCTGATTATTTTAGGCAAGTCCCGCACATCTGATGATGTACGGGATAAACGCGACGGTAAATCGGTTTATCTGAAGGACGTAGCCAGGATCGAAGACAGTTTCAAAGAAATAACCATGAAAGTCAGGATTAACAGGCGCCGAGGCCTGATGATGTCTATCCAGAAACAGGCGGGGGTAAATACCGTAGAAGTAGCCCAGCGCGTAAAAAATACCTTAAAGGGATTAAAGAGAGCTCTTCCTACGGATGTGCAGACGCTTACTATCTTTGATACTTCCCAGGATATTATAAATGCGCTGGATTCATTGAAGTCAGCGTTATGGCTGGGGATAATCTTTGTTATCCTGGTAGTCTGGTTTTTCCTGAGACAATTTACCGGAAGCCTGATTATTGCCCTGACTATTCCTTTTTCGCTTCTTATTGCTTTTATTTATCTATTCTTAAGCGGTAAGACTATCAATACCATCAGCCTTTCTTCCCTGGCGATTGCCTGCGGTATGGTGGTGGATAATGCCATCGTGGTTGTGGATAACGTCTACCGGAAACTGGAAAGAGGCCAGAGGCCCCAGGAAGCGGCTATCTTTGGGACCTCGGAGATGTTCCTGGCTATTTCTGCTTCTACTCTTACTACGGTAGTGGTATTCCTGCCCATGTTATTAGTTACCGGCGTCGTGGGAATTATGTTCGGCGAATTAGCAATCATTGTGACTGTTACGCTCCTGGCCTCTCTTTTTACCGCGGTGACTTTTAGCCCCATGCTCTGCGCAAAATTATTTAAGACTAATTCAGCAGGCCAGGAAAAAGACCGACGTACGACTTGGATTAAAAGACTCTATGATATATCCGAGAGGTGGTTTAAATCCTGGGAAAATTTTTATGCCAAATCGCTTGCCTGGTGCCTTAGCCATAAAAAAATAGTTATTTTCGGGTTTTTGGGGGCATTTATCTTCAGCGTATTCTCCGTCCGTTTTATAGGTAATGAATTTATACCCGAAGAAGATACCGGGGATATCCGTGCTACCATTAACCTCGCCTTAGGCACAAGGTTCGAAGAAACAGATAAGGTAGCCAGAAGGATTGAGGATATTTTGCAGAAATACGTCCCGGAGGCAAGGCTTATCTTTGCCAGGCCAGGGACTACGCCCGGCGCAGGCAGGGCAATGGGGGCAGGGCAATCAGGAGAACACATCATCGTTGCGGGAGCAAAACTGGTGCCTAAACAGGAAAGGAAGCGCTCTGTCTTTGAAATAGGCCAGGTAGTGAGAAACCAAATCAGGCGCATTCCGGGTGTATTGAAGGTGGATATTTCTACCGGTAATCCCATGGGTAGAATCATTACCGGGATGGGAGGTAAAGCCATACAGCTGGAAATTATCGGGCATTCCTTTATAGAGACCAATACCCTGGCAGAGAAGATAAAGGGGATTATGGAGGATATTCCCGGCGCTGTAGATGTAGCTATTTCAAGGGAGATAAACCGTCCGGAATTAAGGATTGCCGTGGACAGAGAGAAGGCAGCTAATTTAGGCCTGAACATGAATACCATAGCTTCCAGTATCAAGACTTTCATCGAAGGCTCCACTGCCACCAAATATCGCGAGAAAGGCGAAACCTATGATATCTATGTGAGGTTAGAAGAAGCCTCACGCTCAAAAATAGAAGATATTGAGAGTCTGGCGCTGGTTTCACCAGTTACCGGAAAACAGGTAAGGCTGGCCAATTTCGCGCGGATTTACGAAGTAGCAGGCCCGGTGGAGATCGAGCGCCAGAACCGGGAGAGGGTAGTGAGGGTTGAGTGCAATGTGTTTCAGCGCTCAGCGGGAAAAGTAAGGGAAGATATTAAGAAGGGGTTACAGAAGATAGTTCTGCCTGCTGATGTGATGCTGAATTTTGGCGGCGAGGCAGAGGAGCAGTCCAAGGCATTCAAAGACTTAACCCTTTTGCTTATCCTGGGTATTGCCCTGGTGTATATGGTCATGGCTGCCCAGTTTGAATCTCTGCTTGACCCATTTATCATTATGTTTGCCGTTCCCTTTACTTTCACCGGGGTATTTTTAGGATTCCTCTTAACGGGGACAACCTTAAGCGTGATTACCTTCCTGGGCATAATTATGCTCATGGGAATCGTGGTAAATAACGCCATAGTCCTGATTAGTTATATCGGTATCTTACGCGCCAGGGGTTATTCTATGCTTGAGGCTGTTACTCAAGGAGGGAAGGACCGCTTAAGGCCGGTGCTGATGACCACCATTACGACGTTGGCAGGCCTCTTGCCTTTGGCTATATCACGGGGCGAAGGTTCCGAGATCTGGCAGCCTTTAGGCATAACTATGATCGGCGGATTGAGTGTCTCAACTTTAATTACCATGTTATTTGTCCCCACGTTTTATGCGACGGTCGAGGCAAGAATCAGGAAAAACGGTGGTAAGAGAAAATGAATAAAATGGTAATGATTACCTATAACGAAGCCATAGATAATGAGGTGATGGAAGTTTTGGCGAATTGCGGTTTAGAGAATTATACCAAGGTCATCGGTACTTTTGGTCGCGGCAGCGCCTCAGGCACGCATTTAGGCAATGACGTCTGGCCGGGGAGAAACAATATTTTGTATATTGCCTGTGAGGAAAAAGAAGCCCAGGAAATCATTTCCTCTATAAAAAAACTCCGCAAAACTTTGGGCAAGGAAGGCATCAAGGCCTTTATACTGCCCGTAGAAGAAGTAACCTGATTTTGTTTTTAAGTATTAAAATGCTGAAGAAATCGCTGTTTTTAGCCGCAGGGTTGTTTTTCTTACCCACGTATTGTCTGGGTTTTTGTATTTCAGAAACCGGAAATTCAGTTTTTTTCATAGACGGTTATTTAAGGAACGACCTGGTAGCTTTTAAGAACATATTTGACCTGGACTCAGGTAATAGCGACGATACCACGGCTTATATGGGGATAGATTATAGTTTGGCTTTCAGGTCCGAGTTTAAAGACGGGGGCCCAAAATTTTATTTAAAATTAGAAAGGAACGGCCCCTTTGATTACGATGCCCCAATGTTCGTGCATAATACCCTGATGAATTCAGGAGGGGTTATTGAGAGATACCGCGGCAAAGAGCTCCTCCCCCAAGTAGAGGAGTTCTGGATAGATGCGCCGGTATTAGGCGCCTTTAGATTCAAATCAGGCCTTTATACCTACGAAGTAGGCAACGGTTTTGCCTTAAACGGCGGTTATGAGAATTATAGCCTTGCTATTTATAGGGAGTCAGACAATTTTAGCTGGAGGCTTTACTATTGCCGGCCGGATGTTGTGTATAAAAATCACCTGGGGCCTTATATACATCAAGAAGAGGAGCAGGATATCAAGTATGAGCACGGTTCAAGCAACTTCTTTGCCCTAGACGCAAAGATAAAAACAGGCAAGAATTCCTTTCGGCCCTATGCGGGTGTTTTATCGGATTATACCTCGCCGGGCAAAAGGGATAATGTTTTTAGCGCGCCTATTAAGAAAGACCTTTTGGGTACTTTTGGAATTGCCTGGGACTTAAAGCAGGATAACTTTTTATTTAAGACAGAACTGGCGCATAATTTCGGTAAGGCAGAAAGTGCGGATGCGGCGTATAAAGATGTGTACCATACGGGATACCTGCTCTACACGGGCCTGGATTATTATCTGGGAAAATTCACCCCCTCTTTTCAGTTTCTTTTGTGTTCAGGTAATAAGGTAAGTCTGGAAGCAGCCGCAGACGAGACTTTAACCAGCGCTAAGAATAGGGCCTTCAGTTGTTATTCTCCCCTGAATAATAATCTCGACGATTCCATCAGTAGCAGCAATTCAGATATGCGTCCTATTGTAGCCACAGGAGCTGGCTGGGGCCTGAATTACGGCGTGCCAAGGCCAGGGGCTTTTTACTCCAGTGATTTTGAGAACTTAATTATGCCATCTTTGGGATTCGACTTCAATATTACTGAAAAGCTCTGCCTGGGTGTCTACGCTTATTATTTAAGGTCCTTTGCCAGAGGCGTAGGCACCTGGGACGGGGAGACTAAGTATCTCTCGCAGGATTTAGGCAGCGAGATAGATACCTTTATTGATTACAAATTGAACAAAAATGCCACTGTTAGTTTTACGGGAGGATATTTCTTTCCCGGGAAATATTACCGGGAAGAAAGGGAGGATGCCGACGGCAGCCTCTTTAGCCCTTTTGTGCGGGGCGATGGAGAGGCCGACGCTGCTTATCAGATTGAGTTGTCGCTAGAACTTGTCTTTTGATAATCCAAAGTTAAGCTAACCTTAATAATTTCTAAAGGTTTTATCCCTCCTGAAATTTCCCTTGACAAGATAAACCCGCCTTATATATAATAATATCTAAATTTGAATAGTAAAATTTTATTATATCTTTAAGCGCATCAGCCTTATGACGGAGAAGATAAGGCGCTTAAGATGCGCCTGAACTCCAGAAAGTAGTTTATGGATATTAGCCGACTCTTAGAGGACCTTTCCCGAAAACAGCCGGATAAGCCCGCGATTATCTTCAGGGATACAATTATAAACTTTGTGCAATTGAGAGATATTGTTTTCAGGCTGGCGGATAGCCTGATGAATCTGGGCATAAAGAAGGGCGATAAAGTCGCCGTATACCTTCCTAACTGGCCGGAGTATATTTATAGTTATCTGGCCGGCTGGTGTTGCGGGGCGACTCTTGTGCCGTTGGATTTTATGTTGACTGAAGATGAACTGGTATCCTGCCTTGCGCATTCAGAAGCGAAGCTGCTGATTGCCAAACCTAAAGCCAATATTTCATTTGCTGCGATTGCGGATAAATGCCCTGACTTAAAAAAAATCGTCCTCTGCCGTGAAAAAAGCGAAGGCCTCTTGTCTTTTGAGGAATTATTGGAGAAAGGGAAAAATAATCTCCCTGAAGTTGAAATCAGGGACCAGGATTACGCCATTATCTTCTATACTTCCGGAAGCACGGGTAAGCCCAAAGGCGTGTTAGTAAATTATCTGCAGTTAGGCGCGCCGCCAAAGGCGATGGAATTTTTTGTGGACTTGAGCGAAAAAGATACGGTCATTTGCGCCCTGCCGCTTTCGCACCTGGGCGGGCTGGTCTATCTGCAAAACAATATCGCATATGCTATAACCGTCGTCCTTATGGAGCGCTTTGTCCCGGCGGAATTCTTAAAGAACGTCCAGAAGTATAAAGTAACCTGTTTCTGGCTGGTCCCTTCAATGTATTACGCCATTTTACAACTGAAGGAATTTGAGAGCCTGGATTTATCCAGCTTGCGCTGGATAGTTACTTTCGGCGCTTCCAGTTCGCCGGATGCCTTGCGCAGGTTTCACCAATATTGCCCCCAGGCCCATCTGCTTAACGGTTGGGGCCTTACCGAGACCAATGCCCCGACTGCGGTTATTCCTATGGGTTCTAAGAAAATTGAGAGTATCGGCATACCTGCTCCCTGGATAGAGATTAAGGTCTTTGATGAGGGCGATAAAGAAGTTCCCGGAGGGCAAATCGGGGAGATAGTAGTCAGGAGCTGGGTAGTAACCGACGGATATTACAAGGACCCTGAGATGACCCGCCAGGCCATGCGCAACGGTTGGTTTCATACCGGTGATTTAGGCAGGGTGGATAACGAAGGTTACCTTTATATCGTAGGGAGAATTAAAGAGATGATTAAAGTTGCGGGAGAAATTGTTTTTGAGCCCGAGGTAGAAGCAGCGCTGCATAAAAACCCCGATGTCGCTGAAGTGGCGGCTGTCGGAGTGCCGGATAAATTAAGGGGCGAGGTCCCCAGGGCCTTCGTGGTCTTAAAAGAAGGCAGCAAGGCCAGCGAAGAAGACCTGCGTTTCTTCTGCCGCCAGCACCTGGCGCACTTTAAAATCCCCCATTATTTTGAGTTTGTGAAAGATCTTCCCAAAAATAAGGCAGGTAAAATTGATAAAGAAAGGTTAAGGAGAGGGTCTCTATAGATGAAGAAATTTATTTCCTGGTTTAGTCACGGCTTAATCAGATACAGATACGGCTTTTTAAGCATTTGTCTTATAGCAAGCCTGTTTTTCGGGTATCAACTAAAAAATCTCTCCTTCAACACGAACCTCGGCGATTTTTATCCTTTAAGGCACCCTTATCTTACCATCCAAAACAAGCTGATTGAAATTTTCGGAGGCCTAAATCAAGTCTCCATCGCCATTGAAGTCAAAAAAGGAGTCATGCTGAATCCCGTAACTTTGGATAAAGTCTGGCAGATTACCAATGATTTGTATCTGAGCGAAGGGATAAATGCCGGACGGGTGGTATCGCTTTCCGCCAGGAAAGTAAAACACGTAGAGGCAAACGAGGAAGGTTTTAAGACCGAATGGCTGATGCATGACCCGCCAAAAACCGCGCAAGAAATAGAAGTCCTTAAAACGCGCATCGTTAGAAACCCGCTTGTATATGGCGTGATTGTTTCCAGGGATTTTAAATCCAGCCTCATCCAGGCGGATTTTGAATCAAACGTTTCTGTAAAGAAGATATTTGAAGTTTTACAAGGCATAAAAAATAAATACGAAGACGATAATCACTCCATCTATATTTCAGGGCAGCCGGTTTTACAGGGCTGGCTGGATTATTATCTGCCAAAAATGGCCAGCCTTTTCATTTTCACCGTGTTAGCGATGGCACTAGTTTTATTTAATGCCTTTAAATCCAAACGCGGAGTCCTCCTGCCTTTATTGTCCGCTTTTATGGCTACTCTCTGGGGATTAGGCATGACTGCAATGTTAGGCTATAAGCTCACGCCTGCAACGGTCCTGGCGCCTTTTCTTGTATTTGCCTTGGGCGTAAGCCATGCCGTGCAGTTCATCAAGCGTTATTATGAATACATGAGTAAGCACAAACGTAATTCTAAGATAGCGGCCATTAAAATTACCCGCAATTTATTTGTTCCTGCATTTACAGGCCTGCTTACCGACGGCATTGCGCCCTTTACCTTATTTTTTGTCCCCCTGGGGATGGTAAGAAGTCTTGCCGTAGGGATTGGCTTTGGAATATTAAGTATTTTTTTCAGCACGGTTATTCTAGTGCCGAATTTGCTTTCTTTTATGAAACCCCCTAAACGCTTAGAGGTGATTAAGGAAGAAAGGACCTCGCTTACTAACAGGGTATTGGTTGCTTTTGCAAATTTAGCCGTAAAAAAGCGTTCTCGCCGGCTGGTTATTGCCGTATTTTTTGTTTTAACGTTGATTTCTGTCTGGGGAACAAGTCAATTGGTGGTAGGCGATAAAAAGCCCGGCACTTCCCTGCTTTATAGCGGAAGCGAGTATAACAGGGCAGAAAAATTTATTAGTGAGAAATTTTCTACTTCTGACCCCTACTATGTATTCGTAGAAGGGAAAACCCAGGATGCGATTTTAGAGCCTGAAGTCCTTAAGGAAATGGATAGCCTGCAGCGCTATTTAGAGAAAGGGGTAAAAGGGGTGGGCAGGACACTTTCCCTTGTGGAATACATGAAGGGTATGAATATGGCAATGTTTGAGGGCAGGCGCGAGGAATTTAAGATACCCGATAACGATAGAACAATCGCAGAGTATATGTTCTTATATTCTTTGACCGGATTCCCGGGAGATTTTGACCCCGTAGTCAATTCCAATTATCAATCCGCCAATATCAAAGTAGAACTTATAGACCATAAGGCATCGACGATAAATGAGGTGCTTGATAAGACCGAGGCCTGGATTAAGACAAACCACAAGGCCAAGGACGTCGAGTTCCGTTATGCAGGAGGCACTATTGGCATGCTGGCTGCGGTAAACCAGACAGTCAAGCCGATGTTGAGCGCCAATTCCGTAGGGACTGCCTCGTTGGTGTTGCTGTGCCTTATGGTGGCATACGGCTGGATATTAGGCTTGACAGTTTTATTCCTCCCTTTGATATTCAGGACTACGCTTATGTTAGGAATCCTGGGGTTTTTAAAAGTCGGCCTTACTGCAGAAATAATCCCTGTAATTGCTTTAGGGATAGGGTTCGGGGATGATTTTGGCATATATATTGTGTCACGGGTTATGGATGAGCTAAAAGAAGGAGGTGGTACATTAAAAGAAGCCTTAATTGAAGCAATGTCTACTTCAGGTAAGGCTGTATTTTTTACCGGGCTTAGTCTAACCATCGGGATAGCAACCTGGATATTTTCTCCCATTCTTATGCAGGCCAGGTTAGGGATGCTTTTGAGTTTCTTGATTTTGTTTAATGTTATCGGCACTCTAATTGTATTGCCGTCGATGATTATGATTATTAAGCCCAGATTTTTTAAACAATAAAAAAGGAGGAGGAAATGAAAAAGCTGTTAGTGTTATTTGCAGCAGTCGTCCTTATCTGGGGCGCGGGGCTTGCTGCAGGACCGGAGTACTTTCAGGTCTATAAGCCTAAAGACGGGATGTCCGCGGATGAGATTATGCAGATTGAGTATTTTGTGAAGTACACGAGATTTGCCCACGATGTAAATATGGGTGGTAAAGCTTATTTTATTGACAAGTCAGGTAGCACTCGGGAAAAAGAGACAGCAAGGCTAAGAATTACGCTGGGAAGAAAATTGGATGATATTGCCTACAAAGACCTGGTAATTTTTACCACACCCCAGGTAAGAGGCTTAGGTACGCTCACCTGGACCTATATGGACCCCAAAAAACAACAGAATTCTTGGCTTTGGGTCCCCTCATTAAAAAAGATTAGAAAAATATCTACTGCGAATGCCGATGATTCTTTTTTAGGTTCTGACTTTACCATTGATGATATTTTAACCCGAAGATTTGAAGATGAAACCTACACCTTAATAGGAACTGAAAATTTCAAAGGATACAGCTCTGAATATGACAAAAAAACTTATTTCAAAGATGCGCCGTGTTTCGTAATAGAGTGTAAACCCAAAAAATCACCCTGGTATTATTCAAAGAGGATACTCTGGGTGGATAAGAATACCGGAGGTGGAATTTACGAAGAAATGTATGACCCCTTAGGCCGTATGTTTAAGGCCTTATTTAAAGACTATGAGATAATTAAGGTGAACGGTAAAGATTACCCGGCGCAGATTTTACTTGAGGGCAAAGACTTAAGGACCGGCCATCGCACGGTGATCATTAATACGGATATAAAATTTGACACAGGCCTTTCCGAAGATTTGTTTACGGAGAGGGCACTCACACAGACAAGATGGTGAAAGGAGGGATTATTTCAATGAAAAAATTAGTATTGCTTCTGTTGTTATGTTTGCTGACAGGCTTTGCTTACGCAGAGGAGAAGTTTCAATTTAACGGCTACCTTAAGAATGAACTTGCTTTAAGAACTAGAGACAAAAACTACCTGCAAAAAAACAAAGATATCGTCCAGCTTGCCGGGCAATACAACATTAAGGGCGATGAATTAGTATTTTTTGCCAAAGTAAAATACTACTATGATTTTGCCTATGAGAAGGATAAACTGGATAAGGCTGGGCATTATATGGAGCATATCCAGCGTACTGAGTGGCTAAGGGATTTGTATTTAGATTACAATAATAACCCTTGGTTCCTAAGGTTAGGTAAACAGCAGGTTGCCTGGGGGCAGGCAGACGGGATTAATGTTTTAGACAGGGTCAATCCGCCTGATCTTAGAGAATACTGGTTGCCAGATATAGTAGATATACGCATCCCCCTCTGGATGCTTAACATCAATTATGCACCCAAGTTAGACTCCAATCTGCAGCTGCTGGTTATCCCGGATTTTGAAGAATCTCAAGGAGCACCTATTGGCGGACCTTTTACTATTCGTGCATATACAATTTTTGATAACACTATGAAACAATTTGCGACCTCATACTGGGATATTAACCAGCATTTTCCAGGCAGGAGATTAAATCACTCTACTTATGGATTACAGTGGTCGGATAGGATAGCGGATACGGATTATACCTTGAACTTCCTCTATGGCCCTTATCCCACTGCGCGTAACACTACCACATACATTCCTCTCGTTCCTACCCCCGCTGGTAGCTTTATCGTTGCTCGCGACTATAAGCTCTGGCGAGTCTATGGAGGTTCTTTTAACAAGACCTTCACCAACCCAGGGCCTCTTCAGGGAACCACCTTAAGGGGAGATTTTGCCTGGTATAATGATGAGCCGACTTATTATGGAGACCCTGCTATCGGCAAAACCTATGGATATTCTCGCTGGGATAATAAATTCTGGTTAATCGGCATGGATAAGTATATAGTAACTAAGTGGCTGCTGAGTTTTCAATACGCGCAGTATATTATGGAACACAAATTAGCTGACGATCCTGCTCAGCCAGCTTCTCGACGGTTCGCCATGAATGGCTATACCTACGGAGCCCAGGATCCGGTGGAAAACATCTTCGCTATAAAAATCTCAACCGATTTCTTTAATCAACGGCTCAAACCGGAGCTTTCATGGAGCTTTACCGATGATCCCCAGGGAAAGGTTTCGCCCAAGGTTAGTTACGAGATTAACAATAATCTTTTATTTACCTTAGGTTGGAATTACTTCTATGGAAAAGCTACTGAAAGCAATGGTCAATATAGTCACCAGAGCCAGGTCTACACCCAGTTAAAATATTCCTTCTAGGCGTTTCTGTAATCTAGGGACGGTTCTTGAGTCAAAGCAAGAACCGTCCCCTTTTATTATATTGTGGTATAATATATATACTCAGGAGGTATGACTATGGAGAAGAAGGAGTGGCAGGAATACGCTTTAATTTTTAAAGAGCTTTTAAGCTTAGAATATAGCCCGGTGGCTATAAGTTGCACCAAAACCCCTCTTCTAAAAGATACCGGGAAAAAAGTGCGCATCTGCAGGGCTATATTGGATGCGGGCAAAGGCCAGATCCTGCAGATAGACAGCACAAACAACGCCTGTTTTGGAGCATCCTGGCACCTGGGATTTCAGCAAATGAAAGACCCCAAGATCGCAGATATGGTAAAAAAATTCGTGGTAGAAGGAGAAAAACTCTTCTGCTCTTACCAGGCATTGGATACGCTGGTTTCTCAAATGGAGCCTCCGCCGGATAATTCCAATTCCTATTTTCTCCTCTCTCCTTTAGAGAAAGCAGCGTTTACTCCCCAGCTGGTAATCTTTATCGTTAATGCGGAAGCCGCCTGCCGCCTGCTGACCCTGTTGACATTTATAGACGGTATTATGCCTAAGATTAAAATCGGCGGCCCCACCTGCAGGATGAGTATAATCTATCCGTTATCGAGTAGAGAGGCGAATATCTCTTTCTACGACTACACCGCAAGAAAAATGTGCAATGTAGAAAAGGATAAATTGCTGGTTAGCATACCCTACGAGAAGATACCCGCTATAATTGAGAGTATAGACAAATGCTCGGCAGGCAGGGCGAAGATTGAGTTTCCTCAGGAGTTCCGGGAGTTCTTACAAGAGAGATTAACCCCCAAATGAAGCTCCGGAGCCTTTAGCCTGCGGTTTTCCGGAGCGAAATACTGAGCGGCCGTTCTTCTGGCCGCGAATGTATAAAAATATGCAAAAAAGAGAGATTATTGGCTTGAGCATAAAAGAGTTAGAAGGGTTTTTAGCCGATTGGCAGCAGGAGCGTTATCATGCCAGGCAGATTTTTTCCTGGATATACAAAAAAGGCGTCCGGGACTTTGAATCGATGAGCGATTTACCTTTTGATTTGAGGGGGAGCTTAAAAGAAAATTTTTATTTTTTCGGTTCAAAGTTAACCAGGCTGCTTAAATCCCAAGACGGGACAGAGAAAATGCTTTTTGAGTTGCGGGACGGGAATCTTATCGAGGCAGTCGCCATCCCCACAGAAAAAAGAGTCACCGGATGCATCTCAACGCAGGTCGGTTGTAAGTTCTCCTGCCGGTTCTGTGCCAGCGGCCTGTTAGGTTTTAAGAGGGACTTAACTACCGGAGAGATGGTCGGAGAGGTTTTATATTTAAAGAGCAATACTGCCTTGCGAAAACTCACCCATATTGTATTTATGGGCATAGGCGAGCCGTTGGATAATTACGATAATCTGCTTGGGGCCATAAGGATTATAAACTCTCCCCAAGGCCTGCATATCGGCAGCCGCAGGATTACCATTTCTACCTGCGGCCTGGTCCCCGGGATTAAAAGGCTATCTAAAGAGGGGCTGCAGATAGAATTGTCCGTATCTCTGCATGCAGCCGATGATAAGATAAGGTCGCAGCTCATGCCCATAAACAGGAAATACCCCCTGAGGTCTCTACTGGAGGCCTGCCGCAAGTATATCAAGAGGACAAATCGCCAGGTTACCTTTGAGTATGTGCTTATCAAGGGTGTAAATTCTGATTTGCAAAACGCCAGGAAATTAAGTATAATATTGAAACCCTTGAACTGCAAAGTGAACCTTATACCCGCGAATGCAGTAGTAGAGCGGGGTATAAGGCCGCCGGATAAATCAGAGATTTTATTATTTAAGGATTACCTTGTAAAGTCAGGCATTAACGTAACGCTGAGGAGGCCGCGCGGGCAGGATATCGATGCTGCCTGCGGACAATTGAGATTGCATTATGAAAAAAAATAAACTATTAGTTCTATTGTCCTGTTGTTCTATTGTTCTATTGTTAGTAGGCTGCGCTAAGAGGGAGATTAAAAACATAGATGCAAAAGGTACAGATATCGTCTGCTTCGGTGATAGTATCACCTTTGGCTATGGCGCAAATCCCGGTGAGGATTATCCGACGGCGTTAGCTAAGATGATTGATCTCCCGGTGATTAATTCCGGTATTGACGGAGATACCAGCTCTGAGGCATTAAAGCGCCTTAAATCCGATGCATTGGATAGAAATCCGTTTTTGGTAATCATTGAGTTTAGCGGAAATGACTTTTTAAGAAAGATCCCTAAGGAAGTCACTCTTAATAATATTAGAGAAATGGTAGACCAGGCTCAGTCAAAGGGAGCAATGGTAGCTATAGTGGATATAAGCGCGGGTATGTTTCTTTCGGAATACCGGACAGCGTTTTATAAACTTGCCAGGGAAAAAGGAGCCATATTTATCCCGCATATATTAAGCGGTATTATTACCAACCCCCGCATGAAGAGCGATTTTCTCCATCCTAATGCCCAGGGTTATCAGATGATTGCCCAGCGCATTTACCGCACTATCCTGCCTTATCTTAACCAGAATACCATCCTGAGGCAGGTGCGAAGATAATAAATAATAAATTAAAATGCCGGAGAAGGGACTTGAACCCCCATGAGGTTGCCCTCAACAGCTTTTGAGGCTGCCGCGTCTGCCATTCCGCCACTCCGGCAATATTTAGTTGACTCCAACCATTTTATATTCTAAAATAGCAAAGGTCAATAGATAAGTTTAGATCCTTCGGGCAGAGATATTATTGAGGTGCTTGGCCACATTGTCCAAGCACCAAAAATTAATTTTATTAATAAAATTAATTTTTGGGGCCGTAGTGAAGCGGGATCACACGACAATGGCATTGTTGGGTTAGGGGTTCAACTCCCCTCGGCTCCACCAAGAGTGATAGGGTGCTGCTTCAAGGACGGGACGGAAGGTACCTTCCGTCGAAAAATTGAGGCGGCGCTCTTTTAAAATACAGTTCGAACCAATCTTTTTCAGAAATTCTTTCTGGGATTCTAAATTTCCCCCTCGCAACGCATAACTTCCCTCATTCAAGCTAGTTACAAAGCGCCTGGCCTGTTCGAACCAATTATTACCCTCATCTGCAAAATCTCCCGCTTTTTCCTGTAAATCCTTCTTTAAGTTCACTAATTCATTCTTTTTTAGATTGTATTCTTCAAGTGAGAGGGAGCCTTGTAGGTAGAGGTCTATAAGCTTACTTATCTTCGCGTCAATCTCAGTAATCCTTACTTTGAGATTTTGCAGATGAGTGAGTGATGATTGGCTGAATTGTTCTTTGTCTTTATCAAGCTCTTTTAAAATATTATCCAGCCAATCATCACGTAAAGAAACTTTTTGAATGTAATTTAGTATCTGATGCGCCAGCGCTTCCTCACGCACGAACTTTTGGCTTGTGCCTTTGCAGGGCGCAAGCTTTCTTGTGCAATGGTAATAATGATGACCTTTCTGGATTTCAGCAGTAACCGTTGCGCCGCAGACCCCGCAACGCATTAGTCCCTTAAAAACAAAGTATTTTGTATTTTTACTCTGCGGCTTGCCGCGCTGGCGCATCACTAACTGCACTCGGTCAAAAAGTTTCTTGGTAATAATTGGCTCATGCTTTCCTTCAAAGTGTTCTCCCCAATAGGAGAGAATTCCGTAATAGAAGGGATTATTGAGTATCTGCTGACATTTACTTATTCGTAGCGGATTCCCCATTTGGGTGGCAAAGCCGAGGGAGTTGATTCTTAAGGTTAAACTCTCAAGGGTGTAATTACTTGTTGAATATAACTCAAACAGTTTTCTTACTAGGGGAGCTTTACTCTTATCTACTACAACGGTTCTTGTCTTAGTATCGTTAAGATAACCGACTGGCGCGGGGCCACAAAAGATGCCGTTTCTTATCTTTTGTCGTATTCCTCGCTTAATATTTTCTGAAAGGTTATCTACATAATATTTGCTCTGGCTAAAGGCAATAGAGAGCATAAACTTACCTTGAGCGGTATTATCAAAGCGGTAAGTAGGGAATTTTAGATCCTTAATAACTTCCTTATCAACCAAATAGATTATCTTCCCGCCATCCATAGAATTTCGCGCCAGTCGGTCGGGATGCCAGGTAAGTATGCCCTCGGCTTTGCCACGTTCAAGCAAAGAGATCATCTCATTAAAGATCGGTCGGCCAGGCGCTTTAGCAGTTCGAGATTCGATAAACTCACGAACAACCTCTAACTTTTCCTTTTTAGCGTATTCCTGCACCTCGGTAATCTGGGCTTGAATGGAGAGAATCTGGCGTTCTTCTTCATCAGTAGACTTGCGGGCATAGAGGAAGTATCGCATCTCAAGACCTCCTTGTGGGGGAAATTTAGAATCCATACTTTTTATTTTGGGCCTCGATTACCCAAAATAAAAAGTAAAAAAGATTGGTGAAACTTGTCCTGAGCGAAGCGAAGGAGAACTGTATTTTAAAAGAGCGCCGCCTCAATTTTTCGACGGAAGGTACCTTCCGTCCCGTCCTTGAAGCAGCACCCTATCACTCTTGGTGGTGCGTATTGGAGAAGGTTAGAACTTGTCTCCAACACTTATCGTTAAAATAATTTTAATCTATGTTAATGTTCCGCGCGCGGAGCGCGCTCCCGTATCTCCCGATTTACCGCTCGGCTTCTGTGG